>JAEEGL010793273.1_pt1 | contig 13787 bp, 18 predicted proteins | sample 9134231 | NCBI WGS metagenome assembly JAEEGL01 (sample SAMN16246548, study PRJNA631951) | gut metagenome | biome: gut microbiome; feature: rumen; material: fiber-attached | host: Bos | place: Iran: Karaj | collected 2018-10 | reverse complement strand
ATTTAGTGATAGTGCTAGAAAAATGGAAATAGATAGTCAAGATTTCACTATTTACTATTCTAATGAATGCCCATATGTTGAATATGAAGTAAAAGAATTATCTGATTATGCAAAAGATAAAGGAATTAAGGTAAACTTTATAAAAATTGATTCACTTGAAAAAGCTAAAAATGCACCATGTGTGTTTAATAATTGGGCTAATTTCTATAAAGGAAAATTTGTTTCAAATACAATTTTAAATGCAAATGCATTTGAAAAATTAATTAAATAAAGTAATCGTAATATTAAGATATTCCCAAACATTAAGGTGAGAAATAATTTCATCTTTTTTAAGTAATCTTACAATTATTATGAATTTTTGACAAATTAGTGTAAATATGCTATCATACATGCTAATTGAGAGGGGGAAAAGTTTATGATAGACAATTTTGGAAAAGGTGGTTTTGGGCTAGATCAACTTACAGAATTAATACCTACTGAACCTAGTGAAGCTGATCGTGAACAAACTAAAAGAATCATAGAAGCTAAAAGACGTGAACTTGAAAAATATTTAATAGAACATCCTGAAGTAGTAGCGGTACATGCTATACCTCAACCAAATGGTAGTTTTCATGGTCGCGTTTACGGAGAGACATATTTAGATGAGAATGGTTCTAAAAATCTAAGATTTCGTATAAAATAATTGCAATTATTTTATTATAATATATTTGATATAATAATAATTAGCAATGATAAAGAAGTATTACGTAAGACATTATAGTATGCGCAATCCTATTTTGCTCACGTAAAAGCATCGCAATATTAAGCTATTCCTGTACATTAAGATGAGAAAAAATCTCATCTTTTTTAGTAATATTGCGAGGAATTTGATATCTTGAAATTTTCATAAAATAGTGTATAATAATTACTCGTTAGGGGGATTTATATGTCTAAAGAACAAAATGTAGTTAATTATTATGTTTTATGTAACAAGTTAAAAGATGTAATAAGAACTGGTTGGATTGATTGGAAAGTACAAAGAGAAAGAGTGGAAAGTATTGCTGAACACATATTTGGAGTTCAAATGTTAGCCATAGCTATGAAATCAGAATATCAATATGATATAGATATTATGAAAGTCATTTATATGTTGGCAATCCATGAATTAGGTGAAACAATCATTGGAGATTTAACTCAATTTCAAATTGATAAAAAAGAAAAAGAAAAAATCGAACATGAAGCTGTACACAATATATTATCTTCTTTATTAGATGGAGAACAAATAGAAGCTTTATTTTTAGAATTTGACGCACATGAAACTCCAGAAGCAATGTTTGCATATCAATGTGATAAATTGGAATGTGATATTCAAAGCAAACTATATGATCAAGAAGGATGTGTAGATTTAGAACATCAAGAAGGTAATGCAACAGCAAATAATGAATTTGTTAAGAAGTTATTAGAAAATGGTCAATCTTGGTCTGATATGTGGTTAGAATTTGGGCAAAAAAAATATCCATATGATGAAAACTTTATGTCAGTTTCTCATTATGTAAAAGATAATTCAATAAGTGAGCAATTTACAAAAAAATTAACTAGAAAACAATAATATAGAACAATCATAATATTAAGATATTCCCGTACATTAAGGTGAGAAATAATCTCATCTTTTTTAGTGATATTATGGTGATTAGAATAATCTTGTTTCTGTTTGAATTCATTAGGGATTTGTAGTATAATACCAATAAGGGAGTGATGACTATGAATAAGGCAGATATATTTAAAAAAGTACAAGAAATCGATGAAAAAGGTATAGATAAAAACGATCCTGTTGTACCTTTTCTAAATAAGAGTTTTGAAGATTACAAGAAAGCAATTGATATGATTAAATCTATGGTTCCTGATGTAGCTGATGAAGCTAATAGCATATTTAGTAGTGACTTAGATATATTTAATGAAGCGTGTACAAAATTTATTAATTATATTAAACAATGTGTGGAAAATACTAATGAATTATATGTTTTATATATGTTAAGAAATGGTAATTTAATAGACTATGGTAGATGTGAACAAGGTACAAGAATAACAAGTGATACTATTAAAATGGTAAGCAATGAAGATTTGAGAAAAATATATATATTATTACAACAAGAATTTTCGTCAAATTTTAAAGATGGATGTAAACACACATCTGGAGAAGGATGGTCTTTAAATCCAATCATTGGTAAAAATGTAATGATAGATATAAATAGTTATGATTCTTATGATAAAAATTGGTTTTATGAAGAATTACATAAAGAACAAAAAAGTGATTCTCCAAAAAAAAGATAAAGTAGCATAAAAAATATTGCTACTTTTCTATTCTTTTGTAAAATAAATATAATGATTGATATAAATCAATCGTCTTTATGTGAAAGAGTTGCAGAGTATAATGAATTTTCAGAAGAAACGGCTAAAACATTTAATGAAGCAAAAAAATTAGTAAAAACAAAAGACAGAAAGTATTATTTAAATAAATAATAATCGTAATATTAAGATATTCCTGTACATTAAGATGAGAAATAATCTCATCTTTTTTAGTAATATTGCGATGTAATTATATTTCTAAAACATGTGGTATAATAGTATAGGTGAGGTTATTATGGGATATATAATGGATTTAAGAAAATATGTTGGTCACGAACCTCTAATAGGATTAGGAGCAACAACATTAGTATTTAATGATAAAAATGAGATATTATTAAATTTAAGAAGTGATACAAATACATGGGGTATTCCAGGAGGTTCAATGGAATTACATGAAACAATTGAGGAAACTGCTGTAAGAGAATTAAAAGAAGAAGCTGGAATAAGCACTGATAAACTTGAATTGGTTTCTGTGCTATCTGGAGATGAGTATTATTTTGAATATCCTAATGGTGATAAAATGTGTACAGTAATAGTATTATTTAAAGTTTTAAATTATACTGGAGAAATAAAAGTATCTGATAACGAAAGTAAACAATTGAAATTCTTTAGTCTAGATGAATTACCTAATATGGAATCTAGGGCTAAAGCAATAATTGACAAAATAAAAAATGGAAAAATTAAACTATAAAAGATATCGGAATATTAAGATATTATGATACCAAGCAAAATCGCATGTATGATAATTTAAAAATTAGTGATATAGTAAAATTGAGTTTAATCAATATTTGAATAAGTGCCCTCTAGATAGAAAGGTACTACAAGCTGCAATTAAAACAAAAAAGAACTAATATAAAATATAAGAAAGACTAGTTTTTTTATTGTTTTTAATATATTATATTAGTAATACATTTTGAATTAATGGTGGTTTAGATGAAAAGTTTAGATGAATTAAGACTTAGTAATAAGAAAGTAATAATATTTGATTTAGATGGTACTCTTATAGATTCTATAGGAGTATGGAATATGACAGATAGAAAACTTATTTATGATTATTTAGGAATAAGTGTTGATTTAGACTATGTTCAAGAAGATAGAAATTATTTCTTAAATAATAATCCAAGTAGTGATATTTATATTGCTTACTGTGAGTATTTAATTAATAAATATAAATTAAATATTACTAGTCCAAATGAATTATCAAATATTAGAAAAGATATTGCTAATAAGGTTTTAAAAAGTGAAATTGGTTTTAAACCAGATGTTACTAAATTAATTTCAAAATTAAAAGATTTAGGTTATATATTAGTATTAGCGACCGTTACTACTCAGGAACAACTGGAAGTTTATTATAAAGAAAATCAAAGAATGTTGAATGAAATGAATATTGAAGAAGTATTTGATTTAATTATTACTAAAGAAACAGTAATAAAGAAAAAACCTGATCCAGAAGTTTATTTTAAAATAATGGAACATTTTGGAGTAAATCCTAGTGAATGTTTAATTTTTGAAGATTCATATACTGGTGTTTTAGCAGCTAATGGTGCTGGAATAGAAGTTATTAATATATATGATAAATATTCTGATATAGATAGAGATAAAATTAATAATATAACAGATTACTTTATAGAGAATTATGAAGAATTTATTAATAAGTGTTTGAAGGATAATAAAAGATTAATTAAGATATAAAGATTGGAATGTGATAAAAATGAATTATGAAATAGTAAGTGTTAATTCTGAAGAAAAAGACAAGTTATATAAATTATTACAATATGCATTATATGATGGTTCACAGTATATAGATAATGAAATAAATGAAGATTGTATATTTGAATATAAATGGTTTAATAATTATTTTACCGATAATGATAGAAATGCATATTTTATAAAAAATGGTAATGATTACTTAGGTATGGTAATGGTTAATGAACATTTAAAATTTAATAAGACTGGAAAATGTATAGCTGAGTTTTTTATAATGCCAAGATATAGAAGACATCATATAGGTAAAAAAGTTGCTTATGACATATTTAATATGTTTAAAGGTGATTGGGAAGTACAACCTATGGAAAATAATTTAATCGCATATTCTTTTTGGAAAAATATAATAAATGAATATACAAAAGGCAATTATACAGTCAAAAATGATGGTATAGAAGATATATTTATCTTTAATAACAACTAAAATTTACAATTACTAAGAAGTATGATATAATACTCATCAATTAAAGGAGATAATAATATGATAGAAGAAATTATTAGACTTATAAAACAAGAATATCCAATATGGCGTAGTAGGAAAAATAAAGAGGTTGAACAAACAAATCAAGAAATAAAAGAAAAAATTGAATTATATAATAGAATTCATGATTTATTACAAAATGAAAAAGTTAAGGAGTTTGCAGAAACTATCGGATATAAAGAAAAAAAGCCTTGTAGTTATGTAGAACTAAAAGACTCATTATATGATTTTCTTTCTTGTTATATGTGTGGAATTGATTGGGATTCACGTATGTTAAAACGTGATAAATATCCAATATATTGTTTTATAGAATCACGCGATCCTATTTATAGTGCAAGAACTGGTAAGAGAATAGCTAATTATCACGATATATATTGGGATTTACAAAGACGTGGTAATTCTATTACATGTTCAGATTCTAATGAAAATGGTCAAAAGAGAGAAAAATTTAGAATAAAAAATGTAGATAATATTATATATCCACCAGAAGGAGAAAGTTTTACTAATACAGAAACTTTCTATAGAATACAAGCTGAATATGTAGAAGAAGCATTAAAAACAAATCAAGCAAATGCTAAAAAATTATTACTCCAAAAATATGGAAAGAAAAATTAATTTTATGTTATAATGAGTATGGTGATAGTATGATTAAGAATACAAGAAGATCTATGAGATTTATTGAATTATTAATGGATGGAAAATTTAGAAAGCCAGAATACATTAGACATCAACAACTTGGTCCAAAAACTGAATATACTAAAGAACAATCTGATAGAGATTTAGAAAATTATAAGTTTTTTATGAATACTAGTTGCTATGATGAAATATCAAAAGTTAAAGTGAAAAGATACCAAGGAGATAGTAATGAATAATGAATATGGTTTTAGAGTAAAAGATATTAAACCATTTATTTCTTTCTCACTTTCAACAATCGTATTTTAAATTCAAAATAATACTTAGGCAAAAAAATTAAGTTGACTCTTAATTTTTTTTATGTTACAATTTATATGGTGATAATATGACAAAGAATGAAGAATTGATTAAATTTGTTGATGAAAATGTTTTAGGAAAAGCTGATAACTTAGAACAATTCAACAGAAGTCTTGAAATAATGAAAAATTATTTAGAACTAAAAGGTCCACTAGATGGTGAAATTAGTGAATATTTTTCTGCATTATCTATGTGCGCAGGTGAGTTGATGTCTATGAAATTAAAAGGTGTAATAGTTTCTACATCTGGTTTCTTCCCAAAAACAAAAAAAGCAGAAAAAACTGAAACACCATCATTAGGACGTCATTATTCAAATGGATGCTAATATACAAGAAATAGAAATATTTGGTAAAAAGTTTTTATTTAAAGGTTATACCTGTACAAGTGATAAGAATAATCCAATAAAGTCAAAACCTAAATTTAAGTTAACAATTAAATTGACTGATTATTGTAATTGTTCTTGTCCTTTTTGTGCAAATAAGAATTTAAAAGATTTTGGAGAACTAGATTTTGTTAAACTTGAAAAAGTAATAAGGGAACTAAATAGTACTGGGTATTTAACTAGAGTTGGAATAACTGGTGGAGAACCAATGATGTATCCAGATACGGTAAATAAACTTATTAATTTAATACTTTCCATAAATGATAAAATTGATATTGGTATTACCACAAACGGATTGAATCTAAGAAAATTTTTAGAGTTTGAAAATATAGAAAAAATAGAAGGCTTACATATTTCTAGACATCATTATGATGATAGTATAAATAAAAAAATATTTCAAAATGAAAATATTGCAACATCTGAAGACATAAAATATTTGCAATCAAAATTAAATGATAAATTAATTATTAATATTAATACTGTCTTAATAAAGGGTTATATTGATAATATAGAAGAACTAAAGAAAATGTGCGAATATGTTGGAGAGTTAGGCGTTAAGAGAATTGGAATTGTATCATTATTAAAACTAAATGATTATGCTAAAGAACATTTTGTGGATTTTAATGATGTATTTAATAATAATGATGGTAGTTTTTTTGTAGCACATCATTTATGTAATTATGACTATTGTGAATGCATTGACGGTATTTGCTCAACAGATAAAAATGATTTTGTAGAGTTTTATTCAATAATGGGTAAAGAAAAGAAATGCCCATATGTAACACAATTAGTATATACCACAGATAATAAATTAAAAAAAGGATTTGATGGTGAAACAATATATTAACAAAAGAGCACTTAGTTGTTCTTTTATATTTATTTAAAAACCATTGACAAATAAAGAGGTTTCTAATATAATGCAAGTTGAGGAATAATATATGAATTATGTAGTAATTAATGAAGAAATAACACTAGATGAGATACTTAAAATAAGTAGATTTAACTATAAAGTTAAATTGTCAGATGAGGCAATCTCAAGAATAAAAGAATCTAGAAAGTATATTGATAATTTAAATAATGACAATGTGCTTTGCTATGGAATAAATACAGGTTTAGGTAATCTTTGTGATACTTTAATTGATGATAAATCTCAAGAAGAATATCAAAATAATATATTACTATCACATGCATGTGGTAGTGGAGAGTACTATCCAAATGAAGTGGTTAGAACAGCAATGGTGTTGCTTATAAATAGTATTGCTAAAGGTAATTCAGGAACAAGTCTAGATGTTGTAATGTTTTATATAATGCTTTTAAATAATAACATAACACCAATAGTTCCACAAAAGGGATCACTTGGTGCTAGTGGCGATTTAGTACCACTTGCACATATGGCTTTACCTTTAATAGGATATGGAAAAGTAAATTACGAGGAAGAAGAATATGAAAGTAAGCAATTATTTAGTAAACTTAAGATTGAACCAATTAAACTAAAATCTAAAGATGCATTGTCAATAATTAATGGAACACATTTTATGACAGCACTAGGGACTTTATTAGTGTATGATTCATATAGATTAATAAAACTTGCAGATTGTAGTGCTGCACTTACTACAGAAGCTTTAAATGGAATAATGGATAGTTTTAATCCAAAAATTCACGAATTGAGACCTCATTATGGTCAACAAAGTACTGCTAAAGTTATTAATATGCTATTAAAGAATAGTGAATATGTAAAAGAACGTTCAGATATTAAAGCACAGGATGCATATTCAATTAGATGTATACCACAAGTTCATGGAGCAACTAAAGATGCCTATAATTATGTAAAAGGAGTCATTAATACAGAAATAAATTCTGTAACAGACAATCCATTAGTTTTTGTATCAGATAATAAGATTTTATCTGGTGGTAATTTTCATGGACAACCTCTTGCTATTTCTTTTGACTTTTTATGTATAGCCTTATCAGAATTATGTAATATCTCAGAAAGAAGAATAGAAAGATTAGTAAATCATGATTTAAGTGGTCTAAATCCATTTTTAATTAAAAGCGGAGGATTAAATTCCGGATTTATGATTTTACAATATGCAGCAGCATCATTGGTATCAGAGAATAAAGTATTATCACATCCAGCAAGTGTTGATAGTATTCCATCGTCTGCAAATCAAGAAGATCATGTCAGCATGGGTAGCATTTCAGTTAGAAAGTGCTTAGAGATAAAAAAGAATTTAAGTAGAATTTTAAGTATAGAATTTTTGTGTGCATGCCAGGCAATTGATCTTAGAGAAAAGAAAAACTTAGGGGATGGTACCAAGATTATATACAACATGATTAGAGAAATATCTGATTTTGCAGAAAATGATAGATTTTTCTATGATGATATAAATAAAATTGAACAACTAATTAACAATAATAAATTTTTATTAAATGTAGAGAATAAAATAGGAAGTATTAACTTTTAAATCTTATTATATAAAGAAGGAGTAAAAAAATGATTATAACAAATACAAGCTTAGAGGCATTACGCGAATGCCATTATGAAAAAAATGAAGAATTAGGTGCAATGGTATCTAACAATCTTTATTTATCTGTTATAGCAACAAATGCATGTCAACGTAATTGTCCTTATTGTATTAATTCATTAACAGATAGATCTTTGAGTCTTCCATATGATAAAGCAACTGAAAATATTTTAAAAGCTACTGCTAAATTTGGTATTAAAGAAGCTGTTATTCTAGGTGGAGAGCCAACACTTTATCCAAGATTAATTGATCTTATTAACTTTTTAAAGAATGATTGTAAATTACGTCGCGTAGGGTTTACAACTAATGGTATAAAACTTACTGATGATGAATATTTAATTAATTTAGTCAAGACAGGTGTTGATTTTCTTAACGTATCTTATCATAAAGATGATGAATTTATTTCTTACAAACAATTAAAGCATATTCGAGAAGTTTTTAAGGAATGTGCAAGTTCTAATCAGAAAATGCGTATTAACACTAATGTTTGGAAGGGAAATCATGATAAATTTAATGAACTTTTATCTTGGTTAGACCATATTTCACTATGTTGTGATGAAATTCGTCTTAGTAATATTATTCATAAAGATGACTTTTCAGTTAATCCAGATGCTGTACCTGAAGCTAACAGTATGTATATGACAGATAATGAATATGAGGAACTATTTAGTTCACTTATAGAGTATTATAATAAAGATTATACTATTATTCATAATCCAGAAGCATTAGGATTTGTTCATTATTATTTAATTCCTAAACCAGTTCCAATTATTGTTAATTGGAATATTGATAGTAAGGTATCTGAACAGGTATGTGAAAATGATATAAATAATAAGAGAATACATACTGTAAAATGTTTAGTTAGTGGAGATATAAGTCTTTCATGGAATCTTGGAAATAAAGTTGATTTAAACTAGAGAAATCTAGTTTTTATGTTATAAATTATTATTTACACTAGGTGTACATATGAAACGGTATTTAATGTAAAATAACTAGAGAAATCTAGTTTTTTATATTATAATTATAATAGGTGAAATCATGAATAGTAAAACAAAATTAAAAATATCTTTAATATTAAATATAGTAATAGTTATTATGACAATATTTGCATTTGTTGTCATGTTTACTGATCTTAAATTTATGCCTGGTACTGAAACAACTATTGCATCAAGTAAAGTAGGAAGATTTAGATTCTTTACAATAGATTCTAATTTATTAATGGGTATTACAGCTTTAGTATTTTTAATTCAACAAATAAAACTATTAACTGGTAATATTAAAGAAATAGATACAAAGTATTATGTATTTAATTTAATGTCTACATCTAGTGTAGCATTAACATTTTTAGTAGTGATAGGATATTTAGGATGGATAACTCCTAACGGATTATATTCAATGTATATAGATAAGAATTTATTTTTCCATGGATTGATTCCACTAGTTGCTATAATTAATTTTATATTCTTTACTAATACAAATAAATTAAAGTTTATACATACATGTTATGGATTAATACCTATGGGTATATATGCAATATATTATGCCACTAATGTAATTGTTCATATAGAAAATTTTAAAGTATCTCCTGAATATGATTGGTATTATTTTGTACAAGGAAATGCTTTAAAAGTACTTCTTGTATTACCTTTTATATTTGAAATTTCATATGTTATTTCACATTCATTATGGTATCTAAATAAAAAAAGATTAAGTTAACTTAATCTTTTTATTTATATAAAAAAATCCCTCTAGGGGCTAAAACCAATTGTATTATAACATATATATAAAAAATAGTCTATTATTCTTGTAAAAAAATCTTTATACTTTATATTAGGAGGTTATTTTATGACAAAATATGTTTTTGTTACAGGTGGTGTTGTATCTGGTTTAGGGAAAGGAATTACGGCATCGTCTTTAGCACTTTTACTTAAATCAAGAGGATATAAAGTATTTATGCAAAAGTTTGATCCCTATTTTAATGTTGACCCAGGAACTATGAATCCAATCCAACATGGTGAGGTATATGTTACTTATGATGGATGTGAGACGGATCTAGATTTAGGTCACTATGAAAGATTTATAGATGAGGAACTTAATTATAGTTCAAATATTACTAGTGGTAAAATATTTAGTAGTGTAATTGAAAAAGAAAGAAAAGGGGAATATTTGGGATCAACTGTTCAAATGATTCCACATATTACAAATGAAATTAAAAACAAAGTATTTGAAGCAGGACATTCTAGTAAAGCAGATATAGTTATAACTGAAATAGGTGGTACTGTTGGTGATATAGAAAGTCAACCATATATAGAAGCACTTAGACAAATACAATATGAACTTGGAAAAGAAAATACTTTCTTTGTACATTGTACTTTAGTACCTCTTTTATTTGGTTCAGGAGAATTAAAAACTAAACCAACACAAAATAGCGTTAAGGATTTAAGAAATATGGGTATAACTCCTAATGCTCTTGTTTGTCGTGCACCTTATTCAACAGGGGATAGAATTAAAAGTAAATTATCACTTTTCTGTAGTGTACCTGTTGAAAATATAATTGACTCAGTAGATGTTAATAATATATATGAAATACCAATTAATTATTACAACCAAAAAATAGATGAGATCATCTTAAAACAATTTAATTTACCAGTTAAAAAAGCTAATTTAAAATATTGGACAGATTTAATAGATACAGTTAATAACCTAAAAGGTGAAGTTAGAATCGCTCTTGTAGGTAAATACATAGAACTACATGATGCCTATTTATCAGTACATGAATCACTTATTCATGCAGGATATGTTTATAATAAAAAAGTAGAAGTAGAATGGATAGATTCTGAATCTCTTGAAAAAGGAAATGTAGACTTAAAGAAAGTGTTTAAAAATATAAATGGTATACTTGTACCAGGTGGATTTGGTTCAAGAGGAATAGAAGGTAAAATAAAAGCAATCAATTATGCAAGAGTAAATAATATACCATTCTTAGGAATATGTTTGGGTATGCAGCTTGCTGTTATAGAATTCGCACGTAATGTATGTGGTATAAAAGATGCTAATTCAACTGAATTTGAACCTACTACTAATAGTCCAGTAATAGATTTAATGGCTGATCAAAAATCAATAATTAATAAAGGAGGTACATTAAGACTAGGTAACTATGAATGTGAAATTAAAAAAGGAACACTTGCTTATGAAGACTATAAACAAACTAATATATTAGAACGTCATAGACATAGATATGAATTTAATAATAAATATAAAGAAATTCTAGAACAACATGGTCTCGTATTTTCTGGTATAAACAAAAAATCTGATTTAGTTGAAATAATAGAATTACCAACTCATAAACATTTTATAGCAAGTCAATTTCACCCAGAATTTAAATCTAGACCTACTAAGGCACATCCATTATTCTTATCTTTTATTAAAGCAAGTATTAATAAATAGAAAGATAGATTAAAATCTATCTTTTTTTGGTATAATAAAGAAGAAGTGATATTATGTCAGAAAATTTAAAAAAATATATGTTAAAAATAGAAACCTATAAACCTAAAAATATAATTAAACATAAACATAATTATTCTATAAAACATTTGTTAATAATAACAAATATAAATGAGCATGCATCATCAAATTATTATTTATCAAAAGAATATTATTATGTTTTAAAATGTAATCAATGTGATTCATTTATTCCAGATAGTATAGATGGTAATTATCAACACAATATATTTGATTTAAAAGATGTTGATTTTAGTTTACCAATTATAACAGCAAATACATTATATAAACAACCTATATATAATTTTAGTAAATTAATAGATGTAGAAGTTAAACATCATATTGAAAAAGTGTTATAATTTAATTAGGTGATAATATGCAAATAATTGAATATGAAGATAAATATTTAGAAGATGTTAAAGATTTACTTGTTGAACTTGGTGAATATATTGTTTCAATAGATAAGGATAACCTTGAACAAGTTCATCCTGAATATAGAAATAAAATGGCAGATATTGATTTAGAAAAAGTAAAAAAATATGATGGTAAATGTTATCTTGCTATTTGCGATAATAAAGTAGTAGGTTTAATTATGGGTATTATAAGACAATATGATGAATATGATTATCTTGATTATAAATGTCCTAAAGAAGGAGAAATAACTGAGTTAATAGTATCTCAAAATATTAGAAGTAAAGGTATAGGAAAAGCATTAATGGATAAAATAGAAGAGTATTTTAAATCAAAAAATTGTGAATATGTTATAGTAGATGTATTCGCATATAATGAAAATGCTATTAACTTTTATAATAAAGATGGATATCATACAAGAATGTATACTAATATAAAAAAATTATAAAATTAATAAATTTATTAATTTTTTTTATTTTGTAACTTACTTGTAACTTTGAAGTAATATACTTAATATGTAAGAAGGAGAGATTATATGGAAATTTTAAGAGTAGAAAACTTAACTAAAGTATATGGTAAAGACTCAACTAGAGTAGTTGCACTTGATCATGTATCATTTAGTGTTGAAAAAGGAGAATTTGTTGCAATAGTAGGAGCCTCTGGTTCAGGTAAATCAACATTACTTCACTTAATAGGAGGTGTTGATAGACCAACATCAGGTAAAGTGTATATAGATGGTAAAGATATATTTGATTTTAATGATGATAAACTAGCTATATTTAGAAGAAGACAAGTAGGGCTTATATATCAATTCTATAATTTAATACCAATATTAAATGTAGAAGAAAATATTACTCTTCCTTTATCACTTGATAATCGTGAAGTAGATAAAGAAAAGCTAAATGATTTATTAAAACTATTAGGACTTCAAAATAGAAAAAATCATTTACCTAATGAATTATCTGGTGGTCAACAGCAAAGAACAAGTATTGGTAGAGCACTTATTACAAATCCTACAATTATACTTGCAGATGAACCAACAGGAAATCTAGATTCTAAGTCAAGTGATGAAATAGTCGCATTACTTAAAAAATCTAATAAAGAATTAAAACAAACAATTATTATGATTACACATAATATGGAGATAGCTAAAATAGCTGATAGAATTATTAAGATAGAAGATGGAAAAATAGTTACGGAGGTATAATATGAGTTTACTTAATAGGTTAACAATTAAAAATCTTTTGTTAAATAAAAAAAGAACAATAGTAACTATTATTGGTATTATGCTTTCAGTTGCACTTATTACTGCAGTTGCTTCTGTTTATAGTAGTGGTATTGCTTCTTT
>JAEEGL010525787.1_pt1 | contig 13787 bp, 10 predicted proteins | sample 9134231 | NCBI WGS metagenome assembly JAEEGL01 (sample SAMN16246548, study PRJNA631951) | gut metagenome | biome: gut microbiome; feature: rumen; material: fiber-attached | host: Bos | place: Iran: Karaj | collected 2018-10 | reverse complement strand
TCCGCAAAACAGGTCATGGAGAACAGCATACTGAGTGTCAGGACCGCTGCAAGGATGACCGATATTTTTCTTCCAACGTTTTTCATTTTCCGCTCCGTTTCTGCTCATGAAATGTGATGGGCAATATATACATATCCGTTATGTCAGCATAAAGCCGTATCAATTATATTATAGACTCTATTATTCCCATTTCAACATTGTTCAGAAGCGGCGGCCGCCGGAATGCTGCCTGAACAGGTCTTTGTGCTGTTCGAAAAAGTCATAGTAGATCCGGGTGTTTTCCAGCTCCCACCAGTTTTTGACATCGACGGGCGAAGCGTCCAGGTCATAGATCCTCGCCCCGTCCATCGAAAGCAGGAACGGGGAGTGTGTGGCAATGATGAACTGGCACCCGCAGAAACGTGTCATTTTTTCCAGAATGGCCGTCAGTTCCAGCTGCATTTTCGGGGACATGCTGTTTTCAGGCTCGTCGAGACAATATAAGGTATCGTTTTTCAGTTTGACTTCAAAATAGTTCAGGGCAGTTTCGCCGTTACTGTTGAGCTTGACTTCCGTACCGACCGTCCGCCGGATGAACCGGCGTCTGGACACGGAACGGCTTCTGGCCTGGACCTGCATCCGGAGGGCTTCGTAATCTTCCATTCCGCTGAATTTGACAGTATCACCGTATTTGAGCCGTTGATATTCCGTTTTCCCGCGTTCGATCTCGGCCTCTATTTCGTCGTTGTTCGTCCGTACGGTGAGCATGTAGTCAAAGATATCGTCGCTGGTGATGATCCGGCTTCCGTTGGGAATGCGCTGCAGGAATCCCTCATCGTCACGATCCATCGTATAAGAGCATTTTTCAGCATATGCGTCAAAAAGCTCGCCGGAATTGAACGGGGCAATCCGGTTGAGCTTAAGGCGGGCGGCGATGAGATTGAGCAGCGTGCTTTTTCCGGATCCGTTGCCGCCGTAAAGAATCGTGATATTGCGGAAACAGATCTCGTAAAGCTGCTTCGGGCCGAACAGGCCGCAGGGATAGGAATTGTCGATGTATCCGTGGATACCTCCGTTTTCCCACATGCGCCTTTCGATCAGGGATGATTCTTCACTGACCGGTAAAGAAAATGATTCAAGATACAAAACAAAAACCCTCCGTAGTTTTTCTGCAGGATCCGGCTGCAGATCCATTATACGGAGGGTATGTGTCCTGAAAAAAGGACTTGTTCAATCGGGACGGGAAGACTGCCCGGCAGGATACTGTTCCGAGAGACGGCGCGCAGCGTCCCGCATTCTGTCCACGACGTTTTCGGGAGACACGATCCGGATGTCTTCCCCGAGAGACATGATCCAGCCCAGGAACGGACTGCTGACGGCGACGTTCACGGTCGTCCGGAAATGATCTTTGTCTGTCGGAATGATAAAGATGTCTTTCCCGAAACGGTCGATCAGGATGCCTGCCATATGGTTGGCGGCTTCCAGCGTAACGTTCGTTTCCTCCCCGCCGTTCATGCCGAAGAGGCTTTTGGTGTAGCGGGGAGTGTTGAACTTCCGGAAGAGTTCCTGCCCTTCGCGCTTTTCATCGACGGTGGAGATCTTCAGCATCTTGTCGACACGGTAATGCTTGATGATATTGTCTTCCGCGTCGAAGGCGACCAGGTAATAGTTTTCGTCGTCCCACATCAGGGCCCAGGGGCTGATCTGGTACCAGGCGCCGTTCTTGCGCAGCTCCATTTCTTTTTTGAGGCTCCATTGATAATACTTGAAGCGGATCTGGCAGTCAGCGTTGATCGCGTCGTGGATCTTGTCGACGTTATAATAAATGCTTTCGTTCATGGTCTTGACGCGGCCGGAGATGATCACCTGGCGCTGCAGCTGCTTTGCCTCGTATTTGCTGACCAGGGATTCCAGCTTCCGGATGAGCTGCGCGGACTTTTTGTCCGTCATGAATTTGGCGGACTGTACGGAATCGACCAGGAGCTTGAGCTCCGGCAGTTCGAAGTCGCGGCTGACAAGGCGGTAGTAACAGTTCCGTCCCGTCTGTTCGGCAACGATATCCATGCCGTAGCTGCGCAGTTCTTCAAAATCGAGATAAAGCGTTTTCCGGTCGGCGTTCACGCCGCAGAGAGCGAGCTTGTCGATGATCTCCGGCATGGTCAGCCCGTGAAGATCGTCGGTCTCTTCGGAAAAGATCCTCGCGAGATAGAGCATTTTGAGTTTCTGGTGATAACCTTTGCGTTCTTTTGCGGCCATGATCCTGTACCTCCGGAAAATGCAAATGCGATAACTTGATTTTACCAGTAATTTTCGGATTATGACGATCTTCTGTCTGTTATAATAAGAAACAGGGTCACTTTTTTATTTGAGTGAAAACCATTCATGAGGAGGAACGATCATCATGCTGACAATTGAGAAGTCTGTTGAAAACAAAAAAGAAGTCTTTACGCTGACCGGGAGACTGGATACGGTCACGGCGCCGGAACTGGAAGACGCTTTGAAAGAATCCCTGGAAAACGCGGAGGAACTGGTGCTGGACTTTGAAAAACTGGATTATATTTCTTCCGCGGGACTGAGGGTGCTTCTGGCGGCCCAGAAAGCCATTGCTGCAAAAGGCTCCATGAAGCTCGTCCATGTGAACGAGACCATCATGGAGATCTTCGAAGTGACAGGGTTCTCCGATATCCTGACGATCGAATAACGGCCTGACAGGGAGGATCACTGCGATGGATATCAAAAAGGGACTCAGCTTTATAGCGTTCGGTTTTCTTTTTACGCTGATCAACCTGAACCTGACGCTCAACGGGAAAACATTGAACATTACGCCGGATTTTATCGGCTGGATCCTGTTTTTCCTGGCTTTTGACAGGCTCGGCAGCTACGTGGAAGGCAAAGAGTATCTTAAATGGATGTCACTGGTCCTGGCGATCCTGTCGGCTGCGCTGTGGGTCTTAAGGACCGTGAAGCCTGAACTGGGGACTGGGATCTTCACGACCCTGATCTCGCTGGGTTCAGCTGTCTATATGTTCATTCTCTTCGGACCGCTTGCGGAGATCGCGAAAGATTACAATTCCAGGAGAGAACACACGCTCAGGATGCTGAGGATCATCAATCCGGCCCTTCTGCTGGGGGCGTCCGTTGTTCTGGGGATCGCCGGCTATTCGCTGGCGGATGCCGCATCGATGGAGGACGTTTCCGCGGGGCAGACGGCCATGGTTTCGGTGGGACTGGTCCTGGGGATCGCGGCGCTGATCGCGGCGGTCGTCACGGCAGTGGTTCTGTTCGGGTTAAGAAAAGAGGTCAGGGAAAATGTCTGAATCATTGAAGGATCCGGTGACCGTCCGGCTTTCGGGCCGGATCGATTCCAATAATGCGCCGCAGATCGAAGCAGAGATCCTGGAGCAGCTTTCGGGCAGCGCCGGGGCATCTGTCGTTATGGATGCGGAAAATCTGGAGTACATTTCCAGCGCGGGCCTGCGGGTGCTCCTGCGGATCAGGAAGATCCATCCGGATATGAGCATCGTGAACGTCAGTTCCGAAGTGTTCGAGATCCTCGAAATGACCGGCTTTACGGAAATGATGCAGGTGGAAAAGGCATACCGCGTCGTTTCGGTGGAAGGATGCGAAGAGATCGGACGGGGCGCGAACGGGACGATCTACCGGATCGACCAGGACAATGTGGTCAAGGTGTATAACAACGCCGACGCGCTGGAAGACATCCGTCATGAACGCGAAGTCGCGAAGCTGGCGCTGATCCTGGGTATTCCGACGGCTATTTCCTACGACGTGGTAAAAGTAGGGGACAGCTACGGCTCCGTCTTTGAACTTTTAAATGCCCGCTCCTTCTCGAAGATCCTTTCGACCGAACCGGAAAAGATGGACTGGTGCGTCAGGGAATACGTGGAAATGCTGAAAAGGATCCACGGCACCCTGGTTCCGGCCGGCAAACTGCCGGATATGAAAAAAACGGCGCTTTCCTGGGCGCAGTTCATGCAGGACTATCTGCCGGAAGAAGCCGGCAGGAAGCTGCTTTCCCTGATCGCCGCGGTCCCGCATGACGATCATATGATCCATGGGGATTACCATACGAAAAACGTCGAACTGCAGGGCGACGAAGTCCTCCTCATCGATATGGATACTCTGGCGGTCGGCCACCCGGTTTTCGAACTGGCAAGTATGTATAATTCCTTCATCGGATATTCCGAATTCGATCATGAGAACATCCTCGGCTTCCAGGGATTTGATTTTGAGACCGGCTGCGCGTTCTGGCATAAAACGCTTTCGGCTTATCTGGAAACGACAAATGAAAGAAAGATCAGGGAAGTCGAAGATAAGGCCCGCATCGTCGGCTATACCCGCATGATCCGCCGATCCATCCGCCGGAAAGGCCTGGAAACGGAAGAAGGCCGGGCCGAGATCGAGCTCTGGAAGAAAGAACTGCTGGAGCTGTTGGAGAAGACGGATACCCTGGTGTTTTCGCCCGGTGAGCTGGAGCTTGAAGCGGAAGTGACGAATCTTCCGGAAGTACAGGCTTTTATCGGCGAGAAACTCGAAGCGGCAGGCTGTCCCTTCAGAGTCGGGATGCAGGTAAGCGTGGCCGTGGAAGAAGTCTTCGTCAATATTGCGGAGTATGCTTATACTCCCGGAAAGGGGAACGCCGTGGTACGCGTGGAGATCGACCGTGATCAGGACGCTGCCCTGATCACTTTTACCGACAAAGGCATTCCTTACGATCCGGTAGCCAGGGAAGATCCGGACGTGACGCTTCCGGCGGAAGAACGGGAGATCGGGGGCCTGGGGATCTTCATGACCAAGAAAGCCATGGACGACGTGATCTATGAGTATAAGGACGGGCAGAATGTCCTGACGCTGAAGAAATATCTGCGGAAGGAAGGCGTGTAGGAACTTGAGCCGATATCCGTCTGTCATTGACCTTCATATGCATACCGTGGTCTCCGACGGGACCGATACGCCGGAAGAGATCGCCGGTTTTGTAAAAGAAGCGGGGATCGGGCTTTTTTCGATAACGGATCATGATGCCGTGAAGTGCGCGAAGATCATGCCCGGGATCCTGAAAGCCGGAGATCCCCGGTTTATTTCCGGCGTGGAATTTTCCTGCCGGGATGAAGAAGGAAAATATCATATTCTCGGATACGGATTCGATCCTGATTCGGAAGGAATCCGGCGGGTAGTCGACAAAGGGCACGGGCTCCGGATGAAAAAAGTCAGGGCCAGGCTGGATTTCCTGAGATCGCAGTTCGGATTTGTATTTCCGGAAGAAGGCATTCAGCGCATCTTTTCCATGGACAATCCCGGCAAACCGCACATCGCCAACCTGATGGTCGAACTGGGATATGCCCCGACCAAGGAAGCGGCGATCAAGGATTATATCAATCAGATCCGTTTCCGGACCGAATACGTCCGTCCGGAGGAAGCCATATCCGGGATCCTTTCCGGCGGCGGCATCCCTGTGCTGGCCCATCCGTTTTATGGCAGCGGGGACCAGCTGATCCTCGGGGAGGAGATGGATGAACGGCTCCGGAAGCTCATCGGGTTCGGCCTGCAGGGCGTAGAAGCTTTTTATTCCGGTTTTACGGAAAAACTGCGGAAGTCGATGATCGCTTTTGCGGAACAATATGATCTGTATATTACGGCCGGGAGTGATTATCACGGAAAAAATAAACTGGTGCCTCTGGCGGATACGGGACTGCCGGATACCGCGGATGCGCCGGAAGGCCTGAAACGGTTTCTGGACGCGGTTCTGGAAGGAACAGGGAGCGGGACGGTGAAGAGGATTCAGTGATGAAAGACCGGACGGCAAATGCGGGAATGCTTACGAAACTGATGTTTCGTCTTCTGCCTGTCCAGATCCTTCTGGCGGCCATTGGTTCGGTCAACTATATCGTTTCCGGTTATTTCGCAAGCAATTACGTAGGGATCGACGCGATGACCGCGGTCGGTCTGTACAATCCGTTAAACATGCTGCTCGGGGCTGTAAGCACCATGGTCGTGGGCGGCTGTGCCATCCTGTGCGGAAAGTATATAGGCCGGAACGAGCAGGAAAAGCTGCAGAATAATTTCGCGGTGAGTCTCGCCGGCGTTTTTCTGGTCTCGGTTGTTTTTATTGTGTTTTTCCTGGGGATCGGGACGACCTCCCTGTCATCCCTTTTCACGAAGGATCCGGCAGTACGCCCGCTGTTCGAACGGTACATGGTCGGGCAGGCGATCGGTGTTTTCCCTTTCCTGGCAGGAAATCTGCTGACGGCTTTTCTGTCAATGGCAAACAGGCAGAAGCGGACCGTGGCGGCAAGTCTGATCTACATCGGGGTCAACCTTTTTCTAAATTACCTTTTTGTCCAGGTCCTCGGAATGCAGGCTCTCGGGCTTGCCCTGGCGTCGTCGATCGGGCTGTGGGTATTCCTGGCCTGCCAGGTCCAGTACTTCCTGTCCGGCGCGTCAAATTTGAAGATCCGGTTGAAACATCTTCAATGGAGGGAAAGCCTGGATATTATCCGCGTCGGCTACCTCGGCGCAGCCAGTATCGGATATCAGGCTGCGCGCGGAATGATCGTGAACGGCCTCCTGGCTGCTTTTGTCGGAAGCATCGGCATTTCCGCGTTTACGGCCGCGGATACTCTGCTGAGGATCTTCTGGGCAATCCCGATGGGAATGCAGGCGGTCTCCCGGCTGATGATCAGCGTCAGCATCGGGGAAGAAGACAGGCAGACGCTGACGGACGTTATGCGGGTGCTGCTGAAATGGTTTATTCCCCTCATGAGCCTGGTCAGCGTGCTGCTTATTCTGAACGCGGAGCCGCTGACCCGCGTCTTTTTCCGGGATCCGGCGGAACCGGTATTCAGGATGACGGCATGGGGCATCAGGATCCTGCCCCTGAGCATGCCGTTAAGCCTTTTCTACCTTCATTTTGTGAGTTACGGGCAGGCGTCGGGAAAACAGGCGTTTGTGAATGTCCTTTCCCTGCTGGACGGCGTGGTAGACGTGGCCGGCTTTACGGCGCTCCTGATCCGCCTGACCGGGATGAACAGCATCTATATCGCCAACGTCCTCAACGGCGTCGTGACCACCCTGGTGATCGTTGGATACGCATGGTTTAAAAAGAAGCATTTTCCGCATACGATGGATGAACTGATGGTGATCCCCGGGGATTTCGGCGCACCGGAAAATGAGCGGATGGACCTGACGGTCCGGAGTATGGAAGAAGTGGTTCTGATCTCCCGGCAGGTACAGGAGTTCTGCCTGGGAAGGGGGATCGACGAAAGACGGGCGTATCTGGCCGGGCTGTCCATGGAAGAGATGGCCGGGAACATCGTGGATCACGGGTATACGAAAGATACGAAACGGCATTCCATTGACGTCCGCGTGGTGCATAAGGACGACGACGTGATCCTGCGCATCAAGGACGACTGTGTGCCGTTTGATCCGGAAGAACGGCAGAAAATGACCGTCGGTGAAGACGTTATGAAAAATGTCGGGATCCGGATGATATACAAAATGGCGCGGGATATCCAATACCAGAATATCCTCGGACTGAACGTCCTGACGATCCGGATCTGAAAGAAGGAAACACGATGGCGGGATTCCTGAAAGTCGATACGCGGAATAAAAAACCGGCGTTATGGAATATTGCCGTATTATCGTGTGCTGTCGCCGTGCTGGCCTTCGTTCTTCTGCGGCAGGGGGGAGAAAAGAACGCGCTGACCCTCTGCGTGGTCCTTGACGTTTATTTCCTGGTCTCCATTATTCTTCTGATCAGGGCCTTTTTCGGGCAGATCCAGTATAATCCGTACTCCTATAACACGATCTATTATATGGGGTTTGCGATATTTGCCGTTTATGTGCTGAGTACGCATGTGCTTCTGACGATCCGGATGGTCCGTTCTCCGGAAGTGTACAGCGAGGAACATATTGCCTATATCCTGCTGGTCTCGGCGAAGAACTATATGATCCTGACTTCGCCGTTCATCCTGGCTTTTTCGATCGCGCTCTGTATATCCAATATTTCCCTGATCCGGCATGAGGGGAAACGGTTTGTCAATATTCTGGGGATCATCCTTTCATTTCTTCTGGTAGCGGGCGAAGCGGTCCTGTTCGGGGTCGACGGATATGTATCCGCAAGCCTCCAGGAAATGCGTTTCCATATGCTGTTCAGCAGCCTGTACGCGGCGGTCTATCTGTACTTTGAATGCATGCTGATCGGGGCGATCATCGCGGATATCATCGCGGCCAGGCTGGAGCCGGAGCACGACCGGGATTTTATGATCATTCTGGGCTGCGGCATCAGGAAAGACGGCACGCCTTCCCCGCTGCTCCGGGGCAGGATCGACCGGGCGCTTGATTTTTACAGGGCCCAGAAAAAAGAGACCGGGAAAGAACTGCTTTTCATCACTTCCGGAGGACAGGGACCGGACGAGGTGATCCCGGAGAGCGCTTCCATGAAGCGGTATCTTCTGGAACAGGGGATCCCGGAAGAAAGGATCATTGAAGAAGACCGTTCGACGAACACGTTTGAAAACATGAAGTTTTCGAAAGAAAAGATCCTCGCGGTCGACCCGGACGGCAAAGTGGGATTTGCCACGACCAATTACCATGTGTTCCGCAGCGGTCTTTACGCAAGACGCGTGAAAATGCGGGCGGTCGGCACAGGGTCGGATACAAAGTGGTATTTCTGGCCGAATGCTTCCGTCCGGGAGTTTGTCGGGCTTCTGACGGAACACCGCGGGAAGCAGCTGCTGATCTTCGGCGGGATGATGGCGGTATATACGGTCCTGACGTTTACCGTATACCGCTAGGCAGAGATCAGATGAAAAAAAGGAGAAAACCGGAAATGGGCCGTATGACCGGAACCATTGTTGATAAGGGAAAAAACGGAAGACGCGGATATCTTCGAAAGCTGGCAGTCGTTCTGCTGCTTTCGGCGCTGCTTTCGGGAACGGATCTATTTGCGCAGGGCGCTGCGGCCCGGAATGTTTCGGGCGGAGAAGACCGTAAACTGGCGGTGGATCCCGTGAAACAGGAAAGCGGATGGTCTGCGGTGCTGTACGACAACACGAACGGTCTCCCGACTTCCGAAGCCAACGCGATCGCCGAGACAAAGGACGGGTTTATCTGGATCGGAAGCTACAGCGGGCTGGTCCGGTATGACGGCAGCAGTTTCGAACGGGTGTATTCCACCAACGGCATCACGAGCGTAAACTGCCTGTACGTGGACAGTCAGGACAGGTTATGGGTCGGGACCAATGAAAGCGGCGCGGCGATGATCAAGCCGGGCACTCTTTTGAGATGGGGGGAGCAGGACGGTCTGAAGGGCTCCTCTGTCCGCGCCATTGTCGAGGATAAAAACGGGATGATCTATATCGCCACGACGGGCGGCATATCCATCATCGATCAGGACATGAAGATCAACGAACCCGATGAACCGAGGCTGCGGGACGTTTTTATCGAGGATCTGCGTGTCAGCAATGACGGCGTTATCTACGGGCTGACCAACACCGACGATATCTTTTCCGTGGAAAACGGGGTCCTGACAGCCTATCTTTCCAATGAAGACAACCCGGCCGCAGGGATCGGCAGTATTTTCCCGGATCCGAACATTCCCGGTTATCTGTATTTTGAGACGGGGGGATCCGAGGTCTGTTTCGGAAGCCTGCAGGATAATCTGAAGGATACGACTTATTTCGACATATCGCCGCTTTCCCAGGTGGAGTGTTTTGAATGGATCAACGGGAAACTCTGGTTCTGCACCCGGAACGGGGTCGGCATCCTGGACAACGAGGGTGTACACCGGCTGCAGGATCTTCCCATGGACAGCAACATCGGCAGCATGATGACGGATTATGAGGGAAATCTGTGGTTTACCTCGACCCGGCAGGGCGTCATGAAGATCGTTCCGAACCAGTTTACGGATATTAATGCCCGTTACAGACTGCCGGAAGCTGTGGTGAATACGACCTGCATGTACGAAGACCGGCTGTTTATCGGGACGGACAAGGGCCTGACGGTACTGGACGGGAACGGGCCGGTGGATTCGGTGCCGCTCACCAGGGCGGAAACGGCTTCCGGCGTCGATCTGGGGACGGACGATCTGCTGAAGCTGCTGAACGGATGCCGGATCCGCTCCATTGTCAGGGACAGCAGGGGGCGTTTATGGATCTCCACCTGGCGGGAGTACGGGGTGATCCGTTATGACTGCGGCGAAATAACCGCTTTTACCCAAAAGGACGGGCTGATGTCCGACAGGGTCCGTATCGTTTACGAGAGACAGGACGGGACAATGCTCGTTGCCAATACGGGCGGGGTCAGCATCATCGACGGCGACAGGATCGTCGGGCAGTACGGCGAGAAAGACGGGATCGAGAATACGGAGATCCTGTCGGTTGCCGAGGGCTTTAACGGGGATATCGTTATCGGTTCCGACGGCGGCGGCATTTACGTCGTCGGCGGTGACGGGATAAAACATATCGGGATGAAGGAAGGACTGACGTCGGAGGCCGTCATGCGCATCAAACGCGATCCGAAGCGGGAGATCTTCTGGATCGTCACCGGAAACTCCATCGGATACCTGACTTCTGATTATCAGCTTACAGTCCTGGACCGGTTTCCTTATTCCAACAATTTCGACCTGTATGAAAACAGCCAGGGTGAAATGTGGATCTTAAGCAGCAACGGCATTTATGTTTCCCCGACGGAAGAACTGCTGGCCAATGAAACGATCAGGCCGATCCACTTCGGAATGTCCAACGGACTGCCCTGTATCGCGACGGCGAACTCCTACAGCGAACTTGCCGAAAACGGCGATCTTTACATTTCCGGCAGCAAAGGCGTGGCGAAGATCAATATTGAAAAACCTTTTGATACGGCGCTCGACCTGAAAATGTCGGTTCCTTACCTGGAGGCGGACGGAGTCCGTCTGTATCCGGATGAGGAAGGCAATTTCACCCTCGATCCGAAGGTGCGGAAACTGTCGATCAACGGGTACGTATTTAACTATTCCCTGACCGATCCTTATATTTCCTATTGTCTGGAAGGCTTTGACAAATCGTACGTTACCGTCAGCCGAAGTGATTTTGATCCGGTGATCTATACCAACCTGCCCGGGGGAACTTACCATTTCAGGATGCGGATCCATGGAGGAGCCGGACAGGATTCGGGAGAACTGTCTGTCCGGATCGTCAAGACGAAGGCCCTGCACGAGCAGGTCTGGTTTTATTTCCTGACGGGACTTGCCGCGGCGGTATGCATAACGGCAGGCGTCCGGCTGTACATGCGCAGAAAGATCGCGGAACTGGAAAAGAAACACCGGGAAGAGGAAGAAAAAGAGAAAGTCAGGACGGAAATGCAGATGGCAAGCCAGATCCAGAACAGCATGCTGCCGCATAAATTCCCGCCTTATCCGGACCGTACGGAATTCGATATCTACGCTTCGATGGATCCCGCGAAAGAAGTGGGCGGTGATTTCTATGATTTCTTCTTTATCGACGACGACCACCTGTGCCTGATCATAGCGGACGTCAGCGGCAAAGGCATACCGGCGGCGCTGTTTATGATGACGGCCAAGGCCATTGTCGAAAACTGCGCGCTGACCGGGAAATCGGCGTCGGAGATCCTGACAAAGACCAACGAGTCGCTTTGCTCCGACAGACAGATCGATATGTTCGTCACGGTGTGGCTGGGCATCCTGGAACTCTCCACCGGCCGGCTTACGGCGGCGAACGCGGGCCACGAGTTTCCGGTATTGAAGAGAACGGGCGGCAGGTTCGAGCTGTATAAGGACAGTCATGGTTTTGTCGTCGGCGGAATGGAAGGCATGAAGTACCGGGAGTACGTCCTCGAGCTGGAGCCGGGGACCAAGCTGTTCGTATATACGGACGGCGTGCCGGAAGCGGCGAATGAGGAAGAGAAGATGTTTGGTACGGACAGGCTGATCGTTGCGCTGAATGAAGAACCGGAAGCCGGGCCTGAAAAGATTCTGGCAAATGTGCAGAAAGCAGTGGACGACTTTGTGAACGGCGCGGAACAGTTTGATGATCTGACAATGATGTGTATAGAGTATAAGGGACAGAGAAAATGAAGTATACTAATAGAGAATAGAAGAAATCTCACATGTTGATATCGGTGAATCCAGTTGTTTTGTTTTTCGGAAAGGAGAAGAAAAATGAAAAAGGGAATCTGCCTGTTGATGACTCTCTGCCTGCTGCTTGCGCTGCCGGCGATCGCGAATCCCATCCCTGCCGCCGCGGAGTCAGCCAAGGTCGGCGGATGGACGGTCAGCGAATCCATGGAAATAGATGAAAAGGCGCAGGCCGCTTTTGACAAGGCGATGGAAGGCCTTGTGGGCGTCAATTATACGCCGATCCAGCTGGTCGGGACCCAACTCGTTTCCGGAACCAATTACTGCTTCCTGACGGAGGCGACAGTGGTTTATCCCGGCGCGCAGCCGAATTACGCGCTGGTTTATGTTTATGAAGATCTTCAGGGAGAAGCGAAGATCACGAATATCGTCGAGCTGAGCCTGGAAGAAGTATTAAGCCTCAGCGCGGATGACGTCGCGGCGCTTTCGCAGCCCGAAGAAGCTGAACCTGAAGCAGAAGCAGAAGCGGAACCGGAAGCTCTCGGCGAATGGGAAGTCATCGATGAACTGAAGATCGACGAAAAAGCGCAGTCTGCTTTCGACCAGGCGACGTCCAAACTGCTGGACGTTGATTATACGCCGATCCAGCTGGTCGGGACCCAGCCTGTTTCCGGGACCAATTACTGCTTCCTGAGCGAAACGCAGACGGTTTATCCCGGCGCGCAGCCGAATTACGCGCTGGTGTATATTTATGAAAACCTCCAGGGAGAAGCTGAGGTCACCCATGTTGTCGATCTCAGCCTGGAAGAAGTGCTGAATCTGAGCGGTGAGGATATTGCGGAGCTTTCGCATCCTTCTGACCCGGAACTTTCGACGGTACCGGAAACAAAGCCGGAAGCTGAAGCCGAAGCTGAGCCTGCTGCCGAAGCTGAAGCCGAAGCCGAACCTGAAACCGCGGCTGAAGCGGAACCTGCAGCCGAACCTGAGACTGCGGCTGAAGCGGAGCCTGCAGCTGAACCTGAAGCTGCGGCCGAAGCCGAACCTGAAGCTGAACCGGAACCGGAACCCGAAGCGGAGCCCGGGGAACTTGTGAAGCTTCCGGAATTTGAGTACACGGGCGACGATCCTTATTACGATTCGGTCTGGCAGTTCCTGAAAGTGGTCAATCTGGCGAATTTTGCGCCTGCGCAGGTGATGATCCCCGAATTCGTTATTCTCCGGGAAGATGATTCCGATCCGGAAGATATCAAGGTCTGGGGCCACTTCTGGCTGATGAATTATGATCTCGAAGGATCCACGCTGGTTTCCCAGAGCGGCGGCGATTATCCCGGACTGTACCACCTGCTGCCTGTGGAAGACGGCTATCAGGTCTTTACCGTAGACGAGGTCGAAGACGGTTCTGCTTATACGGAATCCGTAAACAGGATCTTCGGAGTCGACCAGGCGCTTGTGGACGAGTTCTTCAATCCTCCTACAGACGGTCAGGATTTCAGGAAAGAGATCATCCGGATGTACGCGGAAGACACAGGGCTGGATATTAAGGCTTACCAGGATTACGGCTGGGATCCGGTCCCGGTAGCCGATTAAGGGCTCGGACTGCGGGAGTTTCTGATTGTATAGAAAAAACGAAGAGCTCTGTCAGACATTCCGGATGGACGGACAGGGGATAGACGCCTGTTCGGAAGTTCTGGACGAACGGCTGCAGAATTGCGGCATAGAG
>JAEEGL017179012.1_pt1 | contig 13788 bp, 10 predicted proteins | sample 9134231 | NCBI WGS metagenome assembly JAEEGL01 (sample SAMN16246548, study PRJNA631951) | gut metagenome | biome: gut microbiome; feature: rumen; material: fiber-attached | host: Bos | place: Iran: Karaj | collected 2018-10 | reverse complement strand
TTTCCATTATGCGCGGATCGAACATGCCAGGAGGAAACCTCTTGAATTCCACGACGTGCTTCTTGAGCATTCGGATGGAAATTCTACCAAGCGGGACAATAGGAGCTTCCGGGTCTGTAAAGTCCGCCGTCCATCCCGATTGCTTGCCACAACCTTCCCAATTGAAGTGAATACGGTAGGCTTCATTGGGACCTGCGATGACAACACGTCCCCTGAACAATTCCAGATGTTCATCGGGGAAAAGAGCTTCCTTCAAAGCCTCGCGGAAGCGGAGGGCCATTTTGCTTTGGGGCTTGCCATAGCACCCGCCACCCACGAGAGCATAGAATGATTCGGCATTGTGTTCGCCGAGTGAAAAAAGGCGGCTCGGGCCTGGTTTGGTCGTTTGTTTGATCCAGTCGAGAATATCGATTCGGCGCAGGCGCATCCATGTCCGTTCTCGGATACTGTCATTCTGTGGCGTGATGAGAAGAAAACCAAAACTTGGGTCTGCAATGGAGAGTCCGTTCCTTCGGGCAAAACCTAAAAGAGTCGCAAAAAGGTTCTCCCTGTCACGGACATGCGACTTGACAACGATGCCGCAGGTGCGCATTTGGCCGTTAATCCAGTGGCGTTCTTCCGCAAAAGCCCAGTTCGGCAGTTGTGAGAGATCCGGATCTTGCCAGATTTCGGCCATACACGAACCATAGTTGAAATCGGCGCAATCCGCAAGTATGTCTCCAGCAGGCCAAGAGAAATCAAAATCTGACTTTGCCCGGTTGAAGCAAAAACGGTTTTTCGGTGAGAACCCTTTGGCTTCCAGGCCGTTCGATTTGAAAAGGAAGAATTTACAAAACATTTTGGCTTTTCCCCAATCGTGGTTGCTACTTCATGGTGTAAACCATAATTGCTGTCCTTATATCTCCATACACCCGATTCCCGATTTCGTCGCATGGTGGGAGAAACCATGCGAACGCGCGCGGGTGATCTGGAAAGATTGTTATCCATGGTCGCGTGTCATTCCCGTTGTTCATATAAATCGACTTCCTCCGCTGATTGACATTGACGTCTGGGCTTCCGAGGGGGTATTCCATGCTGTGGTTAAACCTTGCAGAAGTCCGGGACGAGTTCGGAAAAGAACTTGCCTCCTGCTCTTTCAATCAAATCAAAACGCATCTTTAAATCCTCTTCTTCGCCGTAGGCAACAATATCGTCGGCAATGGAGTCAAGAGGAGTCTGCGGGATTTCATTAACATCTATCCAACAGATGCTGTTGGGATTGGCTCCTTTCTCCAGTAAAAACTTGATGCACGACGTGTCATAATATGTCGCCTCGTACAGAGGAGCGCTTTCACCATAGGGGCAATAATCAATGTCGCATCCATAGTAAAGCAACATGTCAATTATTTGGCTTGCCAAGTCGAAATCGGGTTTTGACTTATTGAGATCATAAGCAGCCTCTAGGACGCATGAGATAAGCGTATCAGGGAATTGCCCCCCAGAGTTTACGTTTGCGGAGACTCCTGACTCCAGCAAGGCCGAAACATTTTTAACATCAAGTTCGAAACACGCCTTCACCAACTCCATGTCCAGCGGTGACGGCTGCTTGTTAATTATCTCCTCGCCATTCAAAAAAGCAAGTTCGTCCTCCGTCAATTCTATGAAATACTGTTTCACAGCGGTCCAGCCCGGGAAGTCAAATTCTACGTAGTCAAGGATAGATTTGTCATGTTGCGGGGAATGACTCCTGCCGGGGCGGTATTCGGCATCATCGTCGATGATCACCTCTTCATACCGTTTTGCCGGCTCCCATGGATATGGTCTAGCGGGAGCCCGACCGATGGCAGACTTCAGCTTGCCGCTGTCCGCATATCGGCGTAGCGAATCCTTGAATGAGCGGAGATAGTTTTGTACCTTGGTCTTGTCCCTGAATCTGACAGTATTGAAACATTCGCTTGCTTCTACGATGTCGAATGCCAGAGCATCGTGTTCGGCGTCGGCGAGTTCGTTGCGGACGGCTTCCCATAGCTGTTTGGCGCAGTAGGCCGTTCGCTTGCCGTACCATCCGTAATGATCGTCACTTCTACCATAATGGGAGGTGTGCCCTTCTCCCGGTGCGTACACGGCAACAGGAATGAAGCCGTTGTGCGGGTTGAAATCGTAAACCAGCTGGAGTTTGCGGATTTGTCTCCAGCTGTACAGTTCGTCAAGATGTTTGACTTGCATGGTTACCCATCCTCCGTTGTATTTATGATTTTGCGATGAACTCCATGAATAGTGCCCGGCGTTCCGAATCGAGTACATCGATAAGCAAAGGACCGTGGTTGTCCCATTCATCTTCGCGCCAATTAGGGTCATAGCCGCATTCGAGGAGGGCGCGGATGTTTTCAAGCGAAGCAGATTTGATGCTCTCGCTCGATATGAAATCCAGCGCGGCTCCATGAGCAACAAATAACCGAATCTGGTCAGGAGTTCCGCCTTTCAACGCTTCGTCCAGTTCTGTTTGGCCAAGCGAGCAGCCGCCAATTTCTGCTCCGTGTGCAAGGAGGAACTCAAGGACTCGGACATCGGGATTCACGGCAGACCACGAGAGAACCGAGCCTCCATCAAGATCGTAACGTGACGGGTTATTTCCAAGCTCGACGAGATGCTTGACCATTTCGAGCGTGTTGAAACGACCGGCGTATGCCAAAGGCTGCTGCCCGTAGAAATTGGACATGTTGGGATCGGCTCCATGCTCGACAAGAAGATCAAGAATGCGTATGTCTGGATTCATGGCCGCTTCGTGAATGCAGAAGTAGTCCTCGGGCATTCCATCGCACCACGATTCATCCCAATGTGGCAGTGCAGGGTTGGCACCTTGGTCGAGCAATGCGCGAATCTCTTCAAACGTCCCTTTGGCGCATGCCTTGAAAAGGGCGTCGTCAAAGCTTTCAAGGGTGTAGTCCATTGCTTTCATACGACAAACCGTCCTTAGGATTCAAGAAGAACTCTTAATCTCGAAACGCCTTGCTTTAATTGTTGCACAGCCTTGCGAAGTCCTATGCCATCGCACGAAGTCATAAAATCTGCGAAACCAAAGATGTTCGATTCTATGTCATTGACAATTTGCTCGGCAAAAGCCCGGAAATCATAATTTGGAAATTCATCACAATGTTCTTTTAGCTCATCGTCCTTCCAACGAATGAACAGTCGTGGGCGGTCGTCAACCATTTCTTCAATAATATCATGACCTTGATCTTCATCTGAAAACCATTCAGACAAAAGTTGGTCCTTTTCAAGCCTGTCAATGCACATTTGGAGCATTGACATTGGAAATGAGGGATATAGGTAAGATGCATAGAAAATCTTTTCCCCACAGCGAAGTTGCACCCAGCCGTAGAAATCACTCACCAAAATCTTTCCGGCATTCGATCGCTCCCATCGTTCATTTAACTTTTCCGCAAGGGCCTTATACTTATTGGCTTGTTCTTCATCTTTATGAACTAGATACTTCTCGTCATCGCTGTCCACATTTGTCGATTTGCCTTCTCCAAATAAATACGCGAGTTCCTCCGCAGCAAGGTGAAAGCCTGCCTCAACCGATTTCGTCAACAGAGATATTGCTTCGTCGGCATCGACGCATGGGTGTCCATCCGCCTGATAATAGTCAAAGATGGCCTCTCCGTTTCCGGCATCCATGAACTCACGCAGACACGCGATGTCGTCTTCCGACATATGATTTATCAGCATGGCAATGGCCTCGTTGTACAAATTATTCAAGCTGATGCAACGCCCTTGCGGTGCTGGGCGTCGAACGTGCGCCTGAAAAGTGTCGGGATCTTCTTCATTGCAGTAGCATCCGTCGAGGGCGACTATTCCTCATCTCCGTCAGCCGTGTCCTCCCGTTTCTTGGCCTGGGCTTCCAATTCCAATAGATACCGGTCGTAATCGCTCATGAAGAGGCGGTCTTGGATAATACGGTACTTCTCGAACTCTGTTTCGGCATGATTTTGCGCAATTTCAGCAGTGACGTTCTCCACCAGTTCCTGTGTGATGGGCGCGTCCCAAATTGAAACGAATTTATCAAGACGCTTCTCCCAGTCCTCCATGGTCAGCGGGATGTGGAGTTTGGCCCGACTTTCGGCGAATTCCAGATAAGCATTCACCATTCGTTCAAGCATTTCAAGCTCATTCTCATTGAGGTAATTCTTTGCGATTACGACATCGCTCTTCCGAATTTTGCCGCGCGGGGCCTGCTCCCAGGATGTCAGGCCCATGTGTTCCTTTTCAGCATCGGCGCGGGAATAGATGATTTGCGCGGCTGAAAGTCCGTTTACCGCGCGATGCATCTTGTTCTGAACGGTGGCAAAGAATCGACGGGTGCGCAACGATGTGCCGTCGTAGTCAACAGCCGTTGCGTAAAGATCTGTGACCTTCTGATAGAACTTGCGTTCGCTCAGTCTGATTTCACGAATGTCTTCAAGCAAATGCTCAAAATACTCGCTTGAAAGCGGCGTCCCTTTCTTGAAACGCTCCTTGTCCATCACGTAGCCGCGAATGGTGTAATCCCCGACTATCTGATTTGCCCACTTTCGGAACTGCACTGCGCGCTCGTTGTCTATCTTGAAGCCGAGGGCGATGATGACTTGGAGGCAATAATGCTTTACTGTGTACTTCTTGCCGTCTGGGGCAGTTGTTAAAAATTCTTTAATAACTGACACTTTATCTAATTCAGCGTCTTTGAATATTTTACGCAGATGGTAGGCTATGTTTGGGATTTCCACACCATACACCGCCGCCAGCATTTTCTGGCTCATCCAGATGTTTTCGTCCTCGTAGCGAATTTCGTATTTCTCCCCACCGGCGCCCGTAGAGGCGACGTAGGTGAGAAACTGCGCAGCAGATGACTTCTGCGGATCGGAGGGCTCGAGGTTGTTCTTTTTTTTGCCTGGCATAATCTAAAACTCCTGTTTCAGTTTATTCGCTTGAGGCCGGCGATCCGACCACAGACGAAGAAAGAGAATCCATTTCACGTTCCAGCCATCCCTTGGCCGAACGGTGCGAGAGCTTCGGCATACAATCGTCAATCAGGGAGCATGATTTGCAGTATGGGGCCTGTTGTGCAGGCGGGGTTTCGCCAGATTCCAGCATTTGGCGGATTGCGGCACAAACAGCCCTCGTATCATTTCGGAGCATTTCATCCAACATCACCGGACGACGATGCTTTTCCACGCCAAGATAGAGCGCCCCCTCGGGAATTCTAACATGAAACAACTCTTCCAAACAGATGGCTTGTGCGCACAACTGCCGCTCGTATGGGACTTCATTCTTTGCTGTTCCCCACTTGTATTCGATAGGATAGGGTACCCATCGCCCCTGCCAACCGAGAACTGATACCCCAGCTTCGTCATCGCGGTGGAATTCAACCACATCCGCAATTCCGCTCACACCAATTTCCTTTGAAAACAGACGGAGGCCCCGGGTGAAACGCCGCTCCCGACGCGATTCAGAGCCTCCGGAATCAACATTGGCGTGTAGCTCATTTCCACTCGCCGTGAAGTAGTTTTCGTCCCAAACTCGCTCGGAATGGACCAACGCGCAACGCCGTGGGCAAAAGGAATAGTGGTTCACGGCGGAAAGCGGGAAGAACTTGTCCTCATCAATTGGTTCGCTCATAGGACGGCTCCACCGTTCCGCTCAAAATCTTCAAGACCAAGAATCCCTTCCATAATTCCGAGAAAGGGCGAATATGCCAAATGCCACGCATAAACGCCGGGATGGCGATTGATCTCTGGGACTTGGAGATTCTCGATGCGATAGCCCCAGATTTGGACGGAACTCTTCTGGATTTCGCGCCAATCGACTGGCTCAAAGGATTCAATCCGTCTGACCAAGCCTTCGCCTACGACGACTGTCCGCGTGTTGTCGCCGATGATTCTGAATAGCTTTTCGACTTCGGGGAAATTAAGCACTTCTTCTGCGGAGGAGACCTTGGCAAGCAGGCTTTCGGAACGGGGGTCTAGTTGCAATTCGCGTCGCAACGCCTCCGTGCAAAGATCCGCGCTGACAGGTCGGTTTTCGTCAAGGAGTTGCCGCAGAACTAAAATCGAATCCTCCATTCCCTTGTTTCGGTTGATGCCGTTCTCCATTCGGAGACGGAACGAAATCATCGCTGATTCTTTGCGATTCCCTGAACGATTGATTCGACCGGAGGCTTGAAGAAGAGAAGCGAATGAGGCCATTTCACGAAATCCAGTCGCGAAGTCCAGGTCCATCCCCGCCTCGATGCAGGATGTGCCAACAAGAACCCAGTTGCCGTCCCTGTCCTCGGCAAGACGTTTCCTGACATCGTCCAGTATGGTTTCCCGGTCCATCGGCGTAAGCGCGGTAGAAAGGTGGAAAACGCCCGAAAAACGATTGCTGTTTGCAAACGTTTGAGCCACGACCGCCGCATTCTGCACGGTGTTGAGGATGACAAGCCGTGGTCCGGGAGTTCCCGCAACCGCAGAAAGAAGACCATCAACGGACAGTGGTTCGTCCATCGTCTCGAAACGAATACGAGACCGCTCGTATTTCGCCGCTTGGTCGCGGACGACGGCAGTCGCAATCAATGGAACCTGGCGTAGAACGGTCGATCCGGACGCGTCCAGCACTTCCTTCATTTCCCAGAACCGCACAAGAGAACCGGAGGCGAGAACCCAATGGACGTTCCATTCGTCAGCGAACGCTTGCATCCACCGCCATGTGACGGGCACGAGCTTCGCAGGGAGCGCGGCATGGGCCTCGTCCACGAAGACGGCTGCACCAGCCAACTCATGGAGGCGACGGAGCGCTGACGGACGGGCAGCGGCGAGCGTTTCAAAGAACGCGACGGCGGTCGTCACGATGATCGGCGCGTTCCATCGGACGGCGAAGTCACGGGACGCCTCATCGTCGAAGTCGGCCAGATGGTGGACTTCGGCGACAATTTCGTCGGGGTTTTCTCCCGGAAGAACGAGTGCCTTCCAATAGACCTCGACGGATTGCCGGATGATATTGGTGAACGGAAGAATGACGAAGACGCGACGCAGGGCTCTCTTGCGGGCGACAGCCAGAAGATGGGCCATCACGGCCGTCGTCTTGCCCGAGCCAACGGGACTGTCGCACGCGACAATCCGTTCGTCGGGTGCCTGAGCACGGCAGGCGGCGTAGATGGCGCTGCGCAACGCATCCCGTTCAGACTTCTGTTCAAACCTGGAGACATAGTCGTCGAGGGCGGCGAGGCGACGTTCTGGAAGAAGCGGCGGCTGCCGCTCATGCTCGATTTCGCCGAGAGACCGGTTGGGTGCCGAAGAATCGGTGTGGTCGGCATCGACAAGACATGAAAACGCCATCCGAAGAAAGACCGCCAGGTTGTCCGGTGAACGTTCTGGACGGAATTCAGCCGTTCCTGCAGACTGACTTGAAAGCGCCTCGCGATGCCGAGTGAGCAGGACTTCAAGTGGCCCTCGCATGCGTTTGGACGGATCTTCGACGCGGAAGAAGTCGTCTCCTCGGTTCATTTCCGCAACAAGGTTCAAAAGTCCGACATGATGCGCCGCAACGAGCAGCGCAGCCTGGACTCGTTGCTGGCGCAGGAGTTCGACAACGCCCGCATCGGAGTGGATAATCGGAAGCGTCTTGGACTTCCGTTCTCCTTGCAGGACTGTCTGGTCGTCGTCGTCGAGCTTGCCGAGATCGTGGAATTCGGCGGCGGGAAATAGCGCGGCCCAGAGTCCATCTAGCGTGGCGGGCGGCAGCAATGGGATGAGCGGGAGGACATTCCGTTCCGCATACGCCCGTACACCACAGGCGTGACGGGCGTATGTTTGGGCGGCCTGTCCCCGCTCGGGATCCGCGCTGCGCGCCAGCCACTCCATGTCATTTCCTCAGTTCGCTAGATCGACCAAAACGAGTCCTTTGGCGGTCAGTTCGGAAGGCAGTTCGCTCGGATCCGTGTAGTCCGTCCAGCAGGTCGGAGTCTCAGTATTCGGCTTTGGCATAAGCGCGTCGAAGATCTTGAAGTCTGGGCAGGTACCGAGCGCGTCCTTGTGCTCCACGAACCAGGCGTGGCGGATGCGGACATCCGGCCGTATAGCGGAGCGGGTATGATCGTAGGCATAGGGAATGAGGGCCTTAAGCAGTTCCAGGTCTTTCTTCGTGCAACCGGACTTCGGCGCATAGGTTGGATTGAAGAAGAATGGCATGCAGTAGACCGCATGCGTGACGACGCGATACGCCATCGGCGCCATGCCCTGATTCTTGCCTTCTTGCACACCCGCCTTGTTGGTGTTCGTCTGGCGAACAATTTCGACGGGCTTGAGGGAGAGGCCCATGCCGAACTGGACCACGCCGGTCTTGATTGTTCCCTTGTCGCTTTCGCCTTCGAGAAACGTGTTCCCAAAGACGCGTGCGTCCCAGTATTTCTTCACGAACGTGCTCTTCATGAAGTCCTTGCCATCGCCGTCGGACATCTCCTTTTTGATGGCCTCGCGATCCCGGCCGCGGGATTCGAGGATCTCATAGCATCCATCTTCCAGTGAGAGCCGTTCCTTCAGCGACTGAAAAACAGGCTGGTCCTTGGCCTCGACGAGGTCGCGGAGCTTGCGCTTGAACGAAACGGGAGAAATCTCGCCCTGTCCGTTGGCGCGCTGGCGAGGATCGCTTTCGCGGTCGGGATCGCCGTTGGGGTTGGAGTTGACGACTTCGAGGACCAGAAGGCCCGTTGCACGGTTGATTTCACTCATGGGTGTTTCCTTTGGTTGGAGGTTAAGAGTTTGCGGAGGAAGAGTCGGGCGAATCCAAAGATTCCTGGTTGTCGGCATCCGACTTGCCGGAGGTTGCAAGGTAGCCGAGTAGCATCTCGGCCTTGTCCGAGTCGGAGAGTCGGCTGGGAATTCCGGCCTTCACGATGGCGGTGGAGATTCGTCCGAACTCTCCGACGAACCAACGGGATAGGGCGGCGTCCTTCGTCTGGTTGGTCTTCGCCCAGTCCCAGTAGGGCTTCATGCGAAGTGACGCACTGGCGAACGCCTGCACGGGATTGATTTGGAACGAGGCGAAAAGCGAGCTTCCGAGAAGCTGCGGCGGGAGCGGATCCTTCTCCTTGACGTTGCGGCACCAGACGGCGTGAAGTCCGTCAGCCAGGTTCAGGAACCTCCCAATGAGGTAGGGGGCGTTTTCCATGTAGGTCTCCTTGGTGTGGTTGAGTTTGTGGAGCAGAATGCCGATGAGCGGCAAAGCGGTTTCTAGGTGGGCTGCGGCACGACCATTCGCGACAACATTGTCCTTCGGCCGGTGCGAGAGATTTCCGGTGGCCGCGCAGAGCCCAGACGTATTTTGCAGGAGGAGCGAAAGCATCCGTTGTGCGAGCCCGGTCGTGGCGGGGTTTCCAAGGAAAAGCTCGAGCCCGTCAAATACGGGAACGCCTTCGTAGAGCGGAGCCGAGCGAAACTTCGGCTCCGTCTTTTCGTTTCCGTCCTGCGACCAGACCTCGTAGACAATACCGACCGTCGCAAGCGGAAGCGGAGCGCGGAACTCCGTTGGAACCGGCATTGTTCCCTTCTTGGCCTTTTCGCCTTTTGTCAGTTTAGGCCATTTCCGAAAGCGGATGTCTGGGATGTTCCGTGCACCAGTGAGCCACTTGTCGACGGCCTCTTCGAGCATTCCAAGCGAATAGTTCCGGTAAAACACAATCTTGCGTCGGGCCGTGTCGGCCTTCTTGATGGCGAACACCTCGATCTCAGTGTTCGGCGAAATACCTTGCGCAAGTGACTTGATCCCACTCAAGGCGGCTTTCGCATACTCCTCGAATCGGGCTTCCGTTGAAGCACCTTCCTCTACGGAAGAGCGCCCGTTACCGAACAGGCGGGCAAGAAGCGGAGGTGTCTTCGGCATCGATTTCGGATAGGCGAACACCAGTTCGTTTGCGCCAGCGACGGCCCAGGTCTTACCCTCTCGTTCAGGCGACGAAATCCAGGCAAGGGCCGATTTGGCAGCTTTCCGCACTTTCTCGCCGACTGGGAACGATTCCGCATCGACTCGTCCGTACCGTATCTGGCACTTGGATTCGCCGCTCATGCTGCGCAGTTTTGTATTTGCAAGGACGCCTGGCAGTTTCACTTCGGGAAGCTTGCCGGATAGTTCCGCAACCGAGACCAAGTTTCCGAAGGCATCGGTTTCGTCGCTCTTTGGAGTGGAGGCAGACGAGCTTTTGGCGCCAAGAAGCTTGGCGTTGATTGTCCGCATACTTTCTTCTGAAGCAATTGGGCAAGTACCAGGGGCGGCAAGATCAAAGAAAAGAACAACATCGAGAGACTTTTTGAACAGGATTGACCAAATGGTTGGAGGATCGTTTTGCAGTGCCATATCCTCCGTGATATGGCGTCGAAGATACGTCAACATCTTTCGGTTGAACGATTCGGCGCAAGATTTGGCACCAAGTTTTGACACAGCAACGCGAAGTCGAACGAACGAATCGTTTGGGGGCTGCCCGTCCACTATGATTGTTAAGAACGAATCGGCGATGGTTCCAAGGCATTTGGCCGTCTTCCTGTCGGCCTTTTCCCGGTTCGACAACACGATGGGACCAAGCTCCGTCGGGAGTCCGTCGGAAGATAGAAATGCGGTAATGAACGCCTTAATCGCCGTCGATTTCTGGGAAGGCGAAAGCGATTTCCCGTTGTCCTCATCAAGCTCGTAGAATGGGAGGAAGTTGAAGCTGGGGAAACACTCGCCGTTGCTTCCGCCTTGCCATGTTCGCAGAACCTTAGCTTTTTCAGGGGCAAGAAAGCGAATGTCGGCGATTTCACCTTCATCCGAAAGGGAGACGATGAAGCATGGCGATCCTTTGACCTTAATTTCCTTAAATTTGTCATCCCATTCTTCGCCAGAAATGCCAGCAGCCCGAATGGAATCGGAAAGAGCTTTTAGTTCGTTAAGCATGGTCGGCCTCCTGCGGTGCGGAAGCGAATCTGAGGATGCCGTGTTCAATCTTTACGTTCTGATCAAACGAATAACGAAGTACCTTTCCGTCAGGTCCGTAAACGGCCTCGCGGAACATGGACGGCAAAACCGTCGTGACATCCACGGGCTGTGTTTCCTCACGGATCGGTCCGAAGAAGGAGACAACGAATTCCTTCCATCCGAGAAACGGCGTGTGAAAGCATTTTCCTGAGGCGAGACGGCGATCAAATATTTCCTGGTATGCGTGTCCAGGAGACTTGGTTCGCTTTCGCCATTCCTGTGTCCGCTGGCTTTCGGAATCCAAGGGCGGAATCTCGACGACATCGGCGAACAACCGATATCGGACATCTGTCAGAACGGTTGCCAATAGCTGGTAGCCACTGCCAGATTGTATGACTTTAGGTTTTCGGAGCGGCCCGCCGTAGTTCGTATTGTAGGTGTGGAACTGTAAGGGAGCGCAGATGTCCACCTGTGTCGGGATGATTTCAATTGCTTGTCCCCAGAGAATGGACTGGAAGATGTTGCGGACGGCTGAGAAGGTCGGAGCCGGATAACTGACGGGACAGTCACCCGTGTCGGGGCGCGTCCACATTGCCGTCGGACCGGCGATCTCCATTTTTAGCGGGTATTTTTTCATAGTAGGCGGTCTCCGCAGGGGAAAGGAATTCCTTCAAAATCGTATATAAATTATCTCAAATATGGGGATGTTGTGTCAAGTGTCAATGTCAAAGTTTTTTACTGCGAATTTAAATATTCTGATTAAGATATAAATTTATATATTCTTGGGGATGGAGATGGTATAATGGAAGGCTATGAAACAAGAGACAAATGAAGCTAAGGAAGCTGTGGCGATCGGCAGGGCGATCCGCAGTTGGCGGAAATCAAGAGGGCTGCTTCAGAAGCAACTGGCATACATGGCGGGAATGGAAGTGGCTCAGCTGTGGGCCGTCGAGAACGACCGCAACAGTCCGTCGTTGCGGACCCTCTCCCGCATTGCGGCGGCGCTCAACATCTCCCCCGCGGAACTGCTTGCCCCGCCACGACAGGATGCGGCTGCGTCACCCATGGGGCAGGGGATGGATGTCCCGACGCATCTTGACAGATTTGAGGCCGTCCCCATCATGCGTCCCGCAGGGAAGGAAAAGCAGCTGTCGAAGCGCGACCTGCAGCGCATGGAGAAGGCCATCCTGAATGCCGCGAAGGCTGAGGCGGCGCAGCAGGCCGACATTCCGACAACGCTACCGTTCACATTCCCGATCGTCATCAACGAGGGCGGTGCAGAGCAGCTTGCACATTTTGTTCGTGCCTACCTCGACGTCGGCTCGGCCATCATTCGCAATGTCTTCACCCTCTTCGAGTGCTACGGAATAAGGGTCCTCTCCGATGATAGGCTCACGGACAAGTTCCCTGCCGTCACCTTCTATTCCCGACGACGGCGCGACTACACGGTTTTCCTCACGAAGGCTTTCGACGGCAAGCCCTACCGCAAGGAGTTCCTCTTCCTGACGGAAATCGGGCTGGCCTTCATCTTCGCCTCAAATAAGTTCGAAACCTTCACCGAAACGGACAAGAGCCGACGGTTCGCGCACCACTTCGCCGCGACATTCCTCATGCCGGCTTCTGCCGTCAGAACGGCGGTTTACAGCTTGCGCGTGAAACCGAGCGATTGGACATACGAATTGCTGCTGCGGCTCAAGGCGCGGTTTGGCGTGTCAGCACAATTCTTCAACATCCGCCTGAAGGAGTTGGGCCTAATCACACAGGCGAAATACGCCGAGTTCCACGCGGCCATCCAGGCGCACTACGATGCCACAAATCGCGGCGAACCCATGTCCAAAGAAGACGCCCCACCAAATCGACTCGGCGACCTGCTTGCGCTAGGGTACCGCGAAGGTAACACTCATTGAGTCAACGAAAGTTTTGCGACTCCGACAAGTCCGACATTCTCATGTCTATTGAAATTTGACATACTATCTCAACGGGCGGGCCGCCTGGGTTGACAAAAAAGATTGCGTTCCTTGTTTTTTGACTCTTTGAGGCGAAATATGGGATAATTGCAATATTGGATGAAAGGACAGACAATGAAGCATTTTCTTGGCATCGACGTGGGCACAACGTCCGTGAAGGCGGCCGTCTTTGACGAGACGGGGCGTCGCCTCGCGCTGAGATCCGTCGACTACGTGCTCGACACCGACGCCGCCACCGGCTTCATTGAGTTCAACGCCGACCGCTATGCGACCATCTGCCGCGACGTCGCCCGCGAATTGCGCGAGGAAGTGGGCGGTCTCGACGCCATCTCCGTCGACACGCAGGGCGAGACCCTCATCCTGACCGACGCCGACGGCAAGCCCCTCTGCCCGGCCGTGGTGTGGCTCGACAACCGCGCCACGCAGGAGGCCGACGACATCCGCGCCCGCTTCGGCTCCAAGCTCGTCTACGATGTGACCGGCCAGCCGGAAATCACCGCAGGCTGGCCGGCCTCAAAACTCCTTTGGTTCCGCCGCAACAGGCCGGAAGTCTGGGAGAAGACCCGCAAGGTCTTCCTGCTCGAGGACTGGATCCTCTATACGCTCACCGGGCGCTTCGTCACCGAGCCGACCATCCAGTCGTCGACCATCTACTTCGACATCCGTTCGCGCCAGTGGTGGCCCGAGATGCTCGACTTCATCGGCGTCGACGCCGGCCTCCTCCCCGAAGTCCACCGCAGCGCCGAGGCCATCGGCGACTTCGAAGGCACGCCCGTCGTCACGGGCGGCCTCGACCAGATCGCCGGCTCCGTCGGCGCCGGCGTCGCGGACGGCTCGGCCGTCAGCGAGATGACTGGCACGATCATGGCCATCTGCG
>JAEEGL016782335.1_pt1 | contig 13788 bp, 11 predicted proteins | sample 9134231 | NCBI WGS metagenome assembly JAEEGL01 (sample SAMN16246548, study PRJNA631951) | gut metagenome | biome: gut microbiome; feature: rumen; material: fiber-attached | host: Bos | place: Iran: Karaj | collected 2018-10 | reverse complement strand
GACAGCATATACTGGCCTTCCGTTAAGGAGCAGCCCGACATGGGAGATGTTCATTCCCCCGTTGCATCGAGTAAGGAATTCCTTGACGACTGGCTTATGAGATGCTGCGAACTGGTAGATAAGTATGAGCCCGCCATCTTCTATTTTGACTGGTGGATCATGCATGAGAGCTATAAGGAACATCTGAAGAAGTTCATGGCATATTATTACAACAAGTGCCGTGAGAAGGGAAGAGAGGGTGCCATCATCTATAAGCACGATCCCGTTCCTTTCGGTTCCGGTGTTCCGGATGTGGAGAGAGGCAAATTTGCTCTTTCGCAGCCTTATCACTGGCAGACAGATACCGCCATCGCATACAATTCATGGTGCTATACGAGCAATCTTGATTACAAGAAGGCGGATGAGATCATATGCTACCTTGTGGATGTAGTATCGAAGAACGGAAACCTTCTTTTGAATATCGGTCCCAAATCGGATGGTACAATACCCGATGAGGATAAAAAGATATTGTTTGAGATCGGTGACTGGCTTGCAAGATACGGCGAAGCCATCTACGATTCAAAGCCTTGGAAGAAAGCATCCGAGGGACCTACCAAGGAAGCTGAAGGTAAATTCTCGGACGTTAAGGGCAAGGAATACACCTCCGAAGATTACCGTTTCACCTGCGGACACGGAGCCGTATATGCCATCAACCTGCATTATCCCGAAGACGGAAAGCTTAAGATCTGTTCTCTCGGCGTAGCGGATTTCAACAGTCTTGACTTCCAGGGAATTATAAAGAGAGTATCGATACCGGGATACGGTGAGATCAGATTCGAACAGAAGAACGATGCACTTTATGCGGAAGGCCCCGCAATGAAAACAGCAATGCCCGTAGTTATCAAGGTTGAGACCGAGTAAGGATTTTGTCGACATATGAAATACTTTTCAGAACTGTTAAACAATCATATTCTGATCACGGCTGCTTTTTCGTGGCTGATGGCGCAATTTATAAAGATGCTCATCAACTTTCACTTCACGCGTAAGATCGACCTGGAGCGACTGGTAGGCTCCGGCGGCATGCCGAGCTGTCATTCGGCAACGGTGAGCGCGCTCTTTACCGTCACTACCTTCTATTACGGGCCGGGATCTTTTGAATTTGCCGTTACGGCGATCCTTGCCATAATCGTTATGTATGATGCGAGAGGCGTACGAAGGGAAACGGGTAAGCAGGCTGTTCTTCTCAATCAGATAAGAGATTACCTGCTTTACGGTGAAAAGAAGGGTAAGGCTAAGCCTGATTTCTCGGACGAGAACCTCAAGGAGCTTGTGGGACATACGCCGTTACAGGTAGTGGTCGGAGCTGTGCTCGGTATCGTTATAGGTGTTCTTTCGGGAGTATTTTGGAAATAGGAGGCTTTATGGACAAGATTTTATTCGGAGGGGATTACAATCCCGAGCAATGGCCTGAAGAGGTCTGGGAAGAAGATATGCGTATGCTGAAGGACGCAGGGGTTGATATACTTACCCTGAATGTGTTCTCATGGGCATCGCTTCAACCATCCGAATTCAGATATAATTTTAAGAAGCTGGATAAGATCATTAAATGTGTGACGGCTGCGGGAATGAAGATCTGTCTCGCAACTTCCACCGCCGCTCATCCCGCATGGATGGCAAAGAGACACAAAGACATCCTTGGTGTTGATTTTGACGGCAGGAAGCGTAAGTTCGGCGGACGTCATAATTCGTGTCCCTGCAGCCCTACCTACAGAAAGTACTCAGCAAGGCTTGCGGGCAAGCTTGCCAAGAGATACAGGAAGTTCGACAATATCGTCGCATGGCACGTAAGCAACGAATACAGTGCCGACTGCTATTGCGAAAACTGTGAAAAGAATTTCAGAAAATGGCTCAAGAGAAAATATAAAACCATCGATGCTCTTAATGCCGCATGGAACACGGCGTTCTGGGGACACACATTCTATAAGTGGAATGAGATAGTTGTTCCCAACAACTTAAGCGAGCATTTCGGCTATACCAGAACCTGCTTCCAGGGCATTTCACTGGATTACAGACGTTTCCAGTCGGATATGCTCCTTAGAGATTACAGAGCCGAGTATAACGCTATCAAGAAACATACACCCAATACGCCCGTAACGACGAATTTCATGGCATATCATTTCCAGATAGATCAGAGAGCATGGGCGCCTTACCTTGATTTTGCCGCGTGGGACAATTATCCCGCATGTGACAGCCCCGAGTGGTCGGTGGCAATGTGGCACGATGTCATCAGAGGGCTTAAGGGCGGACGTTCCTTCTGGCTTATGGAGCAGACCCCCAGTGTATCCAACTGGATGAAGTACTGCGCCTTAAAGCGCCCCGGTGAGATGAGAGAACTCAGCTATCAGGCTGTTGCTCACGGCGCCGATACGGTAATGTTCTTCCAGATGAGAAGAAGCATAGGCGCTTGCGAGAAGTATCACGGCGCGATCATCGATCACGTCGGTACCGAGAATACAAGAGTATTCCGCGAATGCGCAGAGCTCGGAAACGAGCTTAAGGAACTTAAGGCGGTAACTCTTGCCGCAAGGACCAATTCGAGAGTGGCTATCCTTTTCGACTGGGAAAACTGGTGGGCGATCTCATTCTCGGCAGGTCCGACCACCGAGCTTAAATATCCCGAAGAGGTCAAGAAGATATACCGTGCGTTCTACGAGCTTCATATCCCCGTTGATATGATAGGCTGTGACGACGATCTCGCCAAATACGATCTTGTTATCGCCCCCGTTCTTTACATGGTAAAGGGTGATTATGACGAGAAGATCCGTGAATTCGTGAAGAAGGGCGGCCAGTTCGTGACTACCTTCTTCAGCGGTTACGTAAATGAGAACGATCTTGTGACCACCGGCGGCTATCCCGGCAAGCTTCGTGACATCCTCGGCATCTGGGTCGAGGAGATCGATGCATTGCCCAAGGAAAAGGAAAACCACTTCACATGGGAAGGCTTGGAATATCCCGCCCAGCTGCTCTGCGATCTCATCCATCCGGAAACCGCGAAGGTGCTCGCAACCTATACCGATGATTTCTATGCGGGCATGCCTGCCATCACCGTGAACAAGTACGGCGACGGAAAAGCATATTACTTCGCTACGAGCTCCGATTCCGATTTCTATTACAGCTTCTTCGAAAGAAAGGCAGTCGACCTTAACATACCCGCCCTCGGCGAGGCGCCCAAGGACGTTGAACTCACGATCCGCTGCAAGGGCAGCAACAACGCTATCTTTGCTCTGAACCACAGCTTCGAGAACAAGTGCTTCAAGATCTGGAGCGATGCGACCGACCTTCTTACCGGCGAGGAATTCGCAGCAGGCGAGGAGATCTGGATCGGCAACATGGGAGTAAGGATCCTTAAAACAAGATAATACAAAAAGAAAAGGAAGCAACCGACATACGGAAGCTTCCTTTTTCGTGTGCAAACTATTGTGAAATGTAAAAAATACTAATTTATTTACCGCATTGCGCTCTTAAATTCTTCAATGCTTGAGGCTTTAGCCGCAACTTTGTGAAGCCGGCTGAGTTCTGCCTCATCGGAGATCGTATCGAGATGATCCTTGATGCCCTGATCCACGGGACCGAAATCTTCAAGAAGCTCAAGAATATACATGCGTAAAGCTTCAACTCTGCCTTCTTCTCTTCCTTCTTCTCTTTCCCTGTCAAAGTGTTCTCCAAGAGTCATGATGTTCTCCTTTACATCCGGATCTGCCTTCACGGTAGCAACAAAACCGTTGATCTCTTTAGTGTCATCGTCGGATACACTGCTTGTTTGAATATAGTTTAACACGTTTTTTATCGCCTGACTACCCCCTATGCGACCTTTTGTATAGAAGATCATAAAGGTAAGCCCGTCAGAATAAGGGATAGAGGGATCTTCCGTACAAACGTTTTTAAATGTGTACAGAACTCGATCTTCACCGAAAGGGTCATAATCGAGGATCATTATGATATATAGATCCGGCAACTTCATAAAATCCCTGGTTCCAATGGGAAGATGTTTCGAGTCGACCTTCGCCTGATAGTAGCGATTGCGGTGAGGGAGGTCCGTATCGTCTCTTCTGTGAGGTTCGAGATCGTAGATGCTCGCAATACTTTCTACGCCGTCCTGTTTTTGAATCTCTTCGACCTCCACGTCCATGCGTATTCCCCGGAGAAACGTATCATTCCCGGGAATCAGTTTTTGGGCTGATACTTTCACTTCCGAAATATCTTTTTGCAACAAGATCGAAAGTATCTTTTTACAGCAGGGTGCGCCCACATTCGGGTCACTTGCGACGCAGGCCATGAGAAAGTCGTCGATCAGGTTCATTTCTTCGATCGTCTTTCTTCTTGTAGGTGTTTTTTCCATTTTGTTTTTTCTCCTTTCAGTTATGGAATAGTAAATAATGTCCTGACGAAAGTCCGAAGCATTTCGGGGAAAGCAGAATAAGAATAAACACAAGCAGAAGGTGAAGACCAAAGAATAAAAGAAACCAGATTGTAACAGAAAAAATAGTAAACCCTAATCTCAACCCCAATGATCATGTGAAACCCAAACATACTTTAGTGGAATATTTCGGGGAAATCCCGGAAAACCGAAATGTGTTCAGATGTTTTCGACGAAAGCATTGTATCACCGTTTGGGGGATGTGTAAAGTAGAATGAGATGTGTTTTAACTGTTTTAACTATTTTTAACGGAAAGTGAAAATTTTCGCGTCTGACAAAAGTGACAAAAGTTAATTCTTGGAATTAGGAAAGCTGATATTGGAACAACCCTCAAAATAGAGGATAGTGTCAACTATATCCCGAACAGATCTAAAAAGCCCCCCTTACCGATTACACGGTAAAGAGGGTATATTTTAATTCAATATTTTCTTCTTTTCTATTTATTCTCCTTATTCTTGATCAGATCCAGGAAGAATACTGCGGGCTCCGTTAAGGGCATGGAGTCGTCGTAGGCGGCAACGATGCGGCGGGGGGGAATCTTCTCCGTGATCTTGATCTCATAGAGATTGGAATTTTCCTTATTCTTAAGGCAGTAGTCAGGAACGAAGGCTATGCCGAGGCCGATCTCAGCGAGGTCTATGAGCAGGTCGTTGCTTGCGAGCTCGATGGAAGGAACGAGGTCGATGGATGATTTCCTGAAGAGCTCGTGGAGGAAAACGCTCGTGGTGGATGTCTTGTCCAGCATAAGGATAGGCATCTTGGAAAGCTTCCTTAAGGTGAGTTCCTTGTCCTCGAAAGGGAAGGACTCGCGATCGGCAACGAACATATCCCTGAATTCAGCCACGGGGACAATTTTCATCGTGCTGTTGAGAGTCGGGTTGGGATGGTTGGATACGATGAGGTCAACCTTGTTCTCTTCAAGGAGAGCAGCACAGCCCGAAGAAGATGCGTTAATGACCTTTATGTGTATGTTGGGGTATTTCTTGTGAAATTCGTTGAAATAGGGCACAAGGAAGTAACGACAGATTGTGTCGCTTGCCGCGATCTTAAAGATGATGTCGCCGGTCTCCTTGGCGGATGAAAGCTGGTTTTCGGCTTTTGTGATGAGACCGATGGCCGGCTCGATGTGCTTGTAAAGGATCTCACCCTCTTTGGTCAGGGTGACTTTTTTTGTGCTTCTTACGAACAGTGTCTGTCCGAGGCGGCGTTCAAGCACCTTGATGGACTGGCTGACTGCCGACTGGGAAATGAAAAGGTCGGTAGCGGCGTCAGAGAAGCTGAGTGATTTTGCCACATGATAAAAAACCTTGTAGAGCTCATAATTTACGTCTGTCATAAAACCCTCCGTTTGGGCTTTTCATAAGCCCGATCCCGTTTTACATAATGCCCGCATTTATGCGGATTATAATTCACTGCGTTAATTAGCATGAGTAATTAAACCCGTGAATTATATTAATTTTCATAATAACACCATTTGTGCTTTAATGGAAGTACAAAAAAGGATAATTTTTTAACAGGGACATAAATAAAATAATCGAGACAAAGTATTTGTGACCGATCGGCCGTGTGCTGCGCAGCAGTATGTGCAACCTTACATACCACCGAGCCTGCTTTGTAGGGGCAGGTGGTATGCGAGGTTGTACATATGGCGGCACGAAGTGCTGCAGGCCGATCTTACACAGTTTTTGCCCTTACATAATTGCTTTAAAATATCCCTTCCCTATAAATCATTCTTTTTACACATTCCCTTAAACATGCAAATGGTGTACCCCGCCCGAAGTGCGCCATTCCTCCGGGATGGCGCACTTCCCAACCGGGTATGTAACTTTTTAAATCAATCACAAGAGGTCGTTTATTATGGTTAAACGCATTTACTCCGAAAAGAAGCCCGCATATGCGGTGCGCGCAAAAGAACTTAAGAATGAGATCATTGAATACCTCGGCATTAACTCTGTCGAAAATGTTCGCGTGCTTATCAGATACGACATCGAGAATCTGAGCGATGATACCTACAAAAGATCTCTCGGTACGGTCTTCTCCGAGCCTCCCGTGGATTTCCTCTATGAAGGAGAGTTCCCCAAGGCTTCCGATGAAGTCTATTTTTCCGTTGAATACCTTCCCGGACAGTTCGATCAGAGAGCGGACTCTGCGGTGCAGTGCGTTAAGCTTCTCTGCGAGAGCGAAGAACCTGTGATCCTCAGCGCGACTACCTATGTGCTTAAGGGGAAGATCTCCGAAGCGGAAGTTGATAAGATACGAAAATATTGCATTAACCCGGTAGATTCCAGAACTGCGTCCGAAAGGATCCCTGAGACTCTCAGGATCAATTACGAGACTCCTGCCGACATTAAGATATTTGACGGCTTCAGGACCATGTCCGAGGACGAGCTTAAGAAGCTTTACGATTCCCTGAATCTTGCCATGACCTTCAGAGACTTCCTTTTCATCCGCGATCATTACAGAGATGAGGAGAAGAGAGATCCTTCCTTTACGGAGATCCGTGTGTTCGATACATACTGGTCGGATCATTGCCGTCATACCACGTTCCTCACGGAGCTCAAGAATGTTGAATTCGAAGAAGGAAAGTATTCCGAGCCTATCAAGGCTTCCTACGATAAATATTTAAAGGCGCGTTCCGTTCTTTATGCCAACCGTCCCGACAAGTACGTATCCCTTATGGATCTCGCAATCTTCGGTATGAAAGAGCTGAGAGCAGCGGGCAAGCTTGACGATATGGAGGTTTCCGACGAGATCAACGCATGCTCGATCATAGTTCCCGTTGAAGTGGACGGCAAAACAGAAGAGTGGCTTGTGTTCTTTAAGAACGAGACACACAACCATCCTACTGAGATAGAGCCCTTCGGCGGTGCTGCGACCTGCCTCGGCGGTGCCATCCGCGATCCCCTGTCGGGAAGAGGCTATGTATATCAGGCCATGAGAGTGACCGGTGCGGCAGATCCCCGTCTGCCTATTGCTGAGACACTGCCCGGTAAGCTTCCCCAGAGAAAGATCGTAACGGGTGCGGCAAACGGTTATTCGTCCTACGGCAACCAGATCGGACTTGCCACGGGACTTGTTGACGAGATATATCATCCTGATTATGTTGCAAAGCGTCTCGAGATCGGTGCCGTTATGGGCGCTGCAAAGAGAGAGAACGTCATCCGCGAGAATTCCGAGCCCGGCGATGTCATCATTCTTATGGGCGGACGCACGGGGCGTGACGGCTGCGGCGGTGCAACCGGTTCCTCCAAGGCACATAATGCGGAATCCATAAATACCTGCGGCGCAGAAGTTCAAAAGGGTAATGCACCTACGGAAAGAAAGCTCCAGAGGCTTTTCAGACGTCCGGAGGTTACGAAGCTTATAAAGAAGTGTAATGATTTCGGTGCGGGCGGGGTTTCCGTTGCCATCGGCGAGCTTGCCGACGGACTTACGGTGGACTTGGACCTTGTTCCGAAGAAATATGCCGGACTTGACGGAACGGAGCTTGCGATCTCCGAATCCCAGGAAAGAATGGCTATAGTAGTAGATAAAAAGGACGCAGACAGGATGCTCGAGTATGCGGCATCCGAGAACCTCGAGGCTGTGGTTGTGGCGACCGTTACCGAAGAGAAGCGTCTCGTCCTCAAATGGAGAGGAAAGGATATCGTAAACATTTCGCGTGATTTCCTTAACACCAACGGCGCTCATCAGGAGGCTGAGGCCTATGTTGAGATGCCTGCGGCAAAGAAAGAGGAAGAGAAGGCATCCGACCTTCGCGAAAAGTGGCTTACAACACTTTCCGACCTTAATGTATGTTCAAAGAAGGGGCTTTCTGAGATGTTCGATTCGTCCATCGGAGCATCTAGCACCCTTATGCCTTTCGGAGGTAAGTATCAGATGACTCCCACCCAGACCATGGTGGCGAAGCTTCCCGTTTTACGCGGAAAGTGTGACACGGTCACAATGATGAGTTACGGCTTCGATCCTTATCTCTCGAGTTGGAGCCCGTACCACGGCTCTTCCTACGCTGTTATCTCCTCTGTCGCAAAGATTGTGGCAGCCGGCGGCGATTTGACCTCTATCCGTTTTACATTTCAAGAATTTTTTGAAAGACTCCGTGATGACAAAAAGCGCTGGGGTAAGCCGCTGGCAGCGCTTCTCGGGGCTTACGAGGCACAGGTGCGTCTTGGACTTGCGTCCATAGGCGGTAAGGATTCCATGTCGGGAAGCTTTAACGATATCGATGTACCGCCCACGCTTGTTTCCTTTGCCGTAGACGTCGCTAAGCACGGCGATATCGTTTCGGATGAATTCAAGCAGGCAGGGAATGTTCTTGTGAAGTTCCCCATGAAGAGGGATGAATACGATCTTCCCGATTATGATGATTTTATCGCGCAGATGAATGCTTTTACGGCTCTTGTGAGAAAGGGACTCATCAGGTCGGCATGGGCGGTTACGGGACACGGTATAGCGGAAGCTGTCTGCAAGATGGGCTTCGGTAACCGTCTCGGCGCGGAAGTTAATGATAATGTTTCCTACAGCGAAATGTTCGGCGAAGGCTACGGTGACATTATTGCTGAGATATCCGCAGAAAGTGCAGATGAACTCAAGAAGTGCGGTGCAGCTTATAAGATCATCGGTAAGGTGACTGATGGCGGATTTAAGTACGGCGACACGGAAATTTCCATGGATGAGGCTCTCGCAGCATGGACTAAGCCCCTTGAAAGCGTATTTCCGACCGCTACCGCGAAGAAAGAAGAGAAGGATGCCGCAAAGGCGATCATTCCTTTATATGAGAATAAGACAATACTTACGTCAAAGTTCAAAACGGCGAAGCCCACGGTATTCATTCCCGTATTCCCCGGTACGAACTGCGAATACGATACACTGAGAGCCTTCGAAAAGGCAGGCGCAAATGTGAACACCTGCGTCTTCAGAAACCGCAACGCCGAGGATATAACAGAATCCGTTGAGGCGTTCGAAAAGGGCATTCGTAATGCCCAGATCCTCATGTTCCCCGGCGGCTTCTCCGCAGGTGACGAACCCGACGGATCGGGCAAGTTCATCGCTACCGCTTTCAGGAACGAAAAGCTTAAGAATGCGGTAAACGACCTCATTAAGCAGCGCGACGGCCTTGTACTCGGTATATGTAACGGCTTCCAGGCAATTATCAAGCTGGGTCTTGTGCCTTACGGCGAGATCTGTGAGATCGATGCGGATTCGCCGACTCTTACAAGAAATTCCATCGGACGTCATATTTCAAAGTCCGTTTATACAAAGGTGGTTTCGAACAAGTCGCCTTGGCTCGCAAAGGCAGAGCTCGGCGGCGTGTATGCCATCCCCGCATCCCACGGTGAGGGACGCTTCGTAGCGAACGATGAATGGCTTAAGAAGCTCATCGCCAACGGTCAGGTTGCGACTCAGTATGTCGATGTGAACGGAATGCCTTCCTTTGATGAGGATTTCAACCCCAACTTGAGCTATATGGCGATCGAGGGTATCACGGATCCTACGGGACGCATCCTTGGTAAAATGGCTCATTCCGAGCGTATCGGAGAGGGCGTTGCCAAGAACATCTACGGCACTCAGGATCAGAAGATCTTTGAAGCCGGCGTTGAATACTTTAAATAAGCACCCACGATATATTTAAACAGAACAATACCCCGGGAAAACACTTTATCGTGTATCCCGGGGTGTTTATATTTACAGGAAATTGCGATGTATTTGCCATGGTTCCTAATGGTACAGCATCAAGTCTCCAACTTCGATCGTCGCCGTGGCTGCCGTGGCTTCCGTTATTTTGCTCTGAACGGTGCCGAGCAGGCTTTCCGGCACGCAGACGGTGATCGTGACGTTGTCGGTGTATGCGATGTCTGCGGGAGTGAGTTCCTCCTGAGACAGGATGTATTGTATCTTCCCCATGCCCGTATAATCAGTCTTTATCGTGAGCATCCTGCCGATCCTGTTTGTAATGACTTCTGCATTTTGCACCGCAAGTCGCGCGGCGTCTGTATATGCTCTCACAAGACCGCCCGTTCCCAGGAGAGTGCCGCCGAAATAGCGCGTAACTACGCAGCAGACGTTTTTTAGATCCGCCCCTCTCAGCACAGACAGTATGGGCTGCCCCGCCGTCTTCTGCGGCTCGCCGTCGTCGCTTGCACGTTCTGACTCGCCTTTTTCGCCGATTATATAGGCATAGCAGTTGTGTCGCGCATCGTAATGCTTCTTACGTACGCTCTCGACAAAGGCGAGTGCTTCATCCTCCGTTTCGCAGTGAACCGCCGCACCTATGAATCTTGAACGCTTTTCTTCGATTTCCCCGTTGCCGGGTTTCAGTATGGTTTTATGTTCGGTCATATTCTGTGTTCCCAATCTTTTGAGCATATGCTATACTTTATTCTAACATATAAATCCATGCTTGTGAATCGCGTGGGACAAGAAACGGCTTATTAAAGGGGAAATATCTGCATGAGATCAAACAACGCTTCAAACGATAAGAGAAGGTATGCACTTATCGTTTTTTTGTGCCTTCTGGGAGTAGCGCTTATTGTATACGGCGCCTTCATCTTATACGATATATTGGATGGAAGGGGCGGTCGTACGGACGGAATGACGGGAAGTGCGGGCGGAGGGAACGACTGGAGAAGCATGCTGGCAGAACCCGATCCTAACATACCGCTCAGCTTTGTGGATGCGGCTCTTCTTTATACCGACGAAAACGGCTATAAAGCATATCCGCAAAACAGTGCCAAAACTTCTCTTACCGGCATAGATGTATCCAAATGGAACGGGGACATAGACTGGCAGAAGGTTAAAAATGCCGGCATAGATTTTGCCATGATAAGGCTTGGAAACAGTCGGGTGAATTCCGGGGAGATCACCATCGATCCCAAGTATCATGAGTACATGCATGGGGCGCTCGACGCAGGATTACAGGTTGGTGTCTATTACTACACTCAGGCTGTAACGGTTGATGAAGCGATCGCGGAAGCGGATTTCTGCCTGCATAACCTTGAAGGGTATAATATCACGTTCCCTGTTGCATTTGATACGGAGCGTTATGACGGAAGCGCAAGAGCAGACTGTATAGACAGATCACTCCGGACAGAAACGGCGAAAGCTTTTATGGACAGGATAAAGGACGCAGGATATGTTCCCATGATCTATATGAACACCTCCTGGGCGCTCACAAGCATCAACCTTTCGGATCTTGCCGATTACGACCTTTGGTATGCATATTACTCCGATGACATTTATTGGCCCTACAGATACACAATGTGGCAATACACTGAGAATGCAAAGGTACCGGGAATAGGCGGAGAGGTTGATCTGAACATAGCATTTGGGTATGATATGGAGCATTGACATATATATAGATTTATGATAAAAGCAGTTTATTAGATTGTGTTTTGGGAGGATACGATGTCTGAAACAAATCAAGATACAGGACATTCTTTCTCAGCTTATTTTAAACGTGCAACGAGCCCATTGGTCGTACTCAGTCTTTTGAAAAAACGTCCGATGTATGGGTATGAGATATCTTGCGAGATGGAAAGAATAAGTGATGGCAATTATACAGTGGCTGTACTATATCCGATTTTATATCGACTTCAGGAGCAGGGATACATTATGGTATCATCAAGTGAGATAGTAGACGGGCGTGCAAGAAATTATTACGGGATCACAGAAAGTGGATTGGAATACCTAAAAAATACGGTTAATGAATACTATCAAATGACCGAGCTTTTTGACAGATTTGTAGAGGAGGGTTAGGGGATGGAGCGGAATTGTCTTGAGCAGTATTGTCACGAGGTTGGGAGAAGGCTGATCTGCCGAAAGAATACGCGCAAAAACATACTAAAAGGTCTTTTTGAAGAGATAGCCGGAAACAGTGAGCTTGAGTGGAAATCCTTGCAGGAGATAGAGAAAACAGTTGGTAGCATCAATGATACTGCAGCCATGATCCAAGAGGGAATATCCGAAACGGAAGTAACTGCGGTTAAAAGAATCCGAAATCTTATGATATTAAGTATAACAGGAGCAGTTATACTGAGCATGGTTATGGGTGGGATTATATATACAAGATACTTAAACAATAAAAATCTTTTGCATGTGGAAACAATCATTATTTACGAAGACGGTGAAGATGCATGGGCTAAGGAAGGATTGGAGAATATACATTGGGAAGGAGAGGAATAAACTATAATGATCAGAAAAATGTTTAGGGCATTTTTGTGTATTATTCTGCTTATCGCCGTTATACCGGAAACGTCGGCGAAAGCATCAACGTATACTGAAGGGTATACGGAATTAACTATTTTTGAAGCGAGTCCAATTACTCGGGAGATACTGCAACTGCCCGTTGCTGCTTTAGCTCATCTTCGAAAACCCGGGTTATGGAAGTCTCGTTGACTTGTGATCCGGATGGATCGGTGCATTAATTAAAACGTTTCAAATAATCTGTTTCTCCAATGAAATGTAAGCTCAGAATTCATAGGCGTATTCTTGAAAATGTGAGTGTTGAGAATACGCTTTTTTAAAGGATTAATATATAGCATTGACATATATAGTGAGTTGTTGTAGTATGAAGTGGGAGAAAAATCCCTTACCATAAACGGAATTGCATTTAAAAAGGAAGTAGATTATGAAAAGAAGGTTATTGTTTGATTTGCCAATTTTATACGCAGGAAGTTTTGGCGCATCGGGACTGGATCCCAAAGACAGAGCAGATTGGCCTGCAATAAAAGATGGCTATGATCATGCAGGCTGACATCACGGGGGATTATAAATGAAAATGCGTTACAAAACATTGATTATAGCTATTTTATGTTTAGTATGCTTACTCGTGATCATTTTTATTACAATGTTCTTATCGGGAATACGTAAGGACATACTTGAAATGAAGCAGGAAGTCTTCCTTTACGTAACCGAAAACATAGAAGAGCTAAACGACTATGTTAAAAGTGGTGCAGTCCCTTCATCAGTTAAACTGGGCTCTTGGCGTGCTAAAAGTGGCGTTTGGAATAATGGAGCTATGGTCCAATTTGAAATCGGTGCAAAGGGACTGGTACCTTCATCTACTCATTATGGCTTTTTCTACGTCAAAGATGACAAACCTATAGGCTATCAGGGAGCTTATGGGGTGTTCTTCGAAAGCGGAGATGGACTCAAAGCAGCATTTGATAATGATGATTGGGAATATGTTGAAAGAATTTGCGAAAACTGGTATTGGTATGAAATGCATTTTTGATTTTTACCCTGCCAAGAATTTTTAAAGTTTTTGAATTTATGCTTGCAATTTGTTTTTTTTCGTAGTATAATGCAACCCGTGCCTTGGAAAAAAGGGCACG
>JAEEGL014818631.1_pt1 | contig 13788 bp, 16 predicted proteins | sample 9134231 | NCBI WGS metagenome assembly JAEEGL01 (sample SAMN16246548, study PRJNA631951) | gut metagenome | biome: gut microbiome; feature: rumen; material: fiber-attached | host: Bos | place: Iran: Karaj | collected 2018-10 | reverse complement strand
TATCCGGCAGATAACGGATTCAGTTTACATGGTGCCTCATTTTTCCGCTTCTAAGGAGGAGTAAACAATGTAAGTTAAAAGTGTATGCATATGTCCCAATTGCAAAAAGGATATATTTGATAACCAGGGCTTAAATTGCTCATTGTGCGGGACTCCTCTTATTAAAACCAAATATACAAATTTGTTTTGGGAAAAACTTACCGACGAAGACAAGCTCGAGTATATTGAAAAAACCATCAATCCTGTAGAAGAATATCCTGTTGTCGAAAAAGAAGAAGATACCGAATATCGCATATTATGTAATATATGTGGCAAAGTATTCTGTTATACTGACAGTGACTTAAAGCAACTAAACCGGGAAAAAACAACCGCTGCTGTTGGTGCCGTTGCAACCGCTTTAAATGCCTTTTCCGGGCACATGACAACAGCTCTTCTTACCCAAAACGTATCCTCAAACGCTCAAGGTAATTACATTGACCTTAAACGATGCAGATACTGTAACTCCAGATCCATTACAACGTATACCGACAAAGAATGGGATGAAAAATTTGGCATCGCTACTTTTGTTGGAAAAGTGCAGAATATAACTGAAGGAAAAGAATAAAATAGCGCTAAGGGCTGATTTAACGCTAAGCAGTGGCAATTGCAAAAATTTAAAAATATAGGGCTTGGATTACCGGATTTCCGTTTGGTCCAAGCCCTTCAATTTATAATTGTTTTAAAATCTGAAACAACTTGATTTTTAGGCTGCAAATCGTCTGTCTGACGATTTGAGATTTTTACCTCGTAAAGAAGGTAAGGAGCCCTCCAAAGGAACCACCAAAGTCAAGTTTTCTGCAATGGCTATACAATTCAATACTTATTGGCTGAGATTGTTGTTTTTCCTTTTATTATGATTTGCAACCGGTTCGGTTACTAACCACATTATCGCTTCAAAAATGGTCGCAATAAATGCAATTGCCGACAATAGAAATGCTTTTCCAGCCAAAGAGTTGTCTCTTCCTATATTGAAAAGGAAAAATAGATTTAAAGCAAACCATACCCACACCAAGATGATGGTTCTGATTAAATATTTTTTTCTCATTCTCATTTTGTCCTTTATGTCTCTGAAGTAATTATACATCACTCCACATTATGTTACATCCTCTGTCTGTGCTCTTGAGTAAAGATATGCTTTCGTTAAATAATATGATTCTCCTTCTTCAGTTTTTCTCTGCTTCCATAACCGGGTCGGTATTCCCTTGGAGCCGGGCAGAACCCGGCGCCCTACTTTTAACCATCCGGAGAAGGTATGGAGGGTTGCCCCTCCATTTTTACCTTCAACTTCTTTTATAATTTGATTGTTTGTCATTGAGTAGCCCTCCTAGACGCAGGAGGGCACTGCCGAAATGGCCTGTATGCCATTTTCAGCATCCCAAGAGTACAATTCATTGCTTAATCTATCTGATAATGCAACCTGAGTTTCATTAATCTCGCGAATCATCTCCGTGTAAGTTTCTATTTCTCCCTCTGCAGGGATTATGATTACCTCATGGACAGATGATGGGATGATGTAGAATTTACCGAACTGATTTTCAATCTGTTCCATATAATCATTATCCAAAATCAAAGCTGCACCGTATGTTTTGCTTTCGTTTGTCAATACATACATTGGAAGTCCCGTATCGGGCTTATCTTCTGAGATTTCTTCATTAAGTAATCCCATTAAAACTGTCATTATGTCCTGGAAGCAATGCTTGCTTCTCTTTAGATTCTGCATTGCTATCATATGCAGATCTTCAACGCTGAGACCATATCCTTCCATCATGCGATATGAAATCTTTACGGAACCAGCTCCACCAAAGAAATCATCTTTAACAATCATATAGATGGCTGTTAAGTCTGCAACATCAGTATGAGGCAGATCTTCCAACATCTCTTTATTTAATTCTTTATTAATTAATCTGGGGAAAATGCATCCTTCAATATTGCTGAATTCCAGGAACTGTTCTATATTAAAGTCTTCCTCTAAGTTGTGCTCAACTCTCATTCTGGCGATGTCTTCAAGGATTGTTGTCATAGTTTTATCGTTATTCAGGTATTCCTCGAAGAATGGTTCAAGATAGACGGTAGGAGAGATGTTTACTTCTGCTGTACGGATGTTTAATCCGGTTCTGACGAAGTGGTTATTCTTCAGCACCTGGCTTACTGTAACCTCTGCCGTTTCATACTCTGCAGGGAGATAATTCTTAATATCGTTTACAATTCTTTCTTTAAATTCCTCAAAATTCATTTTCATATTTTTCTTTTCCTTTCGTGTTTGGAGGTCGTAAGACCGTTATTTACAACTATTCTTTTCTTAATCTGTCCCATCGGGACTTCTCGCTCTTCTCATATGGTTACCTCCGTGGCTTGTTTTTTATTGCTTTGAGATGTGAACATTGGAGCGGTCAGGTTCCTGCAAGGGTCAGCTTGCTGACATCGCCCGCCCTTGCAGGGTTCTGGCTGCGGAAATAACATCGACAAAAGCAATAACAAGTCACGGTTGGCATATGGAGAGAGAAAGTCCAGATGGGATTATCTGACCTTTTCTGCCACGTAGTGGCCTTATCCTCTCTTTCTATTCTCTGGGAAAAGTGTGGAAGCGGGCGAACGGGCTTGCCCGTTGGGTGTTGGGGGCGTCCACAAAAAGAAAGCCTGGGACCGAAGTCCCAGGCGGGGAAGTCCTGACTTATTCCTTTACAAGGAAGTTAGGGCTTAAGTGGATTATCTGACCTGTAAGGGCAGAAAGCCTCTCATCCATTGTTTTAAATTCAGCTGCCTTTTTATTATTCTTCGTCACGAGGTATAAATACTTTCTTACACCAGCGAGGGAAGTATCGAACTTGTAAGTAAGTTCCTGGCACTCTGAAGTCTCATCGGGTTTATCAAAGTGAACCCATATGGAATCGAGATTTACTCCTGTGATAACTACCTCGTTTGCTTTTGTGTTTACGGTTACGCTTGTTACATCAATCATTTTTAAGTCCTCCTGTTTTTGTGTTTTAACTTGGAACCCTGTGTTCCGATGACCAAAACGGAACGAAGTGAGTGCAGAACGCAAGGGTCCGGAGGACAGAGCATGCCCTTGCGTTCCCACGGCACGAACGAAGTACAGTGGTCAATCGAGAACACGTCCAAGTTAAACATAAACAGAGAGGACGGTGATTGTTTAGACTGCGTGTGAACACAGGCGAGGTTGTTGTTAAGGATAAATCGACAATATGGGACTGAATAGATCCGATAGGAGAGTGCCGGGGACGACGATGGACCGTCCCGGTGGGAGAATTGTATCTGTGACGAAGAAAGAAAGCAGTGAATTGTCTGGATGAGAGGGGGCTTCTGCAAAAGTCTTAAGACCTTATGTAAAGGAATAAGCCTGGCGACCGCGGGGCTTTGGTCTCGGGTTTTCCTTATAAATAAAGGTAAAAATTTATCTTTACTTCCTTTTTAAAGCGTTTTTGTTATTTTGCTCTTCCATACTTAATGTAAGCATTAAACAATTAATTGTAGTTAAGGCTCATTTTCCCCAAAAAAAGGGTTGTAATTTGATTTAGGTGTGATATAATCATAATATACCTGTAAATATGGGGTACACGGAAAGGAGGCTCCTTATGCCCAGAAAGAATTCAAATTATTATCAAAAAAGTTTTTACTGCTCGTCGAAGGCGAGTTTCAATTTTATCACCGGTCGTACAAATGACCTGGCAGAACGTGAAGGTCGTACAGCTTCATTTATCATCGAAAGCATCATTAAAAATCGCATTCTCCCCAAAAACAGTGATGCTGCTTCCCTTGTAGAGAACTTTCTTTATGAAGAGAATGGTGTTAAACAGACTCTTGAAACCGCCTTTCAAAATAATGCCGCAGGGTTAAACTGCAAGTCTGTTTGTGGTGACTTTAAGCCTCTCGTGAAATTCTGTTTGGATTTTCTTGCCACAAATTCGACTTGTTCTGGAGATGAGCCCATTCTTTATCACTTCAGATCTCAGTTGGAATCTGTGGTTAAGAAAATTGAAAACGATGCCCCCCAGTGCATTGAAATGGGTGACCGTAAAGGCTTCCTAGAGATAGCAAATCATGCAAAAGATCTTTATAACGCTTCATTAAAGACGCCAGACAAAATCTCAATTAAGGCTTTCTTTGAGGTTATTTATGACTGTTTTGAAATGTTAAAAGACTTGTCTATAACTTATAGATGCCTCGCTGATTTGGTCTCAATGGGTACGTTTGAAGAAACAGTCATCGCCCGTAATGAACTTTTTAACACCATTGAAAATGTATTCTCACCAGATAAAGTTTTTGAACACGCTGATGTGTCACCCTACATCTCTTGTGCAAATACAATCAATCTGAGAGTAGAAGCATCTTCTCGATACAATAACGACAACATGTTTGATGTCTTTGCAAATGACGCCCTCGTTGGCACTCTCTTCTCAAACGTTGAGGGCTGGTTAAACTGGATGCCTGATGTTTTTGGTGGAAATCCTTCCTTCCAGTTCAGAAATGATGAAACCTTCTATTCGGTTGTTCAGGCTCTGAAAAAATATAAGAATGAGAATGGATATCAGTATCTTGTAATCCACGCATATAATGGAGGCTTTGTATCCTGCCTTGACAAAGATCTTCTCCTTAAGGCTGGATTTAAAAATCGTCCTGACTGTGATCCAAGTTCCATGTTTCTAGAATAATAATCAGTTGATTTATAGCGCTATTTTGTCGGAAAAACTGTTTATAGGAATTAACAAATAAAGTCGTTGACTTAAACCCGACCGTATTTAAAAATGATAATGTGATAGAAAATAAAAAGGAACTACAGGTCTGGTAGACTTGTAGTTCCCCGTAACCATCAAATTGAATTTGATAAGCTACGTCTTCGCAAACATATCTTATCAAATCTCACGAATTTATTCAATTCGGTTACCCTTTTGTTTTCATCAGATTATAAGTTTTACAGACTTTTACTACGTTGTAAATATTTACTCGTATAAAGGTTTGTAAGTCATTTGTCGTCCCATAAGTTGGCGATTATTGGACGACATTACCTGCATTTGGCAGGTCTCAAAGGGGGCATCTGTCCCCTTTGAGTAATCATATTTCGTCACAATTAATACACGAAAGTGAGGTGATTTTATGGACAGACGTCTCTGTAACATTAAGGTTTCAGATTTGTCTTCTTTAAGAGATGATAAGCAAGCCTTAATGGCAATTAAATTGTCCGTGCCTGAATTAGCGCAGATGGACAACAAAACATTTGAAGAAAGTGCAAAAAACCTGTTTGCACGATTGAATGAATTTCAATCAAGGTTCGGGGATTTAACTATGGACCAGGTACTTAACTTAAATGGAGGAAATTAATTATGGTAATAACCAATAAGTCACTCAATTGGACAAGCCTTCACAAGGCTCTAATTGATGTTTTTGAGCGTAACCGTACCACTCTTGATGCAGTGTCTTTTGTCAAGTTTCAGGCAAATCTTCTTTTATTGAAAGGCAATTTCGGACACTCCAAGAAAGAATATTTATCTTTCGTGTATGATTCCTGCGTTCTTATAGAAAAGTTAAAGGAATTCGTTCCCCTTGAAAGAAATATTTGTACCCAGGTTGACCTGCGTCAAGCTACAGAACAACTTCAAGTACTTATTGAAAGTTCACATGAAGATTTCTTTTTAAATTCCGACTATCTCACTGTTTTTTACCGCGTTGTAATTCAATTTTGGGGCCGTTTAAGGTATGAAGATATTACTTATAAATGGCTTAAATCCGCAATGAATCTTTGGAAATTAAAGGATCCTTCATCAGCCGCCGACATGGATATTTTATTGGCATTAAGTAAGCTTACTTTTGACGAGGAGGTGAAGGAATGAGCAAGGCCAAATCAATTACCGAGAAGTTTCAAGAGTTAAACGATATGATTGCCAATCAGGAAACTGTTTATAAAGAAAAAACAGTCGCGCTTGAAGCTCTCTACAAACAAAAAATAGCATTTTATGAAAGTCTTTATAAACACTTTGACGCGGCTGTAAAAGCCGAGTTCGGTTACAACATAAAGGCACTTCATGACCTAGTTTCTAAGCAGGAAGCTTACGAAAAACGTAAGCAGGAGAGGGCAATCTCTCAGCAGGATAAGCAGTCATAAATTGACTGCTGAAAGGGTGCAACCCTTTCCGATTTACGACCCTGTAAAGGGGAAGAAAATCGGGCAATGGTAGAGAGAAAAAGCGCCGCCTTTGGCGGAGATTATTCTCTCGTAGGAAGTGCAACTTCCTGACCTGATGATGACGATTACAATGGCATCTCAGAGGCAAATACATGACCGCCTCGCGGGAATGATTTGGCCGATGAGATGGCGTTGTAGGAGGCATCGGCAGGCGGGGTTGAGGTGGAATCCAAAGGCGGATGGGGCAGAGCCCCAAGCTGCCGTGGCATGTTAAGGAAGCGTAGCGACCGGTACTTTATCGAAGATAAAGTATAACATGCTACACTCCTGCCCCGAGTAAAGCGCATTGGGAGCATTCAAGTTTTATAACGCTCCCCTGGATAGAGCGTTATAAAGCGAGAAGACGACCTTTGCGATTTGCTCGGGGCAGGAGAAAACAGCAACGATAAATTGGAGAAAACAAAAATGGCAAACATGAAAAAATTCAGGGACTTCAAAGACATCGGTCATCTCCTCGCACATTATGAAAGAAGCGTTGAAAAAGGACATTACGGTAACGAAGATATAGACCAGGATAAATTACATTTGGACCATGAAAATCTGGCCCCGACACGCTTCAAAATGATGAAAGATTCCGATGGCCTTTCCGTTCCCAAATTGGACGATAACGGTAACCCTATACAGATTAAGCAAACGGAATATCTTAAGGAAAAAATAGAAGAGGTTATGGGCGACAGAACCTTAAGAAAAGATGCTGTAAAAATGTGTTGCTGGGTGATAGATGCACCCAAGACATTACCAGTAGAAAAGAGAGCAAATTTCTTTCGCGAAGCTTATAATTTTTTGATTGACCGTTATGGGAAAAAAAGTGGCATGGGCGAGGACGTTTGTATCAGTTGCTACATCCATAAATCGGAATCTACTGAGCATATTCATTTTGCCTTTATGCCGGTTATGGAAAGAGATGGAATTAAATCATTCTGCGCTAAAGAATGTGTTGGAAGAGAAGACCTGAAAACTTTTCATGAGGATCTCTCACGGTGGATGTCTGACAGAAATATTTGTACTCGTTCAGACATCCTTACTGGTTCTACAATAAGAGATTCTTCAGGGCGTGCATTATCAGTTAAAGAACTAAAGTTAAAAGATTATTACGAACGTAAAAGGGACAATCAGAACCGTTTTGATATTAAGCGAAACGACACACCTACAAGAGGGAGGTTTTAATATGGTAGACATCTTTAAAGCTTACAATAATCTTGTTGACTCATTGGATTACAGAATAGGTTTATTAATTGCAATCATTGGAATAATCTTTTTATTCTACTACCAGTTTTGGGGCAAAAATAAATTTGCCCCTGGTGCCAGATTTAAAAAGAAAAAGGTTAAATCCAATCTTAAAACAAAGGATAAAGATAAGGCCCTGGGCGTTGTTTTTGGGTTAAAATTTTGGGGCCCATTTAAGACACGTTATGCTGTCTTTTCACCTTACAGGGATGAAGGACATATCCTTTGTGTCGGAGGAAGCGGAATGGGAAAAACCTCTGCTCTCCTCATTCCCACATTAAACTCATGGGCCCAAGCCGGAGGTTCATCTTTTACCATTGACATCTCTTCGGGAGATATTGTTAAAAATGTAAAAATGCCCCGTAAACTTATATATCAACCTGCACACTCTAAATCAAATCCTTACAATATTTTCGGACCAATCGATAGTCTTCCCGATGATTATAATAAGAATAAAGCTTTGGCAAAATTAGCTCTCATAATTCTTCCAATAGACCCTACAGCATCGGAAGGTGGTAAATATTATAACGAGAGTGCACGAAATATACTTACTGCTTCCTTAATAGCTTTTTATCACCAAAAACTGGATTTCATCTCAATCTGTAAAAAGATTAATGAAAGTACCTGGTCCTCTCTTCTAAATGAAATCGACAAGACAGAATGTCAGCAAGCCATATCCTATATTAATGGGTTTGTTGGGATTGAAGAAAAATTAAGTGCAAACATAAGGCAGACGCTTATAAATTCTATTCTTTTATTTGCCACTGATATGAAGCTTGAGAAAAATCTTAGACGTCCCTCTGAAGGTGAAAAATATATCGAGCCTTCAAAAATTGAAAAGAACAATGTGTTTCTGGTTATTCCAGATGATGAGTTGGATTACTACAGGCCACTTACTCAGCTTATAACAAGTCAGTGCCTTGACTTCTTTAAAACCAGAGATCTTAATGCAAAACATCAAATCCTATTTTGTCTAGATGAAGCAGCATCTCTTGGTACCATTGACCTTTTACCTCCTCTTCGTAAATTTAGAAAACGTAAAATTAGAATTTTTTGCCTTACTCAATCATTGGCTGACATCGATTTAACCTGGGGAGAAAAAGAGAGAAAAGCCATGATGTCCAACTTTAAATACAAAATTGTTTTGGAATGCTCAGAACCTGCCGAACAAAAATACTGGGCTGACCTAGTGGGGCAAACGGTAACCACCTCGTTAAGTGCTACATCTGGTGGTGAAAATGACACAAATACCGTGTCCGAAAAGAAAGATTATATAATTGAACCCAGTGAATTAGCAAATCTTGGACATAAACTGGTTTTACTTTATCCTGGCGGTCATTACAAACTGTTTAAAAACTACTACTACAAAAATTAACTTGATTTTATTTTCGGTTTCCCTTAAGATAGAGGACGTGTTATTCGACACGTTCTTTATCTTTTTTATTACCCCAAGATTAAGGAAACAAATATGTACACCAAGACAGATTTAGAACTTATTACAAACCCTTATTTTAAACTACTCTCCTATCATCCCACATACTGCGAACTTCAGTCAGTATGTACCGGTCATTATTGGCTTATCCAGAAAGAAGCAAATCACTACGTCCTTTTTCATAAGCACCACGCATCAGATCCATATCATCGGCAATTATCTGCAGGATGCCCTCCTACCATCAAGGATCTCTTGCTGGATATCGCAGACCATGACCTCTTTGTCAGGAATAAGAGACGCCCTCTCCTCTTCCGTCCTAAAGAGACCTTCTACGAATACATTCTTAATGCCTATTCTTAAAGTTTATGAAATCATGTAATAATCTATTCCCCCTGTATCATTAAACTTAAACCCATACTGTCCCTTTATCTGTTTCTTCTCCCTTCTCTGCGAAGTAATCTCCCCATATAGAGCATCATACATAGACAACATCCGAGTAAGGAAGGCCAGGGATGACTTATCGTGCTCCTCAGAAGAAGCCCCGGAAGGCACACCTAACAGACTCTCTGCCACTTTTTGAAGGTTTTGAATATTTGCTGTATTTTCAAGGCTTTTCGGCTCTTCTGCACTCTCTTCTGTCTTATATCTGCGTATATCATACTGCTTGCAGATTCTGTAGATCATGCTTTCTGACACCTCAAACAATGTTGCAATTGACGCATAGGTAAGACCGGGGTTCTCCTTAATATATTCTGCAATCTCCCTATTACGTTCTGCTCGTCTGCTCTTATTGGCTTCTTTAATCTCTCTTCTCTTGATTTGGCGTCTGGAAGACCCAAACAGGCACTTGGAGTTTTCTTCCTTGGTAACTTTTAAGGCGTCAATTATCCAGGAGTCTGACAGCTTATAAAAGCCATTATAGTCTCCTGAAGGCGCCATATTCTTCTCCGTCACAGAGAAGGCATGCTCAAGTTCGGAATAAGGCAAAGGCTCCACAAAACAGTTGTTAAACTGCTCTGTTGCTTCTCTTCCCTCTTCTTCCCCGAAAACCTGTTTTGCAGCATTATAATAGATGAATGTCATGTATTCACGGCATCCGGCACAAACATTATTTCTTAGTGCCTGCAGGGTTTCTAACTTCTGCATACGCATGGTTAAGAAAGGTAGTTTGTATGCATCGATTGAAACTACCTTCTTGGACTGGATACGCTTTCTTACCTCTTCCAGATCTTCAAATAAATGATTTTTAAAGGCAAGTTCCTTTAAGTCGTAATAAAGGACTTCCCCTTCGTCATTTCTGGACACATGAATCAGCCTGCACCACTCGTTGCAGTTATGATTCATTGTTTGGGGCATTCTGCAAACCCTTGCATTGTCCTTCACCTTTGTATCGACCTCCAGGAGACCTTTCCCTGAAAGAATCTTCTTGTATTTTGCTGTCAAGGCCACCTTAACCTGCTCCATGTACTTTATGGACTTCTCGGTCTTAGTTGTATTGGCAATGGATGTTGTAAGGTTATAGAACACTCCCATTCCACGCCCGGTAAATGTCATCATGGTAGGTGGTGTTATCTCGCCCGATTTAAATGCTTTTCTAAGGCGGGCCTTGGTTTTCTCAACAGCTTTATCAAGCTGCGCTTTTGTCTTGAAGTCGTGCCCATCAAGATCTATGAAGATGCAGGACATGTTGTAGACCTCGTCCGCTTTTCTTCGGTACGACTTGAAGGTGTTTATTGAAGCATATGCATTGTGCTTCGATGACAAATATTCTATATTTCTAAAATTTTTGTTTGCAAAGTGGTTTACATATTGCTGATTATTGTCTTTTTTACCTATTAGGAGCCTTATTGCATTTCCGCCCCTGGCATCATGATAGAGTATAGAGAGGAACAGATCCTGCTCTTCTACCCCATCCATGGGTTCAAGCTCATATGCAGTTGAAAGCATTGTCTGTCTTCTCCTTCCTTACTTTTTCCATTAAAAAAGTCTGAGAGTAAGGTCTCTCAGACTTCAAAGCGCACTATATGCCACATAATATGGAGTTCCCGAGCCAAAAAAGTGTTGACGAAACGCCATATATAGGGTATTATTATAGTGTGTTTGGAGGTCAAAAAGACCTAGGCTATGAAGCGCCAACTTCATAACCGATATCAAAATCAGATTTTTCTTTTCAGAAGAGACGACGCCAATCGTCTCTTTTTTATTTCCATCTCCTATTCTACCTCATGTTCCCTGATAAATCAAATTATAATCACTAAAAAGTGTTATTTTTTTTAAAAAAACCTTTATTTTTTTCGATTTGAGTGATAAAATGATGTTGATAAATGTTAAATAAATCTTTATTTAATATTTAATAATACTTTCTTTACATCTTTATAAATTGTTAATAACAGTTAATTAATATTAAATAACTGTTATTAACATCTGCAAACTGGAGGTAACATCTTGGGAAAAATAATTACTTTCATTAATGAAAAAGGTGGAATAGGCAAAACAAGTTGTTGTTTCAATCTTGCCTGGGCCATGTCTGAAAAGAAGAGAATTCTTATGATAGATCTGGATGGCCAAAGAGCCAATCTGACCTTTTTTACTGGAATAAAAAAAGCCGATGACCTGCCAACAATGTATAATGTTCTTCACGAAGACAAGAATATAAAGGATACTATTCTTCCGGTAAAAAGAAATTTATTTATTATTCCTGCCACATCTAACGTTACAAACATATCACAACAGGCCAAAATAACAAAAATCAAAAAAGCGCTTTCTGATATAAAGAAGAATTACGATTTTGTTTTTATCGACGTCAATCCTACGCCCAACTGGACACATGTTTTATCTCTCAGTTCAAGCGATTACATTATTATTCCCATGCTTCCAGATATAGCTTCCCTGGAAGCAAACAAAGGAATAGCCGAAAGTATTGAGGAAATACTTGAAACAACAAATCCTCAGCTTAAGGTTCTGGGTATCTTATTTAATAAAAACACGAACAGAACCATACTGTCCAAGCAGGTTAAATCCGTAGCAGACAGTGTAGCAGCCCAACTAAATACTACCGTTTTCGAAACAAAGATTCGTGATGCAGTTGCCCTCAGTGAAAACATTGGTCTACACATCGGAGTTACTGAGTATAATCCTAAGGCCCCAGTGTCTGATGATATTATTTCACTGGCTAAAGAAGTAGAAAGGAGAGTGAAGGAGATTGAAGTTTAATATACCTTCTGATGATTACGCTGTTGTAGAGCTGCCGGAAGTTCCCAAAAAGAGAAAAAAGCCAGAGGCCCCCAAAGCCAAGACGTCAGATTCTTCTACTGCACCCAAGCAAGAAGTGGTTGAGTCCGAAAAAGCAGTGACAAAAACTGTTGAGAATGAATCTTCTGCAAAAGAAAGCAAAAAGGGCCCCCATCCCGGCGGAAGACCAACAAACGAATCCAAAGGAAAAGCGACCAGAAAACAATATACATTAACGCTTAAGGAAGAAGATTACATTAACGCTATGAAACAGGCCGATTCTGAAGACATTTCATTTGCCAAGCTAGTCGAAAAGGCATTGAAGCAATACATCGGTTACTAACATTTGTTAAATGTTGTTAAGATTTCTTAAATGTTATTTACAGTTATTTAATATTAGATAACTGTAAATAAAGATTAATTAACATGAGGTAAGTGTGTATGAAAAAAGTCTGGATTTACATCCTGTTAGCTATAAGCCTAGCTCTAAATGTAGTTCTTACTGGATTGTTATTTTCAAATAAGAAAAGTAACGAAGCATCTGCTGAGAATGTGGAATTAGTAAATGAAAGCTCAGCCTCAAATAATATTGTTGATGAAGAGCTGATAAGCAAAATTCAAAACGCAAATTCTATAGCACTATGTTGCGAATATGATCCTGAAACTGGTGGTTCATATAATGGAGTTTATAGTGTTGCCAACTGGGGAGATGGCGTCGGCCACTTTCAGAATTCAGGGCAAGAAGGTAAATACAGCATAAACTGTGACGTATCCGAAGAAGTTCTTGCGGAACTTAAAAAAATGATATTGGAAAGTGACTACAAAGAATATAAGTCACCCGTCGATGAAAACGGTCTTATAATGTACGAAACGCTTCCCAAAGTATTAGTGATATCCTGGAGCTACTCGGCAAACGATAAACCTATATTAATTACGGAATGTTCCAAACTTGATGAAATAACCCAAAAGTTTGAAGGAATACAGCATTCAGCAGCAGAAAGAATTAATGCTGAAAAGAACAAAGGAGAATAGCATGCTTGGTGAAAAAATAGAATTGGTGCTTGTGAAAAGGAAAATGTCTAAATCAGATCTGGCAAGAGCCTTAAATACATCTCCGTCAAATCTTTATAACAAATTCTCCAGAGATAATTTCTCGGAGAAAGAAATGGAAGAGATTGCAGCTGTCTTAAATTGCATATTCGAAGCATTTCTTACTCTTAACGATACAAATGAACAATTTTAATATATAAGGAGCTATTTATGCCTTTTAGAATGGGAGAGCTGTTTTGCGGTCCGGGAGGACTGGCTTACGGCGCGATTAATGCCAATATAGGTGTTCCTGGTATGCAAGTTGTCCATGCATGGGCAAATGATTATGACAGGGATACCTGTGACACATATATTCAAAATATATGTCCAAATGAACCGAATACTGTACATTGTAGTGATGTAAGAGAGCTTAACATTCCAGCTCTAGGCCCAATTGATTGTTTCTGTTACGGTTTTCCATGCAATTCATTCAGCAATGTGGGAGAACATAAAGGGTTAGCAAACGAAAGATTTGGACAGCTTTATTGGTACGGTATTGAAGTGTTGAGGACATACCAGCCTCAATGGTTTATTGCAGAAAATGTATCAGGAATTCGTTCTGCCGGAAGTG
>JAEEGL014661210.1_pt1 | contig 13788 bp, 11 predicted proteins | sample 9134231 | NCBI WGS metagenome assembly JAEEGL01 (sample SAMN16246548, study PRJNA631951) | gut metagenome | biome: gut microbiome; feature: rumen; material: fiber-attached | host: Bos | place: Iran: Karaj | collected 2018-10 | reverse complement strand
GTTGTGTTTTCATACTTTATGGCGCTTTTATTCAGATTTGAGTTTAAGTTTGAAGCCATACCTGAGCAGTACATTTATAAGTATTCTTACCTTATACCGCTCTGGTGCCTGTTTACGTTTGTTGTATTCTACGGATTCCGTCTTTATCACAGTATTTGGACATATGTATCACTTGATGAAGCTCTGTCAGTTATAAAGGCTTATCTTGTTTTATCACTTTTGTATGTTGCATCTTCATTGATCCTCGATATGAGGATGCCGAGATCTTTCTACTTTTTCGGCACTTTAATGGCTTTCATTTGTCATGTATGTATCAGATTTGCTTATAGGATCCTTCGCAGGTTTACAAACCAATCCGAGAATTATGGCAGACGTGCCGAAGATAAGAAACAACAGAATGTCATGATCATTGGTGCAGGTGCAACAGGAAGCATTCTTATTAAAGAACTTCAGAATAATGCGCACAGTAATCAGGTTCCTGTTTGTATAATCGATGACAATGTAAATAAGGTCGGCAGAACCTTGTTCGGTGTCCCGGTAGTAGGCGGCAGAAATGACATTATCGAGAAGGCTGCAGAATATAATGTTGATACGATTATTTATGCAATGCCTTCTGCTTCCGGTACAACAAGAAAAGAAGTTCTTAATATAGCCAAAGAGACAGGTTGTAAACTTACGACACTTCCGGGAATCGATCAACTTGCAAACGGCGATGTAAGCATATCTCAGGTTAAGGAAGTTGAGCTCGTTGACCTATTGGGAAGAGATCCTATTACTGTTGATAACGAAGCTGTCTTTAACATGATAACCGGCAAGACCATCCTTGTAACAGGCGGTGGCGGATCCATAGGTTCAGAGCTTTGCCGTCAGATCGCAAGCCACGAGCCTAAGCAGCTTATTATCTTCGATATATATGAGAACAATGCTTATGAGATCCAGCAGGATCTTTTAAGAAAATATAAGGATAAGGGACTTAACCTTGTAACTCTGATCGGTTCTGTAAGAAACACACATAGGATTTCATCTGTAATGCAGCATTATAAGCCTGATATCGTATTCCATGCTGCTGCACATAAGCATGTTCCTCTTATGGAAGACAGCCCTAACGAAGCAATTAAGAATAATGTAATGGGCACATATAAGACGGCGAAAGCAGCTGCTGATGCCGGCGTTAAGAAGTTTGTGCTTATTTCAACGGATAAGGCAGTTAATCCTACCAACATAATGGGTGCCACAAAGCGTATCTGTGAGATGATAATCCAGATGATGGACCGACAGACACCTGATACATCATTCGTAGCAGTAAGATTTGGTAACGTTTTGGGCTCAAATGGTTCTGTTATCCCGCTCTTCAAAAAGCAGATTGCTGAAGGTGGTCCGGTTACAGTTACGCATAAAGACATCAACAGATTCTTCATGACAATTCCAGAAGCAGTCTCTCTTGTCCTTCAGGCTTCATACTATGCAAGAGGCGGAGAGATCTTTGTTCTTGATATGGGAGAACCGGTTAAGATCGATGACATGGCCAGAAACCTCATTAAGCTCTCAGGTTTAAGACCTGATGTTGATATAAAGATCGAATACACTGGTCTCCGTCCCGGTGAGAAGCTTTACGAAGAGAAACTCATGGCTGAAGAAGGCATGAAGACCACGGACAATAAGTTGATCTTTATTGGTAAGCCTATCGAGATGGATGACGAAGAATTCAAAAAGAAGCTTGCAAAGCTTGATGACGACAGTAAAGAAGACGATGAGAACATAAGGCAGTATGTAATGGATATAGTTCCGACGTACAAGCCAAATAAAAAGTAAATAGAGGAACGATTATGATCGACTACACTAAGGATTCCAGGTTTGAAGGAATAGTTCCATTTGAGAACAGGGTATGGCTTGCTTCTCCTACAATGCATGGTGATGAGCAGAAATGGATCAATGATGCCTTTGAGAAGAACTGGATTACTACAGCAGGTGAGAACATCAATGTTGTTGAGAAGGAAATAGCCGAGTTTATCGGAAGAAAGCAGGCTGTTGGATTAAGCGCAGGAACTGCTGCGCTTCATCTTGCTATTAAGCTCGCTGCCGAGAAGTTATATGGGCAGCCTGCAGTCGGTCATGGTGCATTAGAAGGAAAGAAAGTATTCTGTTCTGATATGACTTTTGATGCCACTGTTAATGGTATTTGCTATGAGAATGGCGAGCCTGTCTTCATTGATACAGAATATGACTCTTGGAATATGGATCCGATGGCTCTTAAGAAGGCTTTTGAGATCTATCCTGATGTCAGACTTATTGTAATCGCTCATTTGTACGGAACACCTGCTAAGATTAAAGAAATCAGAAAGATAGCCGATGAACACAATGCTCTGATAGTCGAAGATGCAGCTGAGAGCTTTGGTGCTACATACGAAGGCGTTCAGACCGGATGTTTCGGAGATTACTCGGTAATAAGTTTTAACGGCAATAAGATCATTACCGGTTCTTCCGGCGGAATGCTGCTTTGTGATGACGAAGAAGATGCTAATAAGATCAGAAAGTGGTCTACTCAGAGCAGGGAAGATGCTCCTTGGTATCAGCATGAAGAGATTGGTTATAACTACAGAATGAGTAATATCATTGCGGGTATTGTTAGAGGCCAGTTACCTTATCTGAACGAACATATAGCACAGAAGAAAGCTATCTTTGAGAGATACAGAGAAGGTCTAAAGGATCTTCCTATAACCATTAATCCTATTCTTGATAACACAGTTCCGAATTATTGGCTTTCCTGCGCACTGATCGATAAAGAAGCTATGTGTGAGACAGTCAGGGGTGAAAAGTCTGCGTTATACAGACATGAATCAGGGAAGAGCTGTCCTACTGAAATTCTTGAAGCATTAAGTGCTTTTAAGGCTGACGGAAGACCTATATGGAAACCTATGCATATGCAGCCGATCTACAGAATGCATAAGTTTATTACTTCAAATGGTAATGGCAGAGCAAGAAGTAATGCATACATTAAAGAAACTGGAATGCTTGACGTAGGTGCAGATATCTTTGAAAGAGGATTATGCTTGCCTAGTGATAACAAGATGACAGCTGACCAACAGAAAAATGTTGTTGATATTATTCACAGATGCTTTATTTGATTGTCTGCCTAAATCGGTTTTAAATCAAACTAAATAGAGACACGTAGATGGTAGTATTCTGGATTATATTTTGGATAATAATAGTAGCATTTGTCGTTAGCATAATTGCAGGAGTAGCTGATTTCTTTGGGAAGAAGAATTCACATAAGACAAAGGGTGTTTATGAACGTTTTATCAAAAGACCTCTTGACGCATTTTGTGCTACAGGAGCGTTGATTGTTTTAAGTCCTGTACTTATAATTACAGCTTTATTGGTGCGTATAAAACTTGGTTCTCCTGTATTGTTCTCTCAAAAACGTCCTGGTAGAGATGAGTATATATTCAAGTTGTTTAAATTCAGGACAATGACTGACGCGAGAGATGAATTTGGAAATCTAAAACCAGATACAGAACGTTTAACGCCTTTTGGAAAATGGCTTCGTTCAACGTCTCTTGATGAACTTCCAGAACTTTTCAATATTGTTAAAGGGGATATGTCATTAGTAGGTCCAAGACCTTTATTAGTACGTTATTTGTGTGCTTATACAGATAAGGAACGAAGGAGACATGAAGTGAGACCTGGATTATCTGGATTAGCTCAAATTAATGGAAGGAATTATGTTCCATGGGATGAAAGATTAGCTTTCGATGTAGAATATGTTGATAATATTTCTTTTATAGGAGATTTTAAGATTGTCTTAAAAACCTTATTGAATGTTTTAAAGCATGATGATGTTGCTACTAATACAGAAGAGATTGATGAAGGTTATCTTGATGAGATACGGGGCTGTACAGGAAGGTGATAAAATGCTCACAGTATATTCAATAGAACAATCAGAACAATGGGATTCCATTGTTCAATCTTTTAAGGAATACGATGTGTATTGGTTGAGTGGATATGTCAAAGCTTTTCAGATTCATGGTGATGGTGAACCGTTGTTGTTTTATTATGAATCAAGCAAAGTTCGAGGCATTAATGTTGTAATGAAACGCGATATAGCGAAGGATAAACGATTTTCTGATAAAATTCCAGAGAATAAATTCTTTGATTTTGCTACACCATATGGTTATGGTGGATGGATTGTTGAAGGTAATGGGCTTGATGAACTTTTTTATGCTTATGAATTATGGGCTCAAAATAATAGTGTTATTAGTGAGTTTGTAAGATTTCATCCTATAATTAAAAATAATGAACAACTTAATCGATTTTATAGGATTATTCAACTTGGTGAAGTAGTTCATATGGAGATTTCATCGCCAGAAGTTATTTGGGAAAACATTATTAGTAAGAATCGAAATATGATTCGTAAAGCTATAAAGAATGGTGTTAAGATTTATAATGGTCGCTTCCCGGAAATCTATAGATTATTCCGAAATATATATAATATTACTATGGATAAAGATGAAGCCGATTCATATTATTATTTTGAAGAAAGCTTTTATTCATCAGTCTTAGAAGATCTACCTTATAATGCTCAGGTGTTCTGGGCTGAAAAAGACGGCGTTGTCATAGCTGTTAGTATTATTTTATTTTCAAATGGAAGAATGAATTATCATCTTTCAGGTAGCCTTAAAGAATACAGTTCTTTAGCTCCAACAAATCTATTATTGTATGAGGCTTCACTGTGGGGCTGCGCTAACAATTACAAAACTTTCTATCTTGGTGGCGGAGTTGGTTCAGTGGATGATAGTCTGTTTAGATTCAAACGAGCATTTTATAAGGGGGAACTTAATCATTTTTATATTGGTAACAAGATTTTTAATCAAAAAACTTATGATGAACTAGTAAATTTAAGAGATAATCTTGGAAATGAAAGTTTTTTTCCTAAGTATAGATCCTAATCGGAGTAAGTATTTATGCGAATTTTAGTACTAGCTAACGAGGACGAAGGACTATTTCAATTTCGTGGCGAATTATTAATCGAATTGATAAAAGATCATGAAGTATATACTTCTGTTCCTGAAGGGAAGTATCTCCGTGAGTTAAATGATATTGGGTGTAAAGTATTAAAAACAAAACTAGAAAGACACGGTGTTAATCCCTTTTCTGATTTATCATTAATATTTCAATACAAAAAGTTCATTAGGAATATTAAACCTGATTTGGTGCTTACTTACACAATTAAACCCAATGTTTATGGTGGTTTTATATGCCGAATTATGAGGATACCTTATTTTGTAAATATTACTGGTCTTGGTACAGCTGTTGAAAATCCGGGCTTGTTGCAATTGTTGACTGTTAGACTTTATAAGATTGGATTAAAACGTGCAGCAATAGTATTTTTCCAAAACATAGAAAATAAGGATTTTATGATAACTCATAAGATTGTGAAGAATAAATATGTCGTTATTCCTGGTTCTGGAGTCAATTTAAATCGTTTTGCTCTTTTGCCCTTTCCTCAAGGAAAACATGTTGAATTTGCTTTTATTTCACGAATAATGAAACAAAAGGGCATAGAACAGTATTTAGAAGCTGCAAAGCAAATCAAAGAAAAGTATCCTAATACTATATTCCATATCTGTGGATATTTTGATGATAATGATTATAAAGAAAAAATAAATGAGTATCAGAGAAATGGTATCGTTGTATATCATGGGAATCTTCGAGATGTTAGAGAAATACATAAAATAGTTCAATGTGTTATTCATCCGTCTTATTATCCGGAAGGACTTTCAAATGTTTTACTTGAGAGTTCTGCTTCAGGAAGAGCTATTATCACGACTAACAGAAGTGGTTGTAAAGAAGTTGTTGACGATGGCGTTAACGGATATCTTATTAGAGAAAAGGATACAAAAGATCTTGTTGAAAAGATTGAAAAGTTTCTCATGCTTTCATGGGAAACCCGTCGTGATATGGGGCTGGCAGGGCGTGATAAAGTTGAAAGAGAATTCGATAGAAAGATTGTTATTGATAGTTATTTGTCTGCTATAGAAGATATTAATGGATTGTCGAGAGGTGAATAATGTACGAGAATAAGAGCATCTTTTTTTGGACAAATTATTATTATAATCACCCGGAAATTGGAACTACTCCCAAAATACTATCAGAAATTAAAACATTACGAAAAATGGGCTTTTCAGTCTATTACACAGCATATCTAGATGATGGTGTTGGTGTTTTTGATAATCAGGATGAAATTATTCTTAAGAAATCTTTCATTATAAGAAACAAGTTTTATTTAAAAGCTTTTCGAAAAGATTATTTGATAAATATAGCAAGACAATTTATCAAGTATAACAAGTTCGATTATTTCCTTTTGAGAATTAATAGTATTAGCAATTCTTATTATAGAATGCTTAAAGAAATGAAAAAGCAAGGCGCATTCGTTATGATGGAAAGTTTAAGCTATTATCCCAATATGGACTTTGGGAAATATAAAAAAGCTAGTTATCATTTTATAAGTAAGTCATTAAAAAAACATAAAGATGATTTGAAATTTGTAGTTGATTTAATGTTAACTGAAGGTAGGCTTGATGATTTTTATGGAATTCCATGTGTTGAATTTGGAATGGGAATAGATGTCGATAGATATAATGAACATAAATATATTGGCGATAAAGATGAATTGAATCTATTAATGGTAGGTTGTGACTCTGTATATCACGGTACTGATAGAGTAGTAAGCAGTGTGATTAATTTTACTAATAATTTTCCAAATAAAAAAATACGTCTACATTTGGTAGGGGATATTCTCGATAAAGATATGAGATTAATTAAAGAATCTAATCTTAGCAATGTAATCATTTGTTACGGTAAAAAATCAGGAAAAGAACTCGATGATATTTTTGATCAATGCAATATAGCTCTTGGCCCTTTAGCACAGCATAGAATTCAGAAAAAAGATACCGGATTGAAAACCAAAGAGTATTTTGCACGAGGTATTCCATATATATATACGGGGGAAGAATTCAAGATTGATTCGGATTATCCTTATATTCTTAAAATTGATGATTCAGAACAACTTATTGATATTAATTCGATCTTTGAGTTTTATTTAAAGATTAGAAATGATGACAGGGTGATTCAGACTATGAGAAATACGGCTAAATTGGTATTTTCATGGGATGAAATTTTTAAAAATGTTTTTGAAACTGCTGCTAATTGTTGAAAAATATCAATGTGCTCGAGTCATTGAGGTTACTTCATGAATATATTTTTTACTGTAAAGTCTTATTGGCCAGCTAAAGGCGGTGTTCAAACTGTTACAAAATATCTTGCTGAAGGATTAGCAGATTGTGGCTACAATGTTTTTGTGATCACTGAAAGAGAGAATAATCTCGAATATGAATTTGTTAATGGTGTTTCTGTTGTTCGATTTAATCATAAAGCTTTTGCAAAGATTAACACTGGTGATAAAAAAGGGTTCCAAAAGTATATTTTAGATAATGTTAAAGCTGAGGATGTTATTATTTCTGTATGTGCTCAATCTTTTAATTCGGAATGGTTTTTCCCTATTGTTGATAAAGTTAAAGCTAAGAAAATAATGTTTATGCACGGAATGCGAAACAATCATGTTGATTTAACTAAAGTCTATTCTCTTAAGAGTTTTCTTAAAGAAAGTATTCTTGTGTTTTACTGGAATTCATATTTTAGAAGATATTGGAAGTGCATTAATAAGTTTTCTTCTGCTATTCATTTATATGAAAACGATAGTAGTTATAGTTATTTTGTTAATCATGGTTTTAAAAATAATTACGTTATAGAAAACTGTTGTGAAGAAGCTTTCTTTTCTTCAAATATTGACTTATGCACACCCCAAAAATATGGAATTAATCGTCGCTATTTTATTTTGGTTGCTAATTATGACGATAACAAAAATCAAGAATTTGCTTTAAGCGCTTATTTGTTATCAAAATTATCTGATATTGATATTGTATTTGTTGGTTCTAAAACGAACAGATACTATTATAAATTGTTAAATGATATCGAAAATGTTGAAAATAACGAGAGAATACATATTTTAGCTTCTGTTTGTCGAAAGGATACAATACAATTGATTAAGAATAGTTTTTGTTGTTTGCTTTCTAGTAGAAGTGAGTATTTTCCTGTAAGCATAATAGAAGGTTTAGCATCTGGGATTCCATTTATCTCAACACCTGTTGGAGTAGTAACGAAAATGCTTGGTGGTAAAACAGCATTTTCGTTAGCTGATTATGCTTATTGGATGAGATATTTAGCTGAACATCAAGATTATTATGACAAACTAAAAGTAGAAGCTAAAACATTTGCTTTAAATCAATTTGTTATTAGGGAAAAAATAAGCCAATTAGAAAAGATTATTTTAGAGTAATTCTGTAATGATAGGAGAAGATTATGTTTCCATCAATGTTTGATAGACTTTATCATCAGGTAGATATAAGGACTAAGAAGTTTTTTGCTCCAAAACTTCACTCGAAACTAAATAATGATAATTTTACAATTATTTCAAATAATTGTTGGGGCGGTGTTTGTTATGAACATTACGGAATAATAAAACAAAGTCCAACGGTAGGCATGTATTTTTATCCTGAAGATTATTTAAAACTGATCGATAACTTGGATTATTATTTTTCTAGGGATTTTGAGGTCGTTTCATCTCAACACTCTAAACGATTAGATGTTTTAAAGAAAGATAAAGCTGATTGTTATTATATTGGACTTTTAGATGATATTGAGGCAGTACTTGTTCATTATAAGAACCCGGAGATTGCTAAAGAAAAGTGGAATAGGAGAGTTAATAGGATTAACTACAATAATTTGTTCTTTAAGTTTTCCAAGCAAAATGGGTGTTTGGATTCTCATTTGCGACAGTTTGATTCCATGGATTTACCAGGACGTAGATTTATGTTTGTGAATAATAGAAATGATGATTTTTCTTGTTCTGTATATTATAGGGGATTTGAAAACTGCACTGAAATCTTAAATGATACATTTTATTGGAATAGGTATTTTGATGTAACTAGATTTCTCAACGGAGAAGGCATTATAAGAAAGTAATGGGTTGTTTTTTATGTTAACTATATCAATAGTTTTAACAACATTTAATGGTGAGCGATTTTTGGTCGAACAGCTCGATTCCATTAGATTGCAGACACTTAAGCCTTATGAAGTTTTGATTTTTGATGATAAATCTACTGATAACACCGTTTCAATTATACGAGATTACATTTTGCGATTTAATCTTGATAATTGGATTTTGATAGTTAATGAAAAACAATTAGGTTGGAGATCCAATTTTTTCTGTGGATTTCTTAATGCAAGTGGCGACATTGTGTTTCCTTGTGATCAAGATGATATATGGAGATATAATAAAATTGAAAAAATGACTAGTATATTTGAAGAATATCCCCAAATTAATGTGTTAGCTTCAAATTACATGCCTTTTTTTGTCGATGGCTCTGAAGAATTCAAACGTAATTATTTAGATGATTATTCGGTTGAAAAGATAAATCTTAATAGAAAGAATATATATAATCAAAGACCTGGTTGTAGTATGGCTTTCAGAAAGAGTTTTCTGGAAACTTATTGTGGTATGTGGAATTCAGATCTTGCTCATGATGAATTTCTCTGGAAAACAGCATTGTTATTAAATTCATTATATATTTATAATTCAATTACTTTAGATTATAGAAGACATAATAACAACGCAACCAAAAGAATGCATTCTATATCTAATCGAATTAAAGAAAACAAAGGTTGTATGCTTTATTTTGGGGCTTTAATTAACTCTTCGTATTTTAATAATGATTCATTTATACATAGACAATTTGAATTCTATAAAAAACGTAATGATTTGTTCGAAAATAGAAATTTGAGAAATTTACTTGCTTTGCTTAAATACGTTGATCTGTACAAAACCAAGAAAAACTTTCTTGGTGACTTAGCGTATTATTTTTGCCCAAAAATATTTAAGGAATGAATGATGGTATTTATGCTTTGTTTTGTTTTCATTATTGCTGTTATATTGAATTCGTATTTTTGTTTTAGGTCGAGATTAAACAAATTTACTGTTGTTTTTACTAGTGTATCAATATTGTTAATTTGGGTTTGGAATAATTCTGGACCTGATATATCAAATTATGTAGCACAATATAGTGTTATTGATCAAGCTGATTTTTCAACTAATGGATATCAAATAATATACAACATTGTTATGTATTTATTTGCAAAAAGCGGTTTTAGTTTCTACACATATAGGTTAATTCTTTCTTTAGTAAGTCTTGTCGCTCTGTTTTTCACTTTAAAAGTAATTAATCCCAATGTGCACGTCGTTATATTGATGTACTTGCTTACTCAGTTTTTCCTTGACGGTATCCAAATACGCAATTTTTTCGCGCTTCCTTTTCTATATGTAGCTATTGTAATTTACTTGAAGAAACCGAGGAAATGGAAGATTTGGTATGTAATATTTGTGCTTCTTGCAAGTCTTGTTCATATTAGTTTTATTGTCTATTTAGTTTTTCTGCTTGTTCCTGACTCACCTAAAATGGATTCAATAAGTATCCGGTTACATTTCATTATTTCTTTTGTAATATGTTTTGTGCTAATGATTGGACGACGATATGTTCCATTGCTGGTAAGTTTAATATCTAGTGTTGATGCTCATCGAGCCAATTCCTATTCGGTAAATCAAACAAATTTTGGCCCTTTTATATCAATCGGGCTTCAGTTATTGAGTGTTTTCTGTATTCGTTATTGTTATTTGAGAATGAATAGAACTCAAAATGGATGTGAAATTATGTCTACAGATGAATATACGATTGATATTGAAACTGTTAAACGCATATATTGGTTGAATATTATTGGCCTATATTTGGTGCCGTTTTCTTTTGTTCAATTGACTTTTTATAGGTTAATTAGAAACATTCTTCTTATTAATTTTAGCGCTTTTGGAATAACAAACAAATATTATAGGAGGAGCACAAATCTGTTTTTGGTTGGATTTATATATGTTGTCGTTTGGATAATAGTTGAATTTGTGATTCTAAATAATTATCAAACTATAATTGAACCGTTTTTTATAAATAGTGATTTGTTTCATTAATGGAGATCAAGTATGTTATCTGGTTTGAGATTTTTGTTAAAAAGGATAAAACATTATTATAGTCTTGGAGAATTAAATAAAAAATGGCAGAGCAAGAATAAGCACAATTTTACTTCAATTAATAGATTGTGTGATATTGAAAAAATCTCTGTTGGAAACTATTCATATGGTCAGTTAAATGTTCATGATTTTATTTATGGCGCAAATTTATCTATAGGTAATTTCTGCTCTATTGCTGATGAAGTTCATTTTTTCTTAGCTGGTGAACATCATATTGATTCTGTTTCTACTTATCCTTATAAGAAAAACATATTATTGGAAGAAAAAGAAAGTCTTTCTAAAGGTAATATAATAGTTGAAGATGACGTTTGGATATGTAGTCATGTTATGATTCTGTCAGGGGTCACGATTGGGAGAGGTAGTATAATTGCTGCTGGATCTGTCGTAACTAGCGATGTAAAACCATATTCAATTGTTGGTGGTGTCCCAGCTAGATTAATAAAAAAACGTTTCCCGGAAAGAGTTACTGAAATTATTGATGAAATTGATTATTCTGCTCTTAAAAGCGATTTTATTATTCAGAATGTTGATTTGTTTTATAAACAAGTTGAAAAGTTGGATGATAATGAATTGATTGATATCGTTTCAAGGATAAATAAAGGATTGAACGATGGTAAAGCATAAAGCTATTAAGCATATTATTGAAGTTACGTTAAGTAATGTTTCTTCTATTATTTCTGGTGTCCTAATTGGTTTTCTCATTCCTAAAATACTTCCTGTAGATGACTATGGAATGTATAAGACATTTACTTTGTATATGACGTATGCAGGCTTTTTTAGTTTAGGTATTATAGATGGCATTGTACTTGATTATGGTGGTCATAATTATGATCAGTTAGAACGAGGGAAATTCAGAGCTTACTGGAAATGGTATTTAGTGATACATGTTATTTCTGCTTTGGCTTTAGCATTAATATCTTTCTTTATTGCTAATAGTGATTATAGTTTCCTATTAATTCTGTTAGCTTTGAATATTATTGCGAATAATATTACTGGGTATTTTCAGCAGATTTCTCAGATTACTCAGCGTTTTGAAGAATATTCGATTAGAAAAGTAATACAAAGTCTTTTGAATATTATTGCTGTTCTTATTATTTGTTTGGGAAATAAAGTTGGTATAATTCCTAATTATAAAATATATGTTTTGTTTTTGGTTGGCATTAATATATTATTATCATTTTGGTATCTGATAACTTATAGAGATATTGTGTTTGGTGAGAGTTATACATTTAATGAAACAAAGTCGAATGTTAAGCATTTGATGTATATTGGTTTCCCTTTGTTATTTGCAAATTTGTGTTCTACCTTAATTCTTACATTGGATAGACAATTTGTTAATGTTTTGTTTGATACTTCAACCTATGCGGTTTATGCATTTGCATACAATATGTTATCTATAGTAACTGTTGCAACTTCTGCGGTTTCAACCGTTATTTATCCGATATTAAAACGGTCTGATGAAATGAAGTTGAAGGAACGTTACCCTGTTTTTATAGAGATTGTGCTTCTTTTTGTTTTTGGGGCTTTGATTGTTTATTTCCCTCTTAACTTTTTTATTTCTGTTTTTCTTCCTCGTTATACCGATTCGTTGTTTATTTTTCGTGTGATTTTCCCGGGGTTATCTATATCTACAGCCGTTACCGTAGTAATGCATAATTACTATAAAACTCTTGGTGTTAATATTATATATTTTAAGAGGAGTATTGTTGTCCTTGTTCTTTCTGCTATCTTGAATTTAATTGCATATTTTGTTTTTCATACTACTATTGCTATATCTATTGCTTCAATAATAGCTATGCTTATTTGGTATTTGTATTCCGAGAGTTTTTTTATCAAGAAATACGCAATTACTGGTCACAAAAGCTTCTTGTATTTGATTATTATGATGATTATTTTTTATGTCGTAACAATCATCCATGATTTGTTGATTTCTGCTATTTTATATTTGTTTCTTTATATTGTTGTTTCAATTGTTTTTTGGTGGAAAACTAGAAAAACGTTAAAAACTGTTTTTGATAAATAGATATGTTAGTATTCATCTTTGAGTATTACACCCTTGTGTTTTTGATTTCTTTTGAATGATATAAAGCTATATTATTTCACTAAGCTTTCTTATAAGTATAAGATGTTGGATATATGCAGTTTTCGATGCGGTATGTTTTTCAAGTTGATGCTAAAATGAGATATATTTACTATCACAAATATACTCAATAATAGGAGAGAATATGATTACTACTTTAGTTACAGGTGGCGCCGGTTTTATTGGCGGAAACTATATACATTATCATCTTAAGGAGCATCCTGAAGATAGGGTGATCTGTGTTGATAAACTTACTTATGCAGGAAATCTTTCTACTCTTGCACCTGTTATGGATAATCCCAATTTCAGATTTGTTAAGTTGGATATCTGTGACAGGGAAGGGGTAATGAATCTCTTTGAAGAGGAGAAACCTGACGTAGTCATTAACTTCGCTGCCGAATCTCATGTTGACCGTTCTATTGAAGATCCGGGGATCTTCCTTCAGACAAATATCATTGGTACAGCAACCATGATGGATGCCTGCAGGGCATTTGGCAACATCAGATATCACCAGGTATCT
>JAEEGL014114172.1_pt1 | contig 13788 bp, 14 predicted proteins | sample 9134231 | NCBI WGS metagenome assembly JAEEGL01 (sample SAMN16246548, study PRJNA631951) | gut metagenome | biome: gut microbiome; feature: rumen; material: fiber-attached | host: Bos | place: Iran: Karaj | collected 2018-10 | reverse complement strand
GAAGATAATACGGAAATACATAAAATCATGCTTTATCAGGCCGAAGAAGGCTGCTATCTTTTTATGTATTCCTCCCCGGAAGCCGATGAATGCGTATCGGAGCGGCTTTACCCTTCGTGCGGCGAGCTGTATGATGAATGGAATGATTTGATTGATGAGGACGGCTGGACCGGAATCGATGACCCCCTGCCCTTCTGCCAGCACGACGCCTTTATACCATTGCGCGTAAAAGGCCGTGCCGACGGAAAGCCCGAATGGGGAAAATATGAAACGCTCAGGGACGGCAAATGGGTAGAATATAAAAAACGGATAAACCCGGCTGACCCCTGCACAGATTTGAGCTAAGCTCTTTCCGACCCGGTCACAGCCCGGGAAACCCATATCACAGTAAGAGGACGATTATATATGCCAATCAAAGAAATCTTCAGGGCAATAGCGGCGTTTTTTCAATCTGTCTGGCTCTTTATCGCCGCATTTTTTTCGCCCGCGCCCGTAAAACCCGCTGACCCTGTTATTATTCCTCCGCCCGAAAATCCGGCAATTATAAGCCTTGATAATTTTTCGCTCGCGTGGTCCGATGAGTTTGACGGCGAAACGCTTGACACCTCAAAATGGACGGGCTTTCGCTGCGGCGCCGAAAAATCCGCTGTCCGTCAGGGCGGCTGGTGGAATACCGATTTTGCATCGGTCAGGGACGGGCATCTTAATATCTGCGCAAAGTATTATCCCGGCGGATACAAGGGCGGAAAAGCAGGCTGGTACAGCTGCGGCCTGTGCACATCGGGTCTGTTTGAACAGACATACGGCTACTTTGAGGCGCGCTGTATATTGCCTAAGGGCACGGGTCTGTGGTCCGCCTTCTGGATGCTGCCCCGGGATTTCAGCAACACAATCGGCAACGGCGGCACAGACGGCGCGGAGCTCGATATTTTTGAGTCGCCCGATTATCATTATAAACTGAGCCACAATGTAAATGTAGTAACCACAAACATCCATATTGACGGCTACGGTAAAGAGGAACAGTCGCAGTGCGTTGCCACACCGTTTATTGAAACAAACGATCCTTATGAGGACTTCAACACCTACGGAGTGGAGTGGAATGAAAAAGAATACATTTTCTATATAAACGGCGTTGAAACAGGCCGCACATCTTTCGGCGGTACTTCCCGTGTGCCCGAATATCTGCTGCTCTCAACAGAAATCGGAGGCAGCGGCGGCAAGGCCGGCGCAAGCTGGGCAGGAGACGCGATTTCACCCGACGCCGAACCGACCGATTTTGTCATAGATTATGTAAGAGTTTACCGATATAACAGTAATTAGCGGAGGAAACAGCAATGGAATACAGAAAATACGGCAGTGCGGTATATATCCGCATGGACAGAGGCGATGAAATCATAGAGGGCATTTTGGACATCTGCAGGAAAGAGCATATTCTCTCAGCCGACTTCAGCGGAATCGGCGGCTGCGGCGAAGCGGAGGTTCAGACCTATATGCCGGAAACCAAAACATTTGAAACGCGTAAAGTCAGCGGCATGCTTGAGCTTGTGTCTCTCACAGGCAATATTACGGCAGGCGAGGGAGATGAGCCTCGCCAGCATTCCCACGCCCTGTTTGCTTACAAAGACGGGGAAGAGCACTGCGTTGCCGCAGGGCACATCAAATCAATTACCGTTCTTCTTACTGCTGAAATCGTGCTCAGGCCGGTTGAGGCGGGTATCATCAGCCGTAAAGCCGATGAAAAAGCGGGCATCGATGTCTGGAGTTTCAGTTGAAGCCCGAAGCAGCGGAAAAAAACCGACAGAAAAACAGGCAGGGATAAGATATATCCCCGCCTGTTGCTTTTAAAAAATCAGAATGTGTCCGATATGAAACTCCGTATTGCCTGAAAAAGACTGATGAACCATTTTATTACCGTTCCGATGAAAGAAAAAATGCCGGAGCCGCTTTCTTCTTCAATCTGCTCATCAGGCTGTGTTCCGGGCTCCTGACCCGGCCGGAATGGCTGCCCCGGCTGCCCCGGCTGCGTTGCGCCTGATGAGGAATTTGTCGCGCTCGCGCTCGCGACCTGAGAACCGTTCGAATACACGGTATATGTTGAACCGCTTGACAGCCCGGAGCTCGCGAATACTATATAGCTTGCGTCTCTGACGGCTTTAGCGGAATACAGCGTATTGCCGGAGGAATCTTTTATCGCGATTGTGCTGCCCGCTTTCACGAGAGAGGAGCTGACGCCGGCGCCGAAAGCGTCGGATGAACTGTCACTCTGAACACTGTTTCTCCCCGGGCCGCCGGGATTGCCGCCCATACCGCCCCCGGCGTTTCCGAATGTAACATACGGTGTGCCCGCAGAATAACTCTGCTGCATGGCATTATGTCCGACTGCCAGCACTGTCGCTCCGGCGAAGGTTATTTTGCCGTCCGCGTCAAGAGGGTCGCCGTCACCCTGTGCCGGAGAATATACTTCAAGCGTGCCGCCGCTGAGGTTAATTGAACCGTTGGAGTCTATTCCGTCTCCGTTTTCGCAGTTTACATAAACATATCCGCCGTATTGATTATATGAAAACGCGTAACCGCTCAGGTCGCTGTTTGCCGCGTTGATGCCGTCATCGACGGAGTTGACGGTAACCGTTCCCGAATATATATTCAGCGTTGCCGCTTCTATGCCTTCATTGCTGTCTGTTACTTTGATTACGGGCCCTTCGGCTGCGGCTGAACCGATATTAAGAGTATAATCGCTCTTGATACCGTCATCGGCGGCGGAAACGGTTATGTTTCCCGAAAGGATATTCAGCTCCTTGTCGGCTTTCAGCCCGTCGTTTACGGCCGCTTTGATATTGAGAGTGACCTCTTCTATTGTAAGAGATGCTTCGGAGACAAGCGTATCCGTTGCGTTACCATCTTCATCTTCCTCATATAAATCGTAACCGCCCTTGACTCCGTTTTTGCCGTATGAATTTATGTTGATTGTGCCCGTTCCCGAGATTTTCACTTCGGAGCCGTCTTTGCATTTGATTACGGCATTTTCAATATCGGGGTATAGCTCTGTGTCGGTGTAAATATCATCGTTATTGTATCGGTCGTCGGCGAGCGTGTTGACCGAGCCGGATGAGGCAACAATATTTACTTGCGTGCCTTTGTTGCAGGTAATCGGGGCGGTTGCCGATGCCGAGAGTGTGAGATTGTCAAGAATGAGCGTTACACCCTTGATATTTTTCTTGACAACTATTGTGCCCTGCGAACAGGAACCCGTAAATCTGTAGGTGCCGGATTCGTTTACTTTAACATCCGTACCCTTGATTGAAAGCCCATCTGCTGAGCCGCTTACGGTAACACCGCTTTCGGTAAAAGTCACCACCGTTAAGCTGTCCGCGGCAAATGACGGAATAATGCCCATTGTAAGTATCATTACAATACCGAGAAAGATTGCTGCTGCTTTTTTCATTATAGTTCTCCTTGTTGTTAAGATTGGTTGCCTGTCTGCGCTTCGCTGTTCATAGGAAATCATCCTTTCGTTTTCCTTTGACCCGATTATCGCACCCGAACCTTAAATTAACCTAAAGCCGGGATTTGTTCAAAAAAATTTTTCCGGCTTTGTTGACTGCCGGTATTGTTTCGGGCTATAATTCAGTTAAGAAATTTAATAAAGAAAAGGAGCAGATTATGATTATCAAAGCAATAAAATTCAGAAAAGACGGGTTCTATTCACAGCCGTTTGCTTTCGGCGGGGAAGACGGCCCCGAAAAGTATGATCTGAGCGTACGCTACCGCGGCTCACTGCAGAACTATCTTATCGACACGGGTAACGAAGTAATTCTCGTTGACACAGGTCTTCCCGCAGGAACACCCGAGGAATCGCCGGATGAAAACAGCCCTGCTTACACCGGCAAGGACATCTGCAGCTATATGGAAGCTTTCGCGGCGCTTGGGTATAAGCCGGAGCAGGTCACAAAAATCCTGCTCACCCACAAGCACGCCGACCATTCCGGCGAGCTTAAATCATTCCCGAACGCGAAAATATATGTCAACTCCGAAGAAACTTCCGCAGATGAACTGCAGGGTCTTGATAATATTGTGCCTGTTTTCTTCACAGACGGCGCTTATCACAACTTTCCCGAGAGCCGGAAAATATGCGACGGCGTCTTCTATATCAAAGCGAAAGGGCATACAAACGGCAACAGCATTGTCATAGCTGAAAATGACGGGCTTTTCTATATGCTCCACGGTGATATTACATATGTTGATGAGGCGCTTTATGAAAACAAACTCTCCGTTGTCTATGAGGACAGGGACGAAGCGAGGAAAACGCTTGAACGCGTGCGTGAATTTGTTTCTCACAATCCCACCGTTTACTGCGGAACGCACACGCCTCAGGGCTGCGAAAATCTTGAGGGCAAAAAGATTGTTGATTTAAGCAATCCTCCGGAAACAATTCCCGCCGGCGAAATAGTATTCAAAACGGCAACAGGCAAATATGTTTGCTCTGTCTGCGGCTATGTTTATGACCCCGCAGAAAACGGCGGCGTTGCTTTTGAGGACCTGCCGGACGACTGGAAATGCCCCCGCTGCAGGCAGGGTAAAGAAAAATTCAACAGAGCCTGACATATCCGGCGCTCTTCAATACTTTGCCGGCGGTCACGCGGCAGGTGCAGCGGCATACATCTTTTGCACAAAAAAAAGAGCTTGAGGATAAAAAACAACTCAAATACCGTTTTTATTTACACATAGAAACAAATTACCCCGTAGCGCGGAAATCTGCCGTGCTCCGGGGTATTATTATGTAATAATCAGCAATGCTCCTGGCTGTGGTGCGGCAAACGCAAAGCCCGAACTGAGCCCGGCTCTTGCCCCGCTTTTACCTCTCTGCGCCCGTCAGCGGACCATTTTTTTACGGTAAAGCGCTTTGAGTTCATCTGTGTTTGTGTCTCTCGGGTTGCCCTCGGGATTGCCTTCGGGGTTGCCGCCGGGTATTACATCGGAGCTTCCGTCGGCGTTTTCTGTCAATGTACCGTTTGCCTCGTTTAAAAGGAACGAATCTTCGTTTGTATCACTGCCGCCCGTTAAAAGAGTTCCGTCTTCAGAGCCGCCTTCTGCGTTCTGCGCGGTAATTTCTGCAGGAACAACTTCACCCGAAAGTATATCTTCAGGGTTAATTGTTTCGTCTGTCGCCGTAACGCTGTTTCCCGCCGCCTCGACAATAAAAGCGGCATCGGGGCTTTCCTCGGCAGCCGCTGTGACGGAAAAAACTGTCACGGCGAGCAAAACCGCAAGTACCAAACTGATGGCTTTTTTCGTTTTCATTCTCCCTTAACAAATAAACTATGCCCGGAATCAGGTTAAAAGCTGTTGCTTCACACAGGGTCCGGCATTAAAAATCAGATTGTTTTCTTATTTCATTATTAAAACTCAGCGAGAAAATCTTTTGCAGCTTCTTTTAAAACCACTATAATTCTTTGCGGAATCGGATCGTTTTCAATATATATTGTTTTTTCATCAATATCAGCTTTCACTTTAAAACTGATGTTTGATCTTAGCCATCCGTTTGCTGAATAATTAACACTGACTATACACTCACGGTCAAGTGAAAAAATATCATAAACCCCTTCTCCGCCCGCAAAGGGATTTCTCAGAATGTTAAAATTAAATAAAACCAAATAGAATTCTAATTCTTTAGGAAGCGGTATATCAAAAACCGGAAAGCGTGTCAGGCGTACTGCTTCGGAATCATAAAAGAATATTCCGGAACTGTGTATAATAATTGCATTTTTACCAAGCCAGATCACTTTTCCTCCCAATGCTTTTATAACTGTAAAAAGCGGAATCTGCGCAGCAATAAATCCATCGTCGTCATAATATATTTTGACATATTCATTGTAATCCGATATTTCTTTTCCGTTTACAATCAGCTTGCAGTCATTTACTTCATAAAGAGGTGAAACATCAGTATTGACTTCACTTGATATGTCTTTAGGTGTGTTATCCGCATATGCAAAAACAGAAAGACCTGAAATAATAAAAATGATTGACAAAACAATTGAAAGAGCCTTTTTCATAATCATTTCTCCTTTTTTGAATTCACTTATCAGTGACGGATTTCGGCAAATTTGTTGCAGATGATTGAAAGAGAAGCCCTGTATCTATTCCTCATCCGGCGTTGATTTTGCGGTGTTTATATGACTGCTGATATACTGTTCATCCAATATGTTAAGCCCGCGGATTTTATGTTCGCCGCCGGGCGTGCCGATTTTCAGCACGCTGTGTTTGCCTGCTTTCGCAACATAAGCGTAAGAAATGTCTTCATATTTGCACTCGAGATAATCAACAGTTCCGAACGCTGTTGGATATGCCGCTTTCACACCGTGATTCTTGATTGAGAAAAAGCATTTGCCGGCGTTTATTATGAGAAGAATACCGTATACAGCCATAACTATGCCTGCAATGAACACAACTGAAAACATTGCTTCAATCAGACCGAAACTGCGGAAAGAAAAGCCAAAACGGAAAAATGAACAGAATTCCCATATTGCCGCCGCAATTAATACAGCGGAAAAAATTACGGATATCGTGCCTGACGAGCGCACAGCGCTCTTCATATCAAAGAATTTCAGAGTACCGCCCAGTCCTGTTTTGTCAATCGGTTTTCCGCATTCAGGGCAGACTTCTACTCCATCGGGTATAACAGCGTCACAATAAGCGCAGTTCATAACGACTTTCCTTTCTTTGTTGATTTTAAGTGTCAATCATGGGACGATTTCCTGATTGACTTTTGAGAAAAGACAGGGTACTCTCCCCTGTCTTTCTGCTTTAATTTGAAACTTTTTTATCCGAGCACGGAGGTTATTTCGGCTTCGGTCAGAGCGTGGGCGTCTCTGCCGATTTCGATTACATCCGAGAAATAGCCGTCATACGCTTCGCGGTATTCCTCTTCGCTCACGGTTTCGCCGTCGGAGATATATTCGGTATCCGAGTCATCGCCCGTAAGAGTTTCGCCGTTCCACACGGCGGTGCAGGAGCCGTCTTCAAGCTTATAAACTATCGCGCTCGAGGACTGCTTGCTCTTGTATTCGCCCGCGATTATGCCTTCATCGGGGTTTATGCCCGTAGCGCCGAGCGAGCCGGAGGTGCACAGAAGCACAGCGTTTTCACCGTCAAATCCGTAAATCTCAACCGCGGAGGTTTCGCTCTCGCCCTGAGAGATGAAAAGTTCGGGCTCGCCGTCGCCGTCAATATCCGCAAAGCCGAATCCGGGATTCTCGCCCGTTTCGCTCAGGACTTTTTCATTGAGAAGTTTTTTGTATGCCGCCGCCGCTTCGCCCAGAGGCAAAACTTCGGAATAACCTTTTGAGTCTTTATCGTCTTTTATTTCGTCGCTGAAATCGGCGCCCGTTTTAACGGCAACCGCGTTTTCTTCGGTAAGAGGATGTCCGTTTCTGCCGGCTGTTTCGGTTTCCTTCGGCACATTGAGGGTGAATTCTTTTCTGTAGTCCTCGGCGGAGGCGGGAGTTTCGGCGTCGGAAGTGAAAAACTCCACTTCGCCCTCGTCATAATCCTTTGTGCAGTCAACGGGCACAAGGTCTTTATCGGAGGCGACCGTAATGCCCTGCCAGAGCTGTTTCACCGTGCCGCCGTCATAAAAATCTACCGTATGTGTTTCCTGCGTGTCAAGCACTTCGTAGGTGTAGATAAGGCCCGCGCCCTCAACAAACGAAATGCTGCCCTTTGTGCCGGACGAGCCCGCGTAACGGGTTTCGTAGCCGTCAAAGAAGTGGATGTCAACCTTTGAGGCATCCTGCCCGCCGCCCGAGATAAGCAGTTCGGGCACGCCGTCCGCGTCAAGGTCTTCAATCAGGAAGCGGGAATCCTCAACCTCGTAGCAGTAGCCCGCGAGGTTTGCGTTGCCGCCGATAACTGAAAGCAGATAATCGGAGTAGGACCTGCCCCACGCGTCAAAGTCCGGCGCGGCGGTGGTGCTCTCGGTGGTGCTTTCTTCGGTGGTTTCTTCTTTTATGAGAGGAATTTTTATATCGCAGGCGGTAAACGCGCAGGCGATAATGATAAGCGTAAGGACGGCACAAATAATTTTTTTCATTTTACTGTCGCCTCATTTCCCTTAATTTATTTTTATATTTTACCTTGAAATAACGCCGTGTGAGTAGTAATATACTCATAATTATGCCTTTTAATCGTCTTTAAGGCGGTCAAGCGTAAGTTCATAAGCGGGAAGGAATTCTTTCACAAACACATCCGCTTCGGGGAGCCCGAGTCTTTCTATGGCTGCCGCGGTGCTTTCGGCGGCGGAATCAAAATCGGTGTTGCCCGCTTTCTTTTCCTGTGTGCATTTTATCAGCGCGCTGATTTTATCGGCGGCCTTTACATATTTCCAGAGCTCTTCGTCGCTTTCTTTGCGCACGAAAAACGGCTCGTATTCATCTCTGAAATCATCGGGGAGCATCGTGAGCAGATTTCTGCACGCTTCGTTTTCGACCGTCATATACGCGCGCCTGACTTCGTCGCTGTAATATTTTACGGGCGTGGGCATATCCCCGGTGAGAGTTTCGGGAGTATCGTGATAAAGGCCGAGCAGAGCCGCCCTTGCGCAGTCAAGATTTTTGCCGAATCTTTTGTTGCCTATCACGGCGAGCGCGTGCGCTATGGCGGACACCTCAAAGGAGTGCTCCATAAGATTTTCGCTGTGCTCGTTGCGCATAAGAGCCCAGCGGTTGATATATTTCATCCTCGATACCATTGCGAAAAATCCGTTTTTCAAAAAATCACCTCCCGGCAGCATCTTTTATTATGATAACATATATGTCTCTTTATTTCAATGCAGAAAGGTTACAATATGTGCAAGTTTATATCGTCAAAATTTATAAATGAACTCGACTCCTACTACGCGAGGGAGGACCTTCGCGGGGCGCTCGCCTACCTTACGCAGTGCCGTGAAGACTGTGTGCGCGATGGCGACCTGCCCTCCCTGCTGACCGTGCTCAATGAATTCACGGGCCTTTACAGGCAGACGAAGCAGGAAGCGGAAGGTATGCAGTGCATAGCGGACTGCGAGGAATTACTTGAAAAAGTGAAGCCCGGCGCAAAGACCGAGGGCACAATTCTGCTCAACTGCGCCACCACGATGAAGTCTTACGGCAAAGCGGACGAGGCGATGAGGCTCTATGAAAAAGCGGAAAATCTGCTGACCGCCGTCCTGCACGAAAACGATCCTCTGCTCGCGGGGCTTTACAACAATATGGCTCTCGCCCTGCAGGATACGGGAAACAAAGAAAAGGCGGAAGAGTATTTCCTGCGCGCTCTCGGGATTACCGGAAAGAGCAGGGAGCAGGCGCTCGAATACGCGATCACCTGCGTTAACCTCGCGCACCTGAGATTTGAAAAAGACTACCTTGACGAAAGCGTCAACACACTTCTTGACAGCGCTATGGATATACTGAGCAGCGACGAATTTTACAACTTTGACAAATACGCCTTCACCTGCCGCAAATGCGCGCCGTCCTACGGCTACTTCGGAAGATTTGCGGACGAAAAATATCTCAATGAAAGAGCGGACAAGAAATATGCAGGGAATTGAATTAAGCCGCAGATACTATGAAGAATACGGCAGAGAAATGATACATTCCTCGTTTGCCGATTATGAGGGCAGGATTGCCGTAGGCATCGCGGGGCCGGGCTCCGACTGCTTCGGCTTTGATGACGAGGTGAGCACGGACCACGACAGCGGCGCGGGTTTCTGCCTGTGGCTCACGGATGAGGATTATGAAAAAACCGGCTTTGCTCTTTCGAGGGCTTATGCCGCCCTGCCCGGTGAAATAGACGGAGTGAAGAAAGCGGCTGTCAGCCCTTACGGCAAAGGTCACTTCGGAGTGATGAAAATCCCGGATTTCTTCCTGCCGCTCACGGGGTGCGCGGGCGCTCCCGCAAGCGATGAGCAGTGGCTTTACACTCCCGATTTCGCTCTTGCCGCCGCGGTTAACGGAGAAATCTTCAGGGATGACCTGAAAGAATTCACGAAGATAAGAGAAGAAATAAAAAACGGTATGCCCTGCGATGTGCGCCTTAAAAAAATCGCCGCTAGGGTGATAGGTATGGCGCAGAGCGGACAGTACAATTACGCACGCTGCCTTGCTCACGGCGAAAAGGGCGCCGCCGCGCTCGCTAAAGCGGAATTCGCAAAAAACTGCATTTCGCTCGTCTATCTGCTCAATAATTCCTATGCGCCGTATTATAAATGGGCGCTCAGGGGTATGAAGGCCCTGCCCGTTTTCGGCGAAATCGCGGACGAAATCGAAGACCTGCTCTGCTCTGAAACAAACGCCGCCGGGGCGCAGGTGATTGAAAACATCTGCTCGCGCTTTGCCGCGTATTTCAGGCAGGAGGGTTTGAGCGTGTGCAGAGACGACTTCCTCGAAATGCACGCATACGAGATACAGAATAAAATCAAATCGCCCAAAATCAGAAATCTGCACATAATGGAGCCGCCCCTTCAGATGTGAGAAAATAAAAGACATATATAAAAGCGCATATAAGCGCATATATAAGTAAAATGAAAAAAAGACTTGACTTTATTGCGCTAAAGTGATAATATGCTGAATTGTAGGATACTCCCACCCATTTTGAATTAACAGAGGGATATTATGAATCTTAAAAACGAACAGACCGATCAGCTCTTCAAAGCGATTCTCAGCCTCAGAAATGTTGACGAATGCTACACCTTCTTTGAAGACCTGTGCACCATCAGGGAAGTGCAGGATATGTCACAGCGCCTTGAAGCGGCAAAGAGGCTTTATGAAGGCGAAAACTACCTTGCCATCTCCGGCGAAATCGGCATAAGCACAGCCACAATCAGCCGTGTGAGCCGCTGCCTCAACTACGGCAACGGAGGCTACAAGACCGCCATCGAAAGGATGAAAGAAGATAATGCTGAGTGAATTCACGCTTCGCGATGACGAAAAAATCATCTTTTCACTGCGCTCGCTCTATGAGAAATACGGCTACGAGCAGTATAAGATGGTAAAATTCGAGGAATATGACCTCTACGCGAAAAACAAGGAATTCCTTGTTTCCGAAAATATAATAACTTTCAACGACACGAGCGGCAAACTTATGGCGCTCAAGCCCGATGTCACCCTCTCGATTATCAAAAATACCGAGGATGACCCGAAGGGCATACACAAGGTTTACTACAACGAAAATGTTTACCGCGTATCAAAGAGCAGCAAAAACTACCGCGAACTGATGCAGGTGGGCATTGAGTGTATGGGCGATGTTGACGGCTACTGCATTTCCGAAACGCTGTCACTCGCGGCGATGAGCCTTGCGGCGATAAGCGAACGCGCCGTGCTGAGCATCACCGACCTTGATGTGATATCCTACGCCGTGAGCCTGCTCACGGACAGCAGCCGCGTTGCCGCCGACCTGCTCGCGCTCGCGGGTGAAAAGAATCTGCACGGCATCTCCGCCCTGTGTGAGAAAGAGGGCATAAGCGAAGACAAGTGCGCTCTTTTCCGCTCAATCGTTTCGCTTCACGGGCAAAGTAATTCTGTTATCGAATCGCTCAGGCGGATTATTCCCGCCTGCCCCTGCCTCGACCTGCTCGCCTCAACAGCGCAGTCGCTTGAGGAATTCGGCGATATGATTGAACTCGATTTCACATACTCGGGCGACCTCAATTACTATAACGGCATAGTTTTCAGAGGCTATGTTGACGGCGTGCCCACGGCGGTGCTCTCGGGCGGCCAGTATGACAGGCTTATGGAAAAGATGGGCAGAAAGTCAAGAGCAATCGGCTTTGCCGTATATCTTGACGAGCTCGAAGGGCTTTTCAGAGGCGCTAAAGAGTATGACGTTGACACCGTGCTTATTTACGGCGAAAACGCGCCCCGCAAGGCTCTTACCGAAAAGGTGAGAGAACTTACGGCGCAATACGGCAGCGTGCTCGCGCTCAAAGCCGTGCCCGAAAAACTCAGATACCGCCAGAAGATAGAATTCTGAGGGAGGAGAAAAAGTGGATAATTTTGTAAATGTCGCTCTTCCCAAAGGAAGGCTCGGCGAAAAAGTATATGATATATTTGAAAAATCCGGTTTCGAGTGCCCCTCAATCAGGGAGCCGAACCGCAAACTGATATTTGAAAACGAAGAAAAGAAGATAAGGTATTTCTGGGTAAAACCCTCCGATGTCGCCATCTATGTTGAAAGAGGCGCGGCGGACATAGGCGTTGCGGGCAAAGATATCCTGCTCGAATACAAGCCCGATGTGTTTGAACTGCTTGACCTTGATATGGGCAAATGCCGTATGGCGGTTGCCGCACCTAAAGGTTTCAGGGATGACCGCAGCCGCACGCTGAGAGTGGCGACAAAGTTTTCAAACATCGCCGCAGATTATTATAATTCAATCGGCAGGGATATAGACATAATCCACCTCAACGGCTCAATAGAAATTGCCCCCATCCTCGGGCTTTCGGACGTGATAGTGGATATAGTCGAAACGGGGGCAACGCTCAAGGAAAACGACCTCGAAGTGCTTGAAACGATTGTGCCCATAAGCGCAAGGCTGATTTCAAACAAGGCGAGTTTCCGCTTCAAGAGCGATATGATAGAAAAAATTGCAGGCTGTATTGCGGAGGCAATAAAATGATTAAAATCCTCAACTACAACGAAATAGACAACAGCGAGATTTTCATAAGAAGCACCACCACTCCCGATGTGAGAGAAACGGTTGAAGCGATAATCGCTGATGTAAGGCAAAACGGCGACAAGGCGCTCAAAGACTACACTCTGCGCTTTGACGGCGCGGACCTTGCTTCGCTCGCGGTGTCGCAGGCGGAGATTGACGAAGCATATGAAAAGGCGGATAAAAAATTCATCCGCATACTCGAAAGAGCGAGGGATAACATCACCGCCTTCCACAAAAGGCAGGTGCGCAATTCCTTTATCATCAATGACAGCAAGGGCATCGTGCTCGGGCAGAAGGTTATACCTGTTGACAGAGTCGGCCTCTATGTGCCGGGCGGCACGGCGGCCTACCCCTCAACCGTGCTTATGGATGCCATTCCCGCCAAGATTGCGGGCGTTAAAGATGTGGTTATGGTCACTCCCCCGTCAAAGGACGGCAGTGTAAACCCCGCCATTCTCGCGGCGGCAAAGGTCGCGGGAGTTGACAGAATATTCAAGGCAGGCGGCGCCCAGGCAATAGCCGCCCTCGCCTACGGCACCGAAAGCATACCGAAGGCGGATAAAATCGTAGGCCCGGGCAACGCCTATGTTGCCGAAGCGAAAAAGCAGGTTTACGGCGTTGTTTCAATCGATATGATAGCGGGCCCGAGCGAAATCCTGATTGTTGCCGACGGCAAATCAAACCCCGCTTATGTGGCCGCCGACCTTCTTTCACAGGCGGAGCACGACAAAATGGCAAGCGCGGTGCTTGTGACAGACTCGAAAGACCTCGCCCTGAAAGTAAGCGAAGAGATTGAAAAGCAGCTGCCTCAGCTTGCAAGGTATGAGACGGCAAGGGCTTCAATAGATACAAACGGCAAGATAATCGTTGCCGACACGCTTGACATCGTGCTCGAAATCGCAAACGAAATCGCGCCCGAGCACCTTGAACTCTGCGTTGACAACCCGTTTGATTACCTTGATTCAATCCGTCACGCGGGCTCAATATTTATGGGCAGATACTGTCCGGAGGCACTCGGCGATTATATGGCGGGCCCCAATCACCCCCTGCCCACAAGCGGCACGGCAAAGTTTTCAAGCCCGCTTTCGGTTGACGATTTCGTAAAG
>JAEEGL013905062.1_pt1 | contig 13788 bp, 12 predicted proteins | sample 9134231 | NCBI WGS metagenome assembly JAEEGL01 (sample SAMN16246548, study PRJNA631951) | gut metagenome | biome: gut microbiome; feature: rumen; material: fiber-attached | host: Bos | place: Iran: Karaj | collected 2018-10 | reverse complement strand
CCAGGCCGTAAGAGTCTATCTGTATATCTGTCTCTCCGTCAGGTGTAAGGAAGAAATATAGAGGTTTGGAGGATTTGTCGCTCCACAAATATGACAGGATCGGGTGTTCGAGAGGGATTTCCAAGGAGAAATATCCGTCAGGGGTCACTTTGCAGGCTTGATGATGATTCTCTTGAAAAGCGTTATTCCCAAAGTACTGTACTACTTCCGGATGGTCACTTCCTTCAAACCGTCCACTAAGTGTGCCAGTGCCCTTTTTGAAAAATTCATTCTCATCCTTTATAGCTTCCTCTTCCTTCGCTGGCCATCAAGGCATATTCCTTACCGTTGTCTCCTGCAAGGTAAGTCGTACTCTGGATGCGGAAATTATTGCCGGGTCGCCCCTCGATCGAAAGGTGGAGGACAGTGCGATCCGCCTGCCGCTCAACACCGTTGACGGTTAATGACGAATTTGAATATAATACATCCGGTCGCTCCCAGACCTTATTACCGGAGCAAGACCTATCTCATTTCTTGATTTCCACTTCTTTGCTGATGCTTTTGATCCCATAAAGTATATCCTGATCCGGAGCCAGGATTTCGTATGAGCCGGTGCCGAGAGTCATTTCAAGATATATGCTGATCGGCCTATTCGTCTCCTCCGCGGGCAATATTATCGTGAATTCTTTCTGCCCGGACGAGCTGGTGAAATACCGTGACCCTTCCGCGACGACCGCGCTATCTTCGAACCTGTGACTGACTCCGTCAGCATCGAGTACGACGGGAACGGCTTTCAGTTCAAATGCCTGTCTGTTCATCACCCAGCCGACTATTATGATATTGGTTCCCGGAACAGCATCCTTCAGATCGTTTGCCGGGATTGTTATGTTATCGGTCCGTATGGTTTTCCCCCAATCTATGCCGGCGTACATTAGCGGGATGTACATCTTGGTAGAAAAGTCGGAATAGTATTCTTGTCCGGGATTGAATGAATCGGGGAAATAAGTAAGCTGCAGACGATAGCCTATACTGTCCGGGGCTGTTTTTACAAGGTCGTTCAAGCCGCCAAGTGATATTGTTTTATGTTCAGACAAGTCAAAATGAGAAGTGTATTCCACACTTCCAAAGGGCTGGCTGAAGAAATAAGTCACAGGATAGTCCGCAAAATAAAAGACATCTGTCTCCTTTATTTCAGCACCTGTTTGTGCGGAGAACGTCCCGGAGAAGCGGAAGGTAGGGTCGTCCGTCTTGACCTGGGTCTTGGCTTGAGCCAAATTGAAATTGTTCAACTTTTCTTCTGAAAGTTTTGGGAACGGAACTTTGACTGAGATAAACTCATCTTCAAGAGGTCTATTTAAGACGGCGCTGATTCTGGTGAATTCAATAATAGAAGTGGAAAGCGAAATATTCAATGATGGCTCCCATCCGACATTGTTCGGGTCCGTCAAGTCTTCAGGGGACAGAATGACAGATCCGTCACTTGTGAAGGTCCCAGACAAAGGAGGTAAATGTAGCCCTGTCATATCAGTCGCTGAAAGGTTTGTACATTCAAAAGTGAAGTCATATCCGTTTCTCGGAATAACGATCTCCTTTGTCATCCTGATATCAGACCCGCCGGAATCTCCATGAATCACGACTTCTGGATAGGCCTCATTTTCCACATGCATGAAAGGAGGCAGATGGAATTGGGAATTGGCGGCAAGCCTGATCTTCTCGAATGGAAGAGATTCGGGATAACTGATATGCAAAGTCAGCGTACCGGAAACTCTGCCATAACCTACTTCCTCAACATCATCTCCTATATGCAAGCCATTAAAGGAGAGATTGCCCCTTGAGTGGAAATGCACGCTTATGGGATCGTCGAAGGGAGGAGTGGAAGTGAAATCATCCACTTGGGCAGTGAATGTAGTGTCCTGAGGCTCCAGCCATATCCTTGAGGGAGTATAAGAATATCTATGATCCGGGAAGGGGATTACAAGGCTGTACACCCCTCCCTCTGAAGTTACATTCTGCCCTTTCAAATCAGGCAACAATGAAGTAATATGAATGGGCGTGCCATCGTAATGGACTCCCCATCCTTTCCGCTCAGTCTCAACTTTTTCTTTGCCGCAGGATGTCAAGAGAGACAGTATCGTGATAACCAGCAGCAATTTAACCCTTCCCATGGCTACCCTCGGATGATTTTGACCTCTCCGTCGAGGCCGATCTTGATGATCTGGGAGGCTTCGCCGGTGGATTGTGCCTCGATCCGAGGATCCACGATGTAGTCCACCGCGCTCGTGATTTCCTCAGGAATATCCTTGAATTTCCTCGGGGAAGGTTCTCCGGATATGTTCGCCGATGTGGACACAATCGGCCGGCTGAGTTTCTGGGCCATCTTGACGCAGAAATCCATCATCGGGATCCGGATCCCGACAGTCCCGTCAGAAGCTACGGTGTTGTATGCCAGATGATACCTGTCAGCCTTGGGCGCTTGCCCCTCTTCCGGGGCGGGGTATGTGATCGCCCCCGGGTAGATCAACGTCATCGGCTTGTCGTTGACCTCTACAAGGTCTATTGCCATCGAGGGAATCTCTTTGACATATTTCGCTATCTGGTCCAGATCGCAGGCGAGGAGTACCAGAGACTTGCTGTCGTCCCGGTGCTTGATCTCGTAGATTCGTTTGACAGCTTCCGGATTGGTAGCGTCACATCCCAGGCCCCAGATCGTGTCGGTCGGATAAAGTATGACTTTCCCTTCCCTCATGGCCTGCACGGCCTCGCCGAGCACTTTTTCTATTTCGTCTTTTCTCATATTCAAATCACTTTATATAATGCAGATAGACGGCTGTGGCGGCGGTGACCGCCGCTGTCTCTGTGCGGAGCCTGGAGGGACCGAGATGAACGGGAATATACCCGTTTTCCACGGCGAGCCTGGCCTCCTCGGGGGAGAAGTCTCCTTCCGGTCCGATCATTATGGTAATAGTCGCTCCTTCAGCAGCTTCCGAAAGGACGTCCTCGATCGAGCGGCGCAATGTTTCTCCTTCGAAGCAGTAGCAGATCAGTTTTATGTCTCCGGCGCTTCGGCTCCGCTCAGCGACCGGAGAGGAATGCTCAGCGCTTCGGCTCCGCTCAGCGACCGGAGAGGAGATGAAGTCTTTGACGGCGACAGGCTCAGCGACAATCGGCAGCCGTGCCTTGAGGCTCTGTTTCATCGCGGAAAGAGCGATTTTTCTGGACCGCTCCGGCTTGAAAACACGCCGCTCAGACCGCTCGCCAATTACTGGAATTATTTCATCCACACCAACTTCCGTAGCTTTCTCGACGAACCATTCGAACCGATCGTTGTTCTTGGTAGGACAGACGGCCATAGTCAGCGAATAGGGATGGCCTCCCCAGTTGGGAACCTTCTCCAGAACTTCTGCTGAAGCCCCCTTGGGCGAGTCGTCGATCAATCGGCAACGCATCATGGTCCCAAGACCATCGACTACGGTGATCTCATCCCCCGTCCGGTGTCTCAAGACCTTGACGCAGTGAGCGCTCTCTTCCTGGTCAAGAAAGACAGTGCTTCCCGAGGCTTCGCTGCTGTAGAAAATCTCCATAACGCGAAGATACCAAATTGGCGCGAAAAGACTATCTTTGTAATGTATGAAAATAGGACTAATATCAGACACTCACGGCGTTTTCGCTCCTGATGTCAAGGCATTCCTTGAACCGGTGGACCAGATCTGGCATGCGGGGGATTTCGGAACCTTGGCCTGCGCTGCCTCAATCGAGGCATTCAAGCCTTTGATCGGGGTTCACGGCAACTGTGATGGCCTCGATGTGAGACAGATATATCCCCGTTACCAAAGATTCGAATGCGAGGGAGTGCGGATTCTTATGACTCATATCGGGCTCCGGCGGGGGAGCTATTGGGCTTATGATCCCAAACGTCCTCTTTACGATGAGTTCGCGAAAGACTTGATCGACATGTGCCATCCGGACATATTCGTTTGCGGCCACACTCATATTCCTCAGGTCTATCGTGAAAGCCGTCAGGGTTTCCTGTTCATGAACCCCGGAGCATGCGGCTATCAAGGATCCCGCGATGTGCCTCGCATGGCACTGCGGTTCGATATTGCCGGCGGCAAAATCTCCAACCTCGAGAAATGCGAGTTCCCATGGCCCGAAAATGATTAAATTATGAAAGAGAAGACAGTATGGTTCTGCACCAATTGCGGAAATGAATATCCGAAATGGATGGGTCGCTGCCCGGCTTGCGGGGAGTGGAACACATTGAAGGAACAGAAGATAACCACTTCGACAAGCTCCGGTGCAGCAAGGAAGGGAGCCTCCGGAACCGTGCCTGGAGAAGGACGGGCGCCCCGTAAGCTCTCGGACATCGACTCCTCTTCTGAAGCGAGGGTGTCCCTGAACAACGAGGAAGTCGACCGCATCCTCGGCGGTGGGATCGTCGAAGGATCGCTCGTGCTGATCGGTGGTGAGCCAGGCATTGGAAAATCCACCCTGTCGCTCCAGATCCCGCTCGGATGCCCAACACTCAAGACTCTTTATGTCACCGGCGAGGAAAGCGAGCGCCAAGTCAAGATGAGGGCCGACCGCCTTGGCGGCGACGCTTCCAACTGCACGATCTACAGCGAGACATTGATTGAGAACATACTCGCTCAAGCAAGAGAAATCCAGCCGGACCTGATGATAGTGGATTCCGTGCAGACAATGTACACGGAATCAGTCGATTCCACACCAGGTTCCGTCTCCCAGATCAAGGAAGTCGCGGCTGTGCTGTTGCGTTTCGCCAAGGAGACCGGCATCCCGGTCATATTGATCGGACATATTACCAAAGAAGGTTCCATCGCCGGGCCGAAGATCCTGGAACATATTGTCGATGTCGTCCTTCAGTTCGAAGGGGACAACAGGGGAGCGTACAGGATTCTCCGAAGCATCAAGAACCGTTTCGGATCCACTTCCGAGCTCGCTGTTTTCGAGATGACCGGCACCGGACTGCGTCAGGTGGCCAATCCCTCGGAACTGCTTGTCCCGATGCACGAAGATGGCCTCAGCGGGGCCGCTATCGCTGTCATGATGGATGGAGCCAGGCCCTTCCTGTTTGAAGTTCAGGCACTTGTCAGCTCGGCGGTCTATGGCACTGCCCAACGCTCCGCGACCGGTTTTGACACAAGGCGCCTGAATATGCTCCTGGCTGTCCTCGAGCGGAGAGCCGGGTTCAAACTGGCCCAGAAAGATGTGTTCCTGAATATGGCTGGAGGCCTGAGGATCAACGATCCGGCCTGCGATATGGCTGTGGTCTGCGCCGTGTTGTCGTCCAATTTCGACCTTCCGATTCCTCCGGACAACTGTTTCACCGGTGAGATAGGCCTCAGCGGGGAGATCCGCCCGGTGGCACAGGCCGACAGGAGGATATCCGAGGCCGCCAGGCTCGGCTTCAAGCGGATATTCATATCTTCATTCACATCCCTGGAAGGGAAAATTAAAGGAATAGAGGTCGTGAAAGTGGCCGATGTCCCGGATCTGGTCAGGAAGCTTTTCCAAGGAGGAAATAATTGATAATGAATCGTGTCATGAAAAGAATATCTATCTTCTTCCCCTTTCTTCTCGTCTGCCTTGCCTTCCTCGCTGCCGGATGCGGGAGCGATGGAGCTTATCCCAAGAAGAAAGGCTCCATCCGCATCGTGCAATACAACATAGGGGCTTTCTCGAAGGAGATTGAGAACAGTATTCCGATGGTTGCCGCCATGATGAAAGAATTGCATGCCGACGCCATATCACTCAATGAGCTGGACAGCTGCAACGCTCGTCACACCAACAACCAAGTTGCTGACTTCGCTGCTGAGATGGGTGGCTGGAACCATCGTTTCAGCCGTGCCATGCCTTATCGCGAGGGAGCCTATGGAGTGGGAGTCGCGGTCCCGGATGAGATTTTAAGTCACTTGACCGTTGCCCTGCCAAAGGGTTCAGGATCTGAGCCTAGGGCTTGCTGCGTTGTCGAGACTCCTCGTTATGTCCTGGCGTCCACTCACCTTGACTTTCGTTCAGAGGAAACCGCTGTTCTTCAAGCAAAGATTATCAATGATGCCGTCAGGACACTGTATGGTAACTCTGAGAAACCGGTTTTTCTTGCGGGTGACATGAACTTCCCTCCTGACAGCAAGGTGCTTGCGGAACTCCGGAAAGACTGGACGGTCCTTTCGGTTCAGGAGAATTCCTACCCTTCAGACGGTGCGAAAACTTGTATTGACTACATTCTCAGTCTCAATAACAATGCGATAATCAGGGTTGTAGGGTCTGGGGTCCCGGTCGACTTCGAGGATGGTGACGTGGCAATCGCCTCAGATCATCTCCCGGTTTATCTTGATGTTGAGATCCGTAAAACACCTTTTCATCTATCGAAGGCTGAAAAGTCTCTGGTGGCCGCGTCGGACTCTCTGATGGCAGTCATGACGGTCAGCGACCCTGAGGATTCCCTCATTTTGAGGAGGAAGTCTATTGACTTCAGTGATAAGGATTTGCGTTCTAAGGATTTCAAGGATCTCGCCGCCAAGATGCTTTACACGGTCCAGGATCCCTCTCAAGACGGGGTCGGGATAGCAGCGCCGCAGGTCGGGCTGAACCGCAGGGTCGTGTGTGTCCAGCGTTTTGATCGCACCGGAGAGCCTTTCGGGGTCTATCCTAACGCCAGGCTCGATTCCCTTTTTGGGGAAAAGGTTTCCGGAAGGGAGGGCTGCCTGTCTATTCCCGGCTGGGCCGGAAGCGTCCCAAGATACCAGAACATCATAGTCTCCTACACCGATCCTAAGACACTTGAACGTGTAAAGGAAAGGGTTGAGGGCTTTACGGCGGTTATATTCCAGCATGAGATCGACCATCTCGATGGCATTCTCTACACGGATCGGGCTGATTCCATCTGGGTGGAAACCAGATGAGTCTCGAGGAGCGGCACGTTGTCTTGAACCCTGTCGCGAATACATAAATTTGGTGGTTTGCTCCAAAATCACTATATTTAGAGTTGACCATATTAACCAACTCTACCTGTAGAACCACAAATTACTGAAAATGAAACATCGCATATTCGGCCGCATGGGCAATCTTGGCAAGATCATGAATCGCGCCTCTTTTTCTGACATCGAGCAGAAAATCACGAAATATCACTACGGATCCGACGCATTCATGCGTATCCTTGAGAGTCGCTATTCTTGCCACTCTTTCAGCAACTATCCGGTTCCGGAGACCAAGCTGAACATGATTCTTGAGGCCGCTCGCATGGCTCCTTCCGCTGGTAATTGCCAGCCGACCAGGATCTGGGTAGTCAAGAGCGAGGATGCTTTGGCCCGCCTGCGGACAGTCCATACCTGCTACAATGCTCCTGTCGTCCTTGTCGTGGGCTGCCGTAATGAAGAGGCTTGGGTCCGTGAGAGTGATGGAGTCAACTCGGCCAAGACAGATGCGGCCATCGTGCTCACCCACATGATGCTCACTGCCACGGACATGGGTCTGGCGAATATGTGGATCTGGGATTTTGATCCCAGCAAGGTCCGGGAGGCTCTTCCGGAGTTGAAGAATCACGGTGTCTATGGCCTCCTTGCCATAGGTCATCCTGAAGCTGACGCGGGCAAACCAACAGATCTTCATCACGTCCGCAAGTCCCTCGAGGAACTTGTGAAAACCCTATAAATCAGTTGATTAATATATTCTTACTGCTTTCTTGAGCGGAAAGCAGTTTTTTTTGTAGTTTTTCTGAAGTTCGTGCGTCTAATGAGCAGAAACAAAAGACAAGACCATGACAGAACATGAATTTGAAAAGATGGTAAGGGAGCATCGCGGTACGATTTACACCGTCTGCTACATGTTCTCCACCGACAAGGATGAGGTGGCGGACCTCTTCCAGGAAATCCTCATTAACCTGTGGAAGGGATCCGGAACCTTCCGCGGAGAGTCCGGACTGGGAACCTGGATCTGGAAAGTGAGCCTCAACACCTGTATCTCCTATGACCGAAAGCAACGGATAAGACCCCACACGGAGCCCCTATCGTTGGACATCGACCTGTTCGAAGACAGGGATGAGGGTTCGAGGCAGGTTGAGCTTCTGCGTGGGAGAATATCCAAATTGGGGCCTTTCGACAGGGCGATTGTCCTGCTTTGGCTGGAAAACCTCAGTTATGAGGAGATTGGCCAGATCGTAGGTATCTCAGCGAAAAATGTTTCTGTCCGTCTTGTCAGAATCAAGGAACAACTCAAAAAAATGCGTTAAAATGGAAAACACAGATAACACCCTCCTCGAAATGCGGGAGCAAATGATGCAGTTGAAAAAGAAACTGGAGAACCAGGAGATAGTAAGCGACAGGTTTCTTCGCGATGCTATGACCAGAAAAAAGAATTTCCTTAAGTTCAAGGCCAGTGTGCCTGTCTTCTGTGGAATCGCTGGGATCGCGTTCATTCCATATTTCTTTGAGAATGTGGGACTTCCGCTCTGGCTTATTATACTCACCACGGCAATGTTGCTGGTCGCGATAGTCGCTTCTATTATCGCCAGGAGCCATCTGCCTCGCCTGGATCGGGATCTGCTTTCAGCGACGAAGGAGCTGACGCGCTTCAGAAGAATCAATGCTGAATGGATCAAGTATGGTTTGCCCTCGCTCGTGGTTTGGCTCGGCCTTCTGATCTGGCAGATTACCGTCAATACGGACATCTCAAGGCACGAGCTCTATTGGATAATCGGCGGAATAGCGATAGGCCTCATCATAGGTGTTTCGCTTGGCCTGAAAAACCGCCGCGACATCCTTTCCGGCACCGACGAGCTCCTCGAACAAATCGAGGAGCTTAAACTCGGCGAATAGAGGTTATTCGAGGAAAAAGAGCTATCTTTGTCAGACAAAACTAAATCTGATAATATAGTCTTTAAATAAAACTATGGAAGAGACCAAAAAGGATTACGAGACTCCCGATATGGGAGTCTTCAGCATTGTGCGGGAAGGTATTATTTGTGCGTCTGTAAGTGCGTCAGGCCTTAGGGATGATTATCAAATGGAAGAATGGTAGGAGAGAGTGGAAATGAAGAATGTTTTTAAGTTTCTTTCCGCAGCGACTGTTGCCGTGTGCGTCTGCGTGATTTCTTGCGACAAGATCGACAATTCCGAGGAAATGGTCCCGAAAGGCTGGACTGTATCTATTTCAGCCTCAAAGGAAGTGGATAGCTCCACAAAGGCTCTCGCCGAAGATGTTGATAAGATTAGAGCCACTTTCCAAACGACAGACAACATCTATGTCTATAACAAGACTAAAGGTATAGCTGATCCGAGTCCGCTCCATCCTGATCAAGACGGAGTTAAGGCCAACATCACCGGCACGCTTTCCGAGAGCTACGATGAAGGGGACGAGCTGGTGTTTTGTTATAATCCCGAATACATAGAAGGGAAGGGTCTTCGCTTCAGTTATGGCAACCAGAAAGGGGATCTGAGCTCCGTTGCTGATTTCGCTAAGGCTACCAAAATCATTACGGCAGAAGAGGCTTCCGCAAAGACCCTTTCGGGCTCTGTCAGCTTTGAAAACCTTCAGAGTATATTCCGTTTCACGTTCTCGGACAGCTCTGTAAAATTCAAGCGTATCATCATTTCGACGAAAAAGAACAAGTTGATACACACAGACATGACCTGCCACGAATTCAAGGGCGTCACCACATCTCCGGTCATGGTAACACGCGAAACACCTTCCTCCGAACCGGTTTATGTAGCCCTGCGCAATGAAAATACAGGTGAGGACACTTATTTGTTCCGGGCAGAAGATGACAAAGGCTTTGTTTACGAAGGAGAAAAAGTCGCTCCAGCCGGGAAAATCGTCAACGGAAAGCTGTACTACTCAGAGGTCAACATGGCTCCTCAATCTAAATTTACTGTCACCGAATCTGGTGTAACGGTCAGCCCCAATGAAGGCTCTTATGGGTATAAAGACTACAAAGATCTTTATGCTACCGGAACGGGAATAGGCCAATACATCTTATGGGATAATAATAAATTAAAAGAGCTGACCCTTGATAATGTCCACCTTATTTGCTATGACCATACCCCGATCACAAGTAAAAACTCTACCATACTCTCGCTGACTATCATAGGAGATAACACCATTGTAACAGATGCCAATCATCCAGGAATCAGTTTCTGCTCATATTATACTCTGAGCAATCCTCATAATATGCATTTATGGGTCCAAGGCAACGGTAACCTCACCATTACCGCATCCAATTCTATAGGACACTCGGGCATCTTGAACTCCTATGGTCATGAGTCCTATGGCATTCGGGCTAAGACAGGCTATTCCTTGACACTGGAGGATGTCGGCGACAACGGCAACGGCACCTATACCTGGATCTATAAAGTCCGCTCTAATCCGGAAGGCCAGTAACACTCTCCTGTCATTCCGCGGAGCACCTGAATTCTGGAAGAACCTCATTTTGGGGAAATTGTTGGTTATCAGATAAATAACCAGCACGTTTCCGGCGATTCCGTCGATCGGGCGGCCATGACGGGGAGCGACGGGCGGCCATAAAGAAATGATGGTAGAGGTGTGGATTTGTACCTCAACCAGCGGTAGGCGTTGCGTTTTTACAGGAATATAATTATATTTGAAAAGAACCTTTTTGTATTAATTAGTTGCACTATGAGAAAATTATTTGGGACATCTGTTTTGTTCATTGCCGCGGCGGTGATCTCGGCCGGATTGTTTATGGGTTGCGATAAGAAAGAGCCTACCCCTTCGGGAGGTAACGGCGGTAACGACGGTCCAAAGACCGTTGCCGTGACCGGAGTGTCGCTCAGCAAGTCAACTATCAGCCTGACAGAGGGCGAAACAGAGACCCTGGCGGCGAGCGTGTCGCCGGATAATGCTTCCAACAAGTCCGTCAGCTGGAAATCCTCCGCCACTGATATTGCCGCGGTCGATGGCAGTGGCAAGGTGACGGCGATTAAACCCGGATCCGCGACCATCACTGTCTCAACTACAGACGGCGGCAAGACGGCCTCTTGTTCTGTGACGGTGGTGAAGGGCAAAGAAAGCGAGATCAGGGAGGTCCTGGTGCGGATTTACAATGCTATGGACGGCCCCAATTGGAAGGTGGGGGAGACTTGGGGCTCTGACAAGAGCATCACCGTTTGGCAGGACGTGGAATGGAATAAAGAAACCAAGGAACTGAAGTTGCGATTCAGAGGATACGGGCTCAAGGGAGAGATCCCGGATTGTATCGGGGATCTTGGAGATATTCTTACACACCTTGAGATTGTTAACGAACCAGGATTGACTGGGACCTTGCCCGACTCCTTCCGCAAGCTGACTGGTTTGAAATCCCTGATCATAACAGAGACCTCGATGACCTCGTTGCCGGATGTTTTCTCCGACATGACACGGCTGGAGATAGTCAGAATCTCCCACAATGAGTCCATGACCGGACCCTTGCCTCCAAGCATTGGGGAATCGCCCAATTTGACTGAGCTGAGTTTGAATACTAACAGTTTCACCGGTGGAATACCTGACACTTGGGGTGATCTCGGTTCCCGCGAGGTAAAGTTCTTCGTATTTGAGAACCGCTTGTCCGGCTCTGTGCCGAAGGAATTGTTTGAATCCGGGTTCTACTCCAATGATATCGCCGCCATCCTGTGGCAGCAGGACGGCTACGGATTGGATATTTCAGGCGTGGAGATACAGGGCGGCGAAGGTAGTTTATGGCCAAAAGAGTCAGTAAATGACATAATCAGCGGAGAGGGCTTCACATTCCAGGACATCATCGGGAAGAATGAATATACGGTTTTCCTTGTTTGGTCATTGTGGGATCCATACTCGACAACTCTGGTACCCGCTCTGAAAAGCTATTACGAAGAGTACCATGATAAAGGGCTGGAAGTGATAGCTACTATCATGCACAAGAAGGGCTTCTCCTTGTTCGACAATCTGGACGGCCAGAAAAACGAGATTGAGAAAAAGGGGTACGACCATTGGTACAATTACTACTATCCCGATGGAGGAACTAACGGTCTGCTGATGGGTGTTCCGAATGCTGAAGTTTATGACAAAAACGGAAATATCGTTTTCAGTTCTTTCTCCCAGTACCCCGACCCTGTCCGCAACAGGTTCGGGAGAACCGCTAGCATTGACCTGATTCCTTTCCTGGAAAGCGTCCTGGGCCCAGAGGGCTTAGGTTATACTTCTTCGGATTATTCGAAGGATGGGGAAGTCATGACCCTTCAGATGGCTTCGGTTGGAAAGGGTATCAACCTCGTCTTTATGGGCGACGCGTACACCGATAAGGACATGGCGGAGGGAGGCCTTTACGAAACCGTCATGAAACAAGCGATGGAGGAGTATTTTGCCATTGAACCATATAAGACGTTCCGGAACAGGTTCAATGTGTATGCTGTCAAAGCAGTCTCCCCGAACAGCAACGTCGGAGAGGGTAGTAAGACCGCCCTTGGAAGTGTTTACATTGACAATCTCAAGGTCAACTGCGATTATAACAAGTGCTTCGAGTATGCCGCGAAAGTCCCGGGCCTCTCTTTAGACAACCTTACAGTCGCTGTCCTGGTCAATAACTGGCGGGATCAGGGTACGTGCCAGTTTTTTGAAAACGGCCCCAAACAGACTTCTGTGGCCATAACTTCGACGCAGGGTAACGACCCGAATCTCTTCGGCCCCGTATTGCGCCACGAGACAGGCGGCCACGGCTTCGCCTTCCTGGATGACGAATACGCCACGACCGATGAGGCTGCTCCCCAGTATTTCATCAATCAGAGAACCGAGGACTACAATAAGTACGGCTGGTACGCCAATGTCGATTTCACCAATGACCCTAAGAAAGTCAAATGGAGCGCGTTCCTCGCCGATGACCGCTACAAAGACGAGGTTGGCATCTTCGAAGGAGGCGGCACTTATGGGAAGGGAGTCTATCGTCCTTCCCAGGATAGCATGATGCGGTACGACGACGAGTACTTCAATGCTCCTTCCCGCTGGGCCATCTACAAGAGAATTATGGAACTCTCCGGCGAGACTGCCAGTTTCGAGAAGTTCCTCGAGTACGATGCCGTGAACCGGGCAAAGAAAGCCTCCTCGAAATCTTTACGCACCCGTTCAGCCAATAAGCCTCATCCCGGCGCCCCACCGACTGTTGTCAGATGATCTGCGGATAAATGAATTTTGCAAAATAAAAGGCCACAGCAGCGTTTCCCGAAAGGCCTTCCGGGTTGCGCTGTTTGCTTATATTTCAGTTGCGGACTAAATTACGGAGAGACAGAGACTGTGGAGTCTTACAGGTTGATTATCAGGTGGTTCCGTAACTGATCTCTCCGATTTGAAGAAGCTCGTTTTTGGAAAAGCCTGTCTCTCAAGCGAATAGCGATCACGACTCTGGCCGGTAGGCCATGGATCTTTTTGATTAGTTGATTCTTATGTGTATATTTATAGACAAATTAATAAATCCTCAATATGTTACGTAAGGTATTGCTGGCCACATCCTGCCTGATAGGAGTTGTTGCATGCTCCAACAATTCAACCTGCACCATTACTGGTTCTGTCAGTCCACAACTGGATAGCGTTTATCTGTTGGATGCGGCAGGAAAACGTCTGGATGCCACCGCTGTTCAAGATGGTGTGTTCACCCTGACCTGCGAGAGGAATCCCCAGTGCGGAGTTTCCGTCATCACCGTGCCGAAGGGAGACCCTGTCAACTTGATTCCAGACAGCGAAGAAATCAATGTTACTATAAAAGATGGGATGGTTACCGTAGGCGGCAGTCCGCTTTCGGAAGAACTCCAGGAACTCCAGCAATGGATG
>JAEEGL013772851.1_pt1 | contig 13788 bp, 10 predicted proteins | sample 9134231 | NCBI WGS metagenome assembly JAEEGL01 (sample SAMN16246548, study PRJNA631951) | gut metagenome | biome: gut microbiome; feature: rumen; material: fiber-attached | host: Bos | place: Iran: Karaj | collected 2018-10 | reverse complement strand
TTCTGTCAAAGGACGGAAAGCCTATCCAAAACTTCGTGAACACATATTCACCGCGCTTGTTGCACGAACTGACATTGATTTTATTGCATTAGAGAAAGGCGAAATTACCACCAACAAAGCAGTAAGTATGCTTATGCAAACGATGGAAGAATACGCCAATTGGGGTTTCCATTTCATGGAGGACAAACTGACCGACGATCCCAACTACTTCTACCGTGAAACTGCATTTTTGGAAGTGTTTTTAGCTTTTGATGCTTCTGTCACTGAAAATACGGACGAAGAAGAGCCTGAATCGTTGGACTAACCCCAATGTTACTTTGCCACCCCCATCATGAAAAACGCCTTATCCTTTTCACCGAATCCTCGTGCTCGCAGGCAACACGAATTGGACCGACAGGAAGCGAAGCCGGCTCTACAACCCATAGCTATCGGCTGGGTTCCCCGCCATCCGCGGTGCCCCTTACAACCGCAGCCAGCGGAACAGTTCGCGCCAGCCGACCTTCCTGCCGTAGGTGAGCAGCCCCACGCGGTAGATTTTCGCGGCGAACCAGACGCAGGCGAAGAAGGTGGCGACCAACAGTCCGATGGAGACAAACAACTCCCACAACGGCACGCCCGACGGAATGCGGTACAACATCGCCATGGGGGAGGTGAACGGGATGAACGAGAGCCAACGGATGAGTTCGTGCTGCGGAGAAAGCCCGATGGTGATGGCGATCAGCGTGAATACCAACGGCAGACTGATGGGCAGCACCAGTTGGTTGGAGTCGGTTTCGTTGTCGGTGGCCGAGCCCACGCCTGCGTATAGCGACGCGTAGATGAGGTAGCCGATCAGGAAGTAGATGAAGAAGCAGATGAGCAGGGTGCTGAAGGGAAAGGAGTAGAAGGCGGAGATGTCGGCGAAGAGGTCGGCGTCGTTGGAGGCGACGGCGGCGCCATCGAAGGCGGTGCCCGCCGTAGCCGAGACTTCCGTCGGCGCGGGGCCGCCCATCATCGTTTGCGGGGCAAATAGTTGCACGGCGAACAACAGCAACGCCACGAATGCGATCTGCATCGCGAACTGCGTCAGTCCGACCAGTGCCACCCCCACGATCTTGCCCATCATGAACTGGAAGGGCTTCACCGAGGAGACGATCACCTCCATGATGCGGTTCGACTTCTCTTCGATGACGCTGCGCATCACCTGGTTGGCGTACATGAAGACGAACATGTAGATGAGTGCGCCGCAGACGATGCCGGCGATGCGGTTGAGTTCCACCATGCGGGTTTCGGCCTGCCCCGCCTCGTCGATTTGAAGTGTCTGTATGTCGCTGTGCGATAGTTCTTTAATGGATTTATACCGTTGGATGTCCAACTGGAACTCCTGTTGCAGGGTGCGGTCGAACATGATTTCGTCCATTTGTTCGGCGATGTCGCCTTTGAGTGAGAGCGGCGGGTCTTCGAAGAAGAAGAGGTTGGCGCGGTTGCCTTGGGAGCCGCCGAGGATGTGCAGCACCGCGTCGCACTCGCCGGCGATGCAGCGTTGCTGCAGGTCGTCCAACTCGCCGCTCGGGTATTCGAACTTGAGTTTGGCGGTGTTGTGGAATTTGTTGATGAAGTAGTCGTTGTCGTCGAGGACGAAGATTTTGGACTCCTTCTCGACGTGGTTGGCGATATAGACCGGCAGCAGGATGATCACGACGATGATGATGGGCATGAGCAGGGTGCTGACGATGAAGGAGCGTTTGCGCACCCGCGACAGGAACTCTCGGGAGATGATGACGGATATCTTGCTCATGACTGCTGATGTTTTTGGGAGTTGGACTGAACGGCCTGGATGAAAACGTCGTTCATGGAGGGCAGGATCTCGCCGAAGTCGGCGATGCGGTACTGCTCGATGAAGAGCCGAAGCAGGTCGTTGGCGCCGTGGTCGTCGCTCAGTTGCAGCACGAGGGTTGTGGCGTGCTTGTCGCTGTCGGTGGAGATGATCCGGGCCCAGTCGGGTAGGGGAGTGGAGGTGTCGAAGGCGCCCTCGACGGAGATGCGGAACTTGTTCTGCCGGAACTGCCGCCGCACGGTGCCGACCGCGCCGTTGAGGAGCAGCTCGCCGTGGTTGATGAGGGCGATGTCGTCGCATATCTCCTCGACCGACGCCATGTTGTGCGTGGAGAGGATGATGGTGGAGCCGTCGCGTTTCAGCTCGCGGATCTCCTGTTTCAGTTGCTCCGCGTTGATGGGATCGAAGCCGGAGAACGGCTCGTCGAAGATGAGGAAGTCGGGTCGGTGCACCACGGTGGAGATGAACTGGACCTTCTGCTGCATGCCCTTCGACAGTTCCTCCACGCGGCGGTCCCACCACGACTCGATTTGGAACTTCTCGAACCAGGCGCGCAGCGACTTTTCGGCGTCTTTCTTCTCCATGCCGCGCAGGCGGGCGAAGTAGATCACCTGCTCCGACACCTTCATCTTCTTGTACAGTCCGCGTTCTTCGGGCAGGTAGCCGATGCGGGCTACGTCGGCCGGCGTGATGGGGTGCCCTTGGAAGAGCACGCTGCCGCTGTCGGCCACGTTGATGCAGGTGAGGATGCGGATGAGGGTGGTCTTGCCCGCGCCGTTCGGGCCGAGCAGGCCGAAGATGCTGCCTTGCCGGATGGACAAGGAGAGCCGGTTCAACGCCGTATGGCTGCCGAATCGCTTGGTGACGTCGTGTGTTTCTATGATGTTCATGCGGTGGCGGGGGCTGCGGCCTTGCGTTTTTTCTTCCGTTTCTTCTTCTTCGCCTTCACGGGTGCGCTGCTGGTCTCCGGCAGGTCGGTGATGGGGGCGAAGACGAAGTCCTCCGGCAACGTGAGTTTCCCGTTGGAGAGCTCCTGGAGCTGGTGGATGATGAGTTTGTCATCAACGGTGTCGCGGTTCCAGGTGAGGTAGAGTTTCTTCATCTGGTTGGCGATGTCCTTGGCCAATTGGCGTTTCTCCGGACCGTCGGGGTATTCCGACACGGTGCGGATCATCTGGTCGAGATAGCGGCCGTAGGTGCGCACGCGCACGCCGCCTTTTTTGTACTCCTCGTGCTGTTCCACCACGATGCGCCCTTCCGGTCGTGCCGGCGGCGCGAATGGCGAGTCGATGTCCAACTTGTAGTTCGAGATGATGATGAGATGGTCCCACAACTTCTGCCAATAGTCCAGCGACTCCTTCTCCTTCTGGAACTGCGGGTCCTGTTGCGCGTTGTTGTTGTTGGGTGTGGGGGCGTTGCCCGTCGCCAGCACCGGGTTGATGAACGACATCGCCTTCACGATGGCCTTCGCTGCCTGGTTGCGTTTCGCGCGGTCCTCAATTTTCACCGCATCCTCGATCATCTTCTGGATGTTCCTTCCGTACTCTCTGATTTGCAGTGTGTTGCGAGTTGTATTGTATTCTGGCATGACTCTTCTTTTAAGTCTGCAAAGATACATCTTTTTTTCTTAGAGAGAAATTTGTAATTTTGCAACGGGAAAAAATCGTTGAATCCCGTTGCTATGTCGTTGATAGAGAGCGTATGCAGTTATTCCTCCGTGGCCGTGGTGGGCATGGAGAAGAACACCGGCAAGACGGAGTGTCTGAAGTATGTGCTGGAGGGGTGCCGTCGGCGGGGCCGGCGCGTGGGGGTGACCTCCATCGGCATCGACGGTGAGAGTTGCGACCAGGTGACCCGCACCGCCAAGCCGGAGATTGTCCTTTCCCCGGACACGCTCTTCGCCACTTCCGAGAAGTTCTACCACGAGCGGCACCTCTGCGCGGAGGTCCTCGACCTCACCACGTGGCAGACGGCTCTCGGGCGGTTGGTGACGGCACGCGCGCTCACCCCCGGCAAGGTCATCCTCTCCGGGCCGGTCAGTTCCGGACTGCTCCGCGAGGTGATGGCGCAACTGCGATCCCTCGGTGCGGAGACTGTCCTCGTCGATGGCGCCCTGTCGCGGAAGAGTTCCGCTTCGCCCGCCATCACCGAGGCCATGATCCTCTCCACCGGCGCCGCGCTGTCGCCCAACATCCCTGAATTAGTGCGCAAGACCCGCTTCACCTACGACCTGCTGCAACTGCCCCGCACTACGCTTGCTGGCGCCGCGCAACTCGCCGACCGCGACAAGGGGCTCTGGGCCGTCGGCGACGACTGCGATCCTATCGACCTCGACATCCCGTCGGCGCTGCTGCTCGACAAGGAGAAACTCTTCCGCCACGGCCGACGCATCTTCGCCACCGGCGCCGTCGGCGACAAGTTGCTCGACCTGATGAGGATGCAGCCCGAAGTGGCCGACACCGAACTCATCGTCAAGGACTTCACCCGCATCTTCGCCACTCCGCAGTCGGTGCGCGGTTATCTGCAGAAAGGCGGACGGCTCACGGTGCTGCAACGCCCGCGGCTGTTGGCCATCTGCATCAACCCGTGGTCGCCTGCCGGCTTCACGGTCAACGCCGACCGCCTGCGCGAGGAACTCTCCAACGTGGTGGATGTGCCCGTGCTGAACGTGCGGGAGGCATGATGGAGGTGTCTCGCTCCTTCCGGACCACGAATTGCAAGTTTTTTGTTGTCAGAGAAGAGTGTTGACAAAGGTCGTAGATTTGCTTCATAGCAAAATACCCATTGGCGCAATTCGCGTTGATTCGCGTAATTCGTAGTTGAGCCCGCGGGGAGTGCGCCAAAACCACTCGTTCAAAATGCCTGATACACCAGCACTTCCCCTTCGTCGCACAACTCCACCGTGAAGTTGTCGCCCAGGGCTTCGTTGAGACTTCCCTCCCACAGTTCTGTGAAGGCGCGTTCGCACACGGGGTAGCGCAGTCCGTGGAAGGTGAGACGGCAGGCGGGCGTGAAACTGAACACCGACACCTGCTGGCCCGCATACGCGGCGAACTCGGTGGTGGCGGAGATGGGGGTGAAGATGCCGAAGTTGGTAGCCATGCGCACCCGGAACTCGCGGGCGTGGCGTACCAGCAGGCCGAGGTTGGCAAGGGCGTGGTCGTCGCGCCGTCCGCCGGCACCGACCACCCACAGGTCGTCAAGCCCGTACCGCCGGCAGTAGTTGAAGGCCTTGGTGAGGTCGTTGTAGTCGGTGCTCGCGTCCTGCTCGAAGAAGTCGGCATAGCGGGCGCGCTGTTCGGCGGTCAGCGAGTCGCCGTCGCCGACGACCACGGCCGGCTCTAATCCGAGGTGCTCGAGGGCGGCCACGGCACCGTCGCAGCAGATGATGTGGGCGGCCCGCCGCAGCAGTGCGACGACCCAGGGGTGCGCGGGTGGCTCGCCGTTCGCCACGATGACGTTACAGGGCTGCGAACCGCTTTGCCCCTCCCGCTCAATATGGGGCTTGGACTTCACTTCCCCTCCCCATTGAGGGTGGGTGGTGGGGGGTGGGGTATTTGAAAATATCTGTGAATCAGTCATTTCTATTATAAAAGTTAGAACTTGAAGTTCCAGGTGATGGAGGGCAGAATGGGAAAAAGACTCATCTGATATGCTTTGGTATCCATGTCGAAGGTCGGCCCCTCCATGTCGAAGTTGGTCTCGGTTTCGAAGAAGATGAAGAAGGGATTCTTACGGTTATAGACGTTATAGACCGAGAAGTTGAGTCCGGTTTCGAACCGTTTGCGCTTGCAGATGGTCCAGTTGAGCGACAGGTCGAGGCGGTGGTAGGGATCGAGGCGGAAGGCGTTGCGGTCGCTGTATTCGGTGACGATGGAGCCGCAAAGGAAGTAGTAGCCGACGGGGATGGTCATGGTGTTGCCGGTGGCGAAGACCCACACCGCGGAGACGCTCAACTTGTTGCGCAAAATCTCGTAGGAGAGGTTGATGGAGACGTCGTGCCGGCGGTCGTATTTGGCATAGAAGGGCTTGCCGCCGTTCAGGTCGTCGAACTGGCGACGGGTGAAAGAGAGCGTGTAGCCGATGAATCCGGAGAAGCGTCCGATGGCCTTCTTCACGAAGAACTCGGCGCCGTACGACCAGCCCCGCCCGAAGACGTACATCTGGTCGGCGTTCTGCGTAATGTCCTGCAGGTTGATGCCGTCCTTGTACTCCACAAGGTTTTTCATGTATTTGAAATAGAGGTCGATATAGGTCTCGAACATGTTGTCGCGGAAGTTCTGATAGACGCCGAGTGACACCTGGTGCCCCACCTGCGGCTTGACAATCTCAGTGGAGGGCATCCACACGTCGGTGGGGAGGGAGATGGTGGCGAGGGCGACCTGGTGGAGGTATTGGTAGTTGAGGGTGTAGGAGAGTTTGATGGAGGTGGCCTTGGCGAGGCGGAAGCGCATGGCGAGGCGCGGCTCCACGTGGTTGTACTGCTTGATGCACTGTCCCGGACGATAGACGATGCTGTCGGCGAGGATGCCGGCGTTGTCGAACACGTAGCGCGTGAACGGCCCGATGAACTCGAAGTGGGTGTATCGCAGTCCGGCGTTCACCTTCCACCAAGGGAAGATGTCGAACTCGTCGTTGGCGTAGATGGCCAGCTCGTGGGCGTAGTAGGGGTCCACGTTGGGCAGGGTCAGATCCTGGTCGAGGCCGGCCTCCACCGAGAACTTGTTGGGAAGAAGCCGGTGGAAGATGTAGTGGACCCCGAACTTGAACTCATGGGGGAAAGGTGGCAGGTAGGTCAGTTCGGTCTTGAGGGAGTAGTCGCGCACGCCGGAACTCATCTCCATGGAGTAGATGTCCATGCCCATGGTGGTGGCGAAGTCGTAGTTGGTGAAGGAGAAGGTGGTGTTGAGGAAAAGCTGCGGGGAGATGATGTAGTTCCAGCGGAGGGCGGCGGCGCCGTTGCCCCAGCGGAACTGCGCCTTCGTGGTGCCGGAACTGGACTTGAAGCCATACACGTCCTTGCCGTAGTAGCCGCCGATGTAGAGCCGGTGCTTTTCGTTGATGATGATGTTGAGTTTGGCGTTGAGGTCGTAGAAGTAGAACTTGGTTCCCTTGAGGGGGGAGGTCTTTTTGAGAAAGGGCTGCACCACGGCGTCGATGTAGGTGCGGCGGCCGGAGATGATGAAGGAGCAGCGGTCCTTCTTGATGGGCCCTTGGATGGTGAGGCGGGAGAAGATGAGTCCGAGGCCGCCGTCGAACTGGAACTGCTTCATGTTGCCCTCCTTCTGGGTCACGTCGAGCACGGAGGCGAGGCGGCCGCCGTAGTAGGCGGGCATGCCCGACTTGGTGATCTCGACGTTGCGGACGGCGTCGGCGTTGAAAACGGAGAAGAAGCCGAAGAGATGGCCGGCGTTGTAGATGGTGGTCTCGTCGAGGAGTACGAGGTTCTGGTCGGATCCGCCGCCGCGCACGTAGAAGCCGGTGTTGCCCTCGCCGCCCGACTGCACGCCCGGCAGCAGTTGGATCGACTTCAGCACGTCCACTTCGCCGAAGAGCGCAGGCAGCGTCTTGATGGTTTCGATCTTCATCTCCATCTTGCCCACGTCGGCGCTGGCCACGTTGTGATCGACCGCCTCGCCCGTCACCACCACGCTCTCCAAGAGTTCCGCCTGCGGCTGCAGATCGACGTTCCGGGTGAGGTTGGCGGCGAGGGTGATGGTGTCCTGCACCTCCTGGTATCCCGTGTATTGGATGAAAAAGACGTACTCGCCTTTGGGAATGGTGACGGAGTAGAAGCCGGCGGTATTGGTGAAGGCGGTGAAGCCCTGGGTGGGATCCTCTATCGGCATCAGTGTCACTACCAGCCCTTTGATGTTCTCTCCGTTGCCGCCGTCGCGCACCACGCCCGACACCGTAAAGCGCTGGCCGAAGACGGCGACGCACAGGCAGATGAGGAGGATGGAGATGACGGCGCGGCGCATGGAGCGGTTATCGGATGGTGATATATACGCCCTTCACGATCTTTTTGCCCATACGGAGATGGGGGCGGATCTTGACGGCGAAGTCGGTGTCCTGTTTGCCGACCTTGGCGACGTCGGAGATGAAGGAGATGATCTTCTCGACGCCGAGGCCGCTCTTCTTCACCTTGGCCATGTCGGCGAGGTCGAGTTTGAAGGAGATGGGGATGACGGTGGATCCGCCGTTGGCGGGTACCACGATGTCGCTGGTGTTCATGCTGGTGCCTTCGCCCAGCATCTGCCCGCCGTAGTAGAGCATGTAGTCGAAGCCCACCATCTGTGCGGGTTGGCTGCCCGGGTTGGTGGCTCCGAGGTTGAGGCCGACATTCAGGGAGAAGTCCTTCCGCAGGAGCGCCTGCGTACACGACAGCAGGGTGCCGGCGTCCAAGTTCTTGTAGTCGGTGCCGAGGGTCATGAAGTTGATGCCCGCCCACGACACGCTCGTCACCTTCTGGAGTTTGAAGGAGCACTCCTTGAAGTTGGACAACTGCCGCATGCCACAACTCTGCGTGGCGGCTATCATTATGATTGTCAGTGCGATAGTAAGAAATTTCTTCATCTTTTCAAGATTTTGGAATGAACTTGCAAAGATACATGAAATTTTTAAGGTGGGGAGGGAGGGGTTGGAAGCGGTACGTTAATTCCGGAAGTTGACTTCAGCTTCATTTGTTCACAAATAAGCACGTCATTGTTAATGAATATTTTGGCAATGACTCGCTATTCTCATTTTTTTTCACCTATTTTATGATTGCGAAGTCAAACAAACGATAGCTGATAATTATGACGGCAAATTTATCGAGACAGAGAAGTGCAACGCGATCTACTCCTACAGAAAGATGCCTGTTTGTGTTCGCCCCAAATTGTAAACTTGCAGGATGAAATACGAAGTAAGACTACGTTATTCGTGTCTTTCGATATAAGAATCTTTCCCCTTCTTAATATTTTGTTCCTTCTCTTTTTCGCTGTTTGGGAACTTGGCGCATCTCATGGTCGAGGTATCCTTCCATCGAAAAAATCGAAATTCATTCGGGCTATCCGTGGACACCCAAAAAAAAGCCCCGGAATGTTTCCGAGGCCTTTGCCAAATGTGCCCAAGACAAGAGTCGAACTTGCACGAGCTAATGCTCACCACCCCCTCAAAGTGGCGTGTCTACCAATTCCACCACCTGGGCTTATTTGCGGCTGCAAAAATACAACTTTTTTCAATGCAAACCCCATTTCAAGAAATTTTTTCAAATTTTGATGAAAATCTATTGTAATTCATTGGTAATTAGTTTATTATAAATTGTTTGCGATTATTGAACGCTTTTTTGTAATTTTGCCGATGAAAATATTCACTTCAATAATCGTAATTTCAATGAAAAAAATCCTCATCGTCATGGCTATTGTCACCCTCGCCGGCACTGCCGCCGCCCAGAAGGGCAACCCCTTCCTCCGGGAGTGGAACACCCCCTACGGCGTTCCCCCTTTCGACCAAATCAAGGTGGAACACTACCTGCCCGCCATTGAAGCGGGTATCAAACAGCAGAATGCTGAAATTAAGGCGATTACGAGTAATAAGCAGGCGCCCACTTTCGAGAATACCATCCTCGCCCTCGAATACAGCGGCGCCCTCCTCAACAAAGTCGCCGGCGTCTTCTTCAACCTCACCGAGTGTCTCAACTCGCCCGAGATGGAAGCGGTGGCCGAAAAGGCCTACCCCCTGATGTCGCGCCACAGCGATAACATCAGTCTCAACAGCAAACTCTTCGCCCGTGTGAAGGCGGTCTATGACCAGCGCAACTCATTGAACCTCAATTCGGAGCAGATGCGCTTGTTGGAGATGACCTACAAGGGATTCGTCCGCGGCGGCGCCAACGTGCCCGTGGACCAGCAGGCCCGCTTCCGCGAAATCAACGAGCAACTTGCCGTGCTCACCATGCAGTTCGGCAACAATGTGCTGAAGGCCACCAACGCCTACAAGTTGGTGATCGACAACGCGGCCGACCTGGCCGGACTGCCGCAGGGGCAGATCGACGCCGCCCGCGAGGCCGCCAACGCCGACCCCGCCACGCGCGGCAAGTACGTCTTCACCATCCACGTGCCCAGCATGGAGCCCTTCCTCATGAACTGCCGCGACCGCGCCCTCCGCAAGGAACTCTGGACTGCCTACGCCACCCGCTGCACCTCCGGTGAGTTCGACAACAGCCAGATCATCAACCAGATCGTCAACCTCCGGCTTGAACGCGCCCACATCCTCGGCTACCCTTCGCATGCCGCCTACGTCCTCGACGACTGCATGGCCAAGACCCCCGAGGCGGTCGATAACCTGCTGATGCAAGTGTGGGAGCCCGCACTCGCCAAGGCCAAACAGGAAGCTTACGAGTACCAGCGCATGATGTTCGCCGACGGCATCAACGAGCCGCTCCAACCCTACGACTGGCGCTACTACAGCGAGCGCCTGCGCAAGGAGCGCTATGACCTCGACGACGACTCCATCCGTCCCTACTTCTCCCTCGACAACGTCACCAACGGCATCTTCACCTGCTGTAAGAACCTCTACGGCATCACCTTCCGCCACAATCCCGACATCCCCACCTACCACCCCGACGCCATCCCTTACGAGGTGCTGGAGAACGGCAAGGTCATCGCCATCGTCTATGCCGACTACTACCCGCGCGAGAGCAAGCGCAGCGGCGCCTGGATGACCAACTTCCGCGAGCAGGAGATCCGCGACGGCCAGAATATCATCCCCATTGTGTCGCTCGTCTTCAACTTCACCAAGCCCACCCAGGACAAGCCCGCCCTGCTTAACTTCGACGAGGCGGAGACCTACTTCCACGAGTTTGGCCACAGTCTGCATAGCATCTTCTCGAAGTGTACCTACCGCAGTTTAGCGGGCACCAGCGTCTCGCGCGACTTCGTGGAGTTGCCGTCGCAGTTCTTCGAGCACTGGTGTCGCGAACCGGAGGTGATGCGCATGTACGCCAAGCACTACAAAACCGGCGCGGTCATCCCCGACTCGCTGATGGAGAAGATCGGCGCCGCCGCCACCTACGGACAGGGCTTCATCAACACGGAACTGCTCGCCGCATCCTTCCTCGACATGCGCTATTACAGCATCACCGAACCGCAAGAGATCCGCGTGGCCGACTTCGAGCGCGACGCCATGAATGCCATCGGACTCATCCCGGAGATTCTGCCGCGCTACCGCAGCACCTACTTCCAGCACGTCTTCACCACGGGCTACGATGCCGGCTACTATAGTTACACTTGGGCCGCCGTGCTCGACAACGACGCCTTCGAGCCGTTCAAGGAGCAGGGCGTCTTCAATCGGCAGGTTGCCAAATCATTTAGAACCAATATTTTGGAAAAAGGAAATACGGAAGATGCCATGACGCTCTATAAGCGTTACCGTGGCGCCGAGCCATCCATTGACCCGCTGTTGCGGAACCGTGGACTGAAATAAAACGACCTTAAACCACCTATTATGGAACTGTTAACGGGAAAAGTCGCCATAGTCACGGGCGGCACGCGCGGCATCGGTCGCGCCATTGTTGAAACCTTCGCCGCGCATGGCGCAAAGGTGATGTTCACCGGCACCTCGCAGGTGTCGCCGGAGATGCAGGAGTGTCTCACCGCCCTCGGCGCCGACTGTCGCTTCGTGCAGGCCGACGCCTCCTCAGCTGCGGATGCCGAGCGCGTCGCCGCCGCCTGCGTGGAGGCCTTCGGGCGCATTGACATCTTGGTCAACAACGCTGGCATCACCCGTGATGGTCTGCTCATGCGCATGAGCGAGACGCAATGGGACGAGGTGCTGAACGTTGATCTGAAGTCGGTGTTCAACTACACCAAGGCGGTGCAAGCCACCATGTTGCGCCAGCGCGCCGGCAGCATCATCAGTCTCAGTTCGGTGTCGGGCATCGGCGGCAACGCCGGCCAGGCCAACTACGCCGCCGCCAAGGCCGGCGTCATTGGCTTCACCAAGTCGATGGCCAAGGAGCTGGGCAGTCGCAACATCCGGTGCAATGCCATCGCGCCCGGACTGATCGCCACCGACATGACGCGGAAGCTCTCCGACGACGCCCGCGAAGCCATCATGCGCACCATCGCCCTGCGCCGCATCGGCACCCCGCAGGAAGTCGCCCAGACCGCGCTTTTCCTCGCCTCCGATCTTTCCGCTTACGTCACTGGCCAGGTGCTGGTGTGCGACGGCGGCATGTAACCCCCACAATTTACTTTTAACCCTCAACTTTCAACCCTCAACTTTTAACTTTTAACTCTCAACTTTTAACTCTCAACTTTTAACTTTTAACTTTTAACTCCCCATGACCATCTGTTCCATCTCCACCGCCCCGGGCATCGGCGCCATCGCCGTGGTGCGCGTCTCCGGTCCCGATGCCTTCCGTATCGTCGGCACGCTCACCTCCGATGCCGCCCGCTTCGCCGAACTGCCCGCCAACACAGCCAAACTCGTCGCCCTTTACGACGGCGACGCCCTCGTGGATCAGGTGGTGGCGGTGAAGTACGCCGCGCCCCACTCCTACGACGGCGACGACATGGTGGAACTGTCGTGCCACGGATCCCCTTACATCCAGAAACGGCTGCTGGAACTGCTGTTGCAACGCGGCTGCCGGCTGGCCGACCGCGGTGAGTTCACCCTCCGCGCCTTCATGAACGGCAAGATGGACTTGCCCCAGGCCGAGGCCGTCGCCGACCTCATCAGTTCACAGTCGGAGAGCGCCCATCGGCTTGCCGTGCGCCAGCTGAAGGGCGGGTTCTCCCGCAAGATCGGCGAACTGCGCGAGGAGTTTGTCCGCCTCGCCGCCCTGTTGGAGCTGGAACTTGACTTCAGCGAAGAGGATGTGGAGTTCGCCGACCGGTGGCAACTGCGCCAGCTGTTGGCACACCTCCGCGAGGAGGTGCAACGGCTCACCCGCTCGTTTCATACCGGCAACGCGTTGAAGAACGGCGTTCCCGTGGCCATCGTCGGCCAGCCCAACGTGGGGAAATCGACGTTGCTGAACGCGCTGCTCGACGACGACCGCGCCATCGTCTCCGACATCCCGGGCACCACTCGCGACACCGTGGAGGAGACGCTGCTAGTGGATGGCACGCTGTTCCGTTTCATCGACACGGCGGGCTTGCGCGCCTCTGACGACGTCATCGAGAACTCCGGCATTGAACGCACCCTCCGCGCCGCCGCCAACGCCGACGTCATCTTCTACCTCGTCGATGCCGCCACCGCCACGCCCGACAGTGTCGGTGCGGAACTGGCCACCCTGCGCCGCGTCGTGCCGCTCGACGGCAAGCAGGTGCTGCTGGTGGTCAACAAGGTGGATGCTGCTCCCGCGCCCGTGCGCCTGCTGCCGCCCGAAGAGACGGTGGGGGAGGTGCGGATCTCCGCGAAAGGGCGGCAGCACCTCGACGGTCTGCGCGACACCCTCACACGCTACGTGGCCGCGCACCACGTGGGCGACGACACCCTGCTCACCAATGCGCGCCACTACGACCTGATGCTCAAGATCGGCGACGACATCGACCGCGTGGAGCGCGGCCTGACCACAGGTCTGCCCACGGACCTGGTGGCTGAAGACGTCCGCGGCATCCTCGACAAACTCGGACAACTCACTGGTGCCATCACCACCGATGACGTGCTCGACACCGTATTTGGGAAGTTCTGCATCGGAAAGTAGGCGGCGATGATTTCGCCCCGCGCAAAGAAGTCTAACGTCGTTACAACGCTTCCACCTGTTCCACATCCAGTCCCGTGGCCTCGGCGATGGTGGCGGCGAGAAATCCGAGTGTTTTCATCCTCATCGCAATGGTCAGTGCTCCCTGCTGCATTCCCTTTTGCAGACCCTCCTTCTCGCCGTCCTCGAAGGAGCAGCGCATGGCGTCCTGCACGTCGGCGTACTCCAGCACGCTCTTCTTGTACTCTTGTTTTTCCATGTCGTTCAGTTTTGAGATTTCACA
>JAEEGL013383013.1_pt1 | contig 13788 bp, 9 predicted proteins | sample 9134231 | NCBI WGS metagenome assembly JAEEGL01 (sample SAMN16246548, study PRJNA631951) | gut metagenome | biome: gut microbiome; feature: rumen; material: fiber-attached | host: Bos | place: Iran: Karaj | collected 2018-10 | reverse complement strand
GTTTATTAAATTGTTGCAGACCACATGCAGCGAGGTTGAGTCTGTTGCAAAATACCTCTGCAGTCTTTTAGACCCCACAAAAAAATGTGCTAATATTAATGCATGCTGTAAGATTATCATTGATTCAAACAATCTTTTCCCTCGAGCGACAACAACAATACCACAATTAGATGATATGATAGTCACCCCATGGTTTGGATGGTCTTACACAACTATAACAGATAAAAATGGAAAGCAGCGAATTAATGCTGATAACCCTGAATGGTGGAAAAAGTATAATAAAGTTAAACATAACCGTAACGAAGTTGACAAATCAACAAAACAGCCAAACTATAAATATGCAAACCAAGGGAACGTACTAAATGCCATTGCTGCTCTCTATATTTTAAATACGTATACTATTTTTAAATTATGTAAAAATGCGGACAAAGAGACATCAAGCTATTTTCTTGATGAGTGGACAAAAGGTACAAGACTCTTTGATAGTTTCCTTGTAGCTAATTTATAATCTTAAAATAGTGGAGTATTTCAAAACCATGCACATCCTCATCACCGGCGGAACCGGCTACATCGGTTCCCATACAATCGTAGAATTGATTCAAGCCGGACACTCTGTCGTAGCGATTGATAACCTCATCAATTCCAAGAAGAGTGTAATTGACAGAATCGCAAAAATCACAGGAACAACTGTGCCATTCTATAAAATCGATATTCGCGACAAAGAAAGCTTGCAACAGATCTTCAACGACAATCATTTCGATTGCTGCATCCACTTTGCGGGGCTTAAAGCTGTCGGCGAATCCGTTCGGATGCCTTGGGAATATTACGATAACAATATCAACGGCACTCTCACGCTGCTGGATGTGCTCCATCAAAACAACTGTAAAAACATTATTTTCAGTTCCTCTGCAACGGTTTATGGAGAGCCCAAAATCATCCCTATTCCCGAAACCCTTCCCAAAGGAGCGTGTACAAATCCGTATAGTCGAACCAAATCCATAATAGAAGATATCCTTTTGGATCTTCATACGGCAGATATTCAGAACAACGCCCGTGACCCATGGAACGTTGTTCTGCTCCGCTATTTCAACCCCATTGGCGCACATCCCAGCGGATTGATTGGCGAAGCTCCCTCCGGCATTCCCAACAATCTTATGCCTTATATCACCCAAGTCGCTGCTGGAAAATTAGAGAAATTACACGTATTTGGGAACAATTATCCAACACAGGATGGGACAGCCATTCGAGACTACATTCATGTTGTAGATCTTGCAAAAGGCCATGTTGCAGCGCTTAAATGCATTGAACACAAACAAGGTGCATCAATTTACAATTTAGGAACAGGGACCGGAACAAGTGTTTTGGAAATGATCCAAGCATTCGAAACTGCAAACAACTTAAAGATTTCCTATGTCATCGATAAGAGAAGACCCGGAGATGTTCCCATCCTTGTCGCAGATCCAACTAAAGCCAATCAGGAACTTGGGTGGCATGCAACCCAGACAATAAACGATATGTGCAAGGATAGTTGGAGATGGGAAAATGCTTAACCTCCTCATCCTCGGCAAAAACAGCTATATCGGCAAACACCTAACGGAGTACTTACAGCAGTTCCCCGCAGATTATAGCGTGCAGTCCATCTCCCAGCGCGATGACCACTGGAAATCCTTGGACTTCTCCGCTTTCGACTGCATCGTGGACTGCGTGGGAATCGCGCATCGCAAAGAAACCAAAGAGAACGCGCACGAATATTACGAGATCAATTCAGACCTGGCTTTTCAAACGGCAAAGAAAGCTAAAGCGTCTGGCGTGAAGCAGTTCATCTTCCTGAGTTCCATGAGCGTCTACGGCATGGACGAAGGCGTGATCACGAAAGACACCCAGCCAAACCCAAGGACCCACTACGGCAAGTCCAAGTGGCAGGCAGAGCAGCAGATCACGCCGCTCCAGGACGAGACGTTCCGCGTCGCAATTGTCCGCCCGCCCATGGTGTATGGCGAAGGCTGCAAGGGGAATTATCAGACCCTGGTAAAGCTCGCGAAGATCCTTCCGGTCGTCCCGGATTACAAAAACGAGCGCAGCATGATCTCCATCGAGAATCTCAACGCCTATCTGAAACAGTTGATAGACGAAAGCTCCTGCGGCGTATTTTTGCCGCAGGACCCGGTGTATCATTGCACGTGTGATATGATCCGGGAGATTGCAAAAAGTAATCATAGAACTCCTGGCCAAACCGCACTGTTAAATCCCTTTGTTCATCTTTTCACAAGAACAACAAAAGGCAAGAAGGCTTTTGGTAATCTGATTTATAAATAAAAACCTTCTCAAAAGTGTTTTTATTAATCCGTTTTAAAAAGCTGAACTGTTCGGGCCCACTTAAGTGTTCTTAAAAGAAGTGAACATTAACGCTCACCTTAATTTATACTTCATGATATAATATAATGATACAATTGGAGGAAAAATGAAAGGCATCATTCTTGCTGGCGGGTCTGGAACGAGGCTTTATCCGCTAACAAAGGTCACAAGTAAACAATTATTGCCCATTTATGATAAACCTATGGTCTTCTATCCCCTTTCCACGCTGATGCTTGCTGGGATTCAGGATATCTTGATTATTTCCACGCCGCAGGATCTCCCGAATTTCGAAAGACTCCTTGGCGATGGCAGCCAATTTGGTATTAAGTTATCATACATAGTCCAACCTTCTCCGGATGGACTCGCGCAAGCTTTTATTCTTGGCGAAGAATTTGTCGGTAACGACCGCTGTGCAATGATTCTTGGTGACAATATTTTCTATGGAGCTGGGCTTACAGATCATTTAAAAAAAGCTGTTGAACAGGAAACCGGGGCAACCGTGTTTGGTTATTACGTAGAGGATCCTGAACGTTTTGGTGTCGTGGAGTTTGATGAAAACGGAAAGGCTGTTTCTATCGAAGAAAAGCCCACAAATCCCAAAAGCAACTATGCCGTAACTGGTCTCTATTTTTATGATAATAAAGTCTGCGAAAGAGCTAAAAGTCTAACCCCTTCTGCCAGAGGAGAGTTGGAGATTACAGATTTAAACCGTATTTATTTGGACGAAGGTACACTTAACGTTGTAACACTAGGCCGTGGATACGCCTGGCTTGATACCGGAACGATCACCTCACTTTACACTGCTGCAGAATTCGTCCGCGTCACGGAGGAGCGAGAAGGCATATTGATTTCTGCCCCGGAAGAAATCGGCTACCACAATGGATGGATGACAAAAGAGCAACTAATTAAAGCTGCAAATAGTTATGGCAAAGCACCCTATGCACGACATCTCATGAATGTTGCCAATAATTTAATCAGGTATTACTAAAAAATGAATTTCATTGAAACAAAAGTCAAAGACGTTTATATCGTCGAACCGAAGGTCTTTGGTGACCATAGAGGCTTCTTTATGGAAAGTTGGTCAAAAAGGATCTTCGAAGAAGCAGGACTGCACTACGATTTTGTGCAAGATAATCATTCGTCTTCTACGATGAAGGGGACCCTTCGGGGGATCCATTTCCAGCGTGGGCAGAAAGCTCAGGCAAAGCTTGTACGTTGCGCACGTGGAGCTGTGATGGATGTTGCTGTAGACCTTCGTCCAGCCAGTCCGACATACAAACAGTGGGTCGCCGTCGAATTATCTGAAGAGAATAAGCGCCAACTGCTAATTCCGAGGGGATTTGGACATGCATTTATTACATTAACAGATGCGGTTGAGTTTCTTTACAAAGCCGATAATTACTATGCCCCCGAAGCAGACGGAGGAATACTTTGGAATGACCCCGAGCTGGCAATCGACTGGGGGATAACAGACCCAATCCTTAGCGAAAAGGATAAACACAATCCATTGCTGAAAGACACTGTCACCGGGTTTTAAGGAGTCAATCTTTATGAAAACGATCGTTACCGGAGGAGCCGGATTTATTGGAAGCAATTTCATATTCTACATGCGGACGGCACATCCGGATTATGATTTGATTTGCGTTGACAATCTTACATATGCAGGGAATTTAGAGACTCTTGCATCTGTGATGGATGACCCGCATTTTACTTTTATTAAAGCGGATATCGCGGATAGAGGAACTATCTACAACATTTTTGAAAAAGAAAAGCCAGATGTAGTCGTCAATTTTGCTGCGGAAAGCCACGTTGACCGGTCGATTGATAATCCGTCGATTTTCCTTCAGACGAACGTCATGGGAACGCAGGTGCTGCTGGATGCATGTAATAAGTACGGCATACAGAGATATCACCAAGTATCCACGGACGAGGTTTATGGCGATCTTCCGCTTGATCGTCCTGACCTTTTCTTTACGGAGAAAACACCGCTACATACTTCCAGCCCGTATTCTGCATCGAAGGCGTCTGCAGATCTGCTTTGCAATGCTTATCATCGCACATATGGCATGCCAATCACAATCAGCCGCTGCTCAAACAACTACGGCCCGTACCAGTTTCCGGAAAAACTTATACCGCTGATGATCGCAAATGCAGAGGCAGATAAACCCCTCCCGGTCTATGGTGAAGGCATTAATGTCCGCGATTGGCTCTATGTGGAAGACCACTGCCGTGCAATCGATTTGATTTTAGAGAACGGCAAGATCGGTGAGGTTTACAATATCGGCGGGCATAACGAGATGCGCAACATCGATATCGTCAAGCTGATTTTGAAGACGCTCGGCAAGCCTGAATCTCTGATTACTTACGTCACAGACCGCAAGGGCCACGATATGCGTTATGCCATCGACCCGACCTTTATCCATGAGGAACTGGGCTGGCTGCCGGAAACCAAGTTTGTGGATGGCATTCAGAAGACAATTCAGTGGTATTTAGACAATCGCAGCTGGTGGGAAAACATCATCAGTGGTGAATATCAGCAGTATTACGAAAAGATGTATGGAAATCGCTGATGGTTGATGGATAACGGTTTTTAACGAAGCGAGGCTTACATGAAGGTATTTGTTACAGGTGTAAATGGTCAGTTAGGTCATGATGTCATTAATGAATTAGTGGAACGTGGGTGTTCCTGCATCGGAAGCGACATTACTCCCACTTATGCGGGAATGGCTGACAATACTGCGGTCACAAGCAATTCATATATCATGATGGATATTACTGATGCGAAGCAAGTGGCCACTATTCTAACAGAAATCAAACCGGATGTTGTTGTGCATTGTGCTGCATTTACCAAGGTCGACTTGGCTGAGGATGAGTCGGATTTATGCTGGACAATAAATGTTGACGGAACACGGAATATTGCAAAGGCCTGCCGTGCGACAAACTCAAAAATGGTTTATATATCTACTGACTATGTCTTTCCCGGAAATGGAGAGAAGCCATATGAAGTCGATGATGCGTTTTGCCCGCAGAACGTTTACGGCATAACTAAACTTGCTGGCGAATTGGCCGTAAAATCATTGCTTCAGCAGTACTTTATTGTGCGAACCGCTTGGGTGTTTGGAATTAACGGCAATAATTTTGTTAAAACAATGCTGCATGTAGGAAAAACGCATGATACAGTGCGTGTGGTTAATGATCAGATAGGCACACCAACTTATACCCCGGATCTTGCTCGCTTGCTCTGCGACATGATAGAAACAGAGGAATACGGCACATACCATGCAACCAATGAAGGTGGATATATTAGCTGGTACGATTTTACATGTGAAATCTACAAGCAGGCAGGATTGAGCACGAATGTACTCCCTGTCACAACTGCTGAATATGGTCTCTCGAAAGCGAGAAGACCACAAAACAGTCGGCTAAGCAAAATGGCATTATATACTCATGGTTTCAAACCACTTCCCGAATGGAAGGCAGCATTAAGCAATTATCTTCATAGCATGAAGGAGAGATAACTTTTGGACATAAATAAATTAAAAAAGGGATGCTTGATAGTATTCTTATGTTATGTACTCATAGCCATACTGTTCTATTGGATTGCCGGAGAGCAACTTCATTATCAAGCTGTTGCCACAAGTGAAGTTGGAGCATCCGCAGCAGTTGGAGAGATAACAAAGGACGTTGTGTTAAAGCAGGGATTTGTACCTGAAGCGGACGAGTTGAATGGTATCTCTTTCCTGATTTCAACCTATGAAAGAGTCAATACATCAAACATCAATATACGCATCGTGGATGAATCCGGAACAACTATTTCTTCTAATGACATCCAAACATCCACACTGAATGATAATTCTTTTGTTTATTTGACGTTTGATGCCCCTATTTCCCTAAAAAAAGGAACCAAATACGATATAATCATATCGTCCAATGACGGAACAATTGGAAATGCCGTTACGTTTTGGATGGGAAATGCCATGTCTGTTCCTCGTGGACAGATTGCATTGGATATGAACTCCGTTGAACCTTTATATATCAATGGGGAATCCAGTAATAATGTCCTTGTTTTCCAGTTACAGATGCGTAATCAATTATCGTTTGGACAGTATTATTGGTACTATGTCTTAATTGTCGGACTGCTTCTAGCAGCTTATCTTCTTCTCCTTGTTTACAAGCAAAGGAAGGGTGAAAGTTTTTGGGGAATCCGGTTAATTAATGTATTTAAACGGTACCGCTTCCTTATGAAGCAATTAATAACCAGAGATTTCAAAACGCGTTACAAACGTTCTGTTCTTGGCGTTTTGTGGAGTTTTTTGACTCCTCTACTAACTATGTCTGTTCAGTACTTGGTGTTTTCTACTCTATTCAAATCAAATATACCAAATTTTGCAATGTATCTATTAGCCGGAATAGTTTGCTATAGCTTTTTCAATGAATCGACTAACCTCTCGTTGACGTCTATTACAGGAAATGCAACTTTGATCACGAAGGTATATATGCCCAAGTACATATACCCTCTTTCACGTGTACTTTCCTCATCAATTAATTTATTATTCTCACTTATTCCATTGATAATCGTTATGGTAATAAGTAGGCTCCCGATCACAAAATCTATTTTGCTATTACCCTTTGGGGTAATCTGTTTAATTGCCTTTTGTACGGGCATGGGGTTTCTGTTATCAACACTTATGGTTTTTTTCAGAGACACTCAATTTCTCTGGAATATTGTCGGAATGTTATGGATGTACGCAACACCAATCTTCTATCCTGAAAGCATTATCCCCCAAAAGTTAATGCCACTATTTAAATGCAACCCCCTTTACCATATAATACGATTCATGCGCAGCATCTTTATTGAGGGCGTATCACCAGCACCTAAAGCATATCTATTTTGCATAATAGCATCGTTTGTGCCGCTTTTGATTGGCACATTAGTGTTTAAAAAGAATCAAGACAAATTTGTTCTAAATTTATGATGGAAACAGTACTTAAGGCAAATAATATATCCGTTTGTTATAAAATCAGTTATGACCGCATAAATACTATGAAAGAATATGTGGTAAAACTGATTAAACGCGAGATAAAAGAAGAGGATTTCTGGGCGCTTAAAGATATTAGTTTCGAACTATCAAAAGGCGAAGTACTTGGAATAATTGGACACAATGGCGCAGGAAAATCGACCCTTTTGAAAGTAATCTCTGGTATTCTTCGCCCCACAGAAGGGACAATTCTCACAAAAGGAACGATTGTCCCTATGCTCGAACTTGGAAGTGGGTTTGATTTTGACTTGACAGGAAGAGAAAACATTTTTCTTAACGGAGCTATTCTTGGTTATTCTGAAGATTTTTTAAACTCTAAATATGATGAGATCCTTGAATTCTCCGAACTTGGGCATTTCATTGACGTGCCCATCCGTAATTACTCTTCTGGGATGGTTATGCGCTTGGCCTTTTCCGTTGCAGCTATCGTCAATCCAGATATACTAATCGTCGACGAAATTTTGGCAGTTGGAGATTCGAATTTCCAAGAAAAAAGTCGGCAAAGAATGATGGAATTAATGGGTGGCGGTACAACCGTACTATTTGTTAGCCATGACATTAAGCAAATCCGAAAGATGTGCAATCGCGCTCTTTGGCTTGAGCATGGGAAACAAAAAATGATTGGTAATGTAGATGACGTATGCGATGCATATATATCAAACTAGATGTCAAACGATTTGCTCATATTCACCTTTAAACTATACTTGTTTGTCTTTTCGCTTACATGAATACTGAAAGGAACGTTTTTATGATTAAAGTAGGAATAGTAATACTCAATTACAACGGAAGCGATTATTTATATTATGCTTTAGATTCATTAAAACGCGCAAAAACCGGAATCTCTTTTTCCGTTGGAGTAATTGACAATGGATCAGAGCCCGAGGATGCCGAAAAGGCGCAAATGATTACAGAGACTTTTCTCGCTGATGGATTTGAGGGGTTTTTCATCAAATCGGAGAGAAATCTTGGTTTTAGTGGTGGAAACAATGTAGTGATGAAACGTTTTATGGAAGATAAAACAATCACTCACCTTTGTTTACTTAATTCGGATGTTATAGTTACTGATTATTGGCTTGATTATTTAACAGAAAAGAATTTTGACATTACTGGGCCAGTAACAAATGCAACAGGGAATGAACAAACCGTTGCGGTTGATTATGAAGTCAGTTTAAATAGGGATGCATTTGATATTGTTAACGCATTCTCCAAATACCGTCACAACGCATACAAAGATCTGGATTATGAATCAGATATTTTGTATTTCTTTAATACTGTCATTGATAGAAAAGTGGTTGAGAAGATTGGCTATTTGGATGAACGCTTCTTCCCTGGATCTTTTGAAGATGGAGATTACTGTCTTCGAATGAAGGATGCCGGTTTCCATCAATATGTTGTTCGCGGGTGTTTTGTTCATCATTTTGGTTCCGGTTCGTTTTCAAAGTTAGAAATGCCTGATCGCATTAACATTTCCAATATAAACCGTAAGCGGTTTGAAGAAAAATGGAATACCACATGGGAAAATGACACATGGAAAAGATTACTCTCCGTCCAACAGGATCTAAGCCATTTTGTCAATAAACCTATTGACAGCAAAAGTTCGTATTTGTTTGGCAAGACACTTGAATCCACTGAAACGCTCATTAGAAACTGGGCGGCTGGAATCGAATGGTTCCAAAGCGATTCTTATATTGACCAAAGACTGGCAGAACGCCAAAAGGTGCAAGGCGAAGAAACTACAAAGGAAGCATCTAAAGGCAACATTGATAGCAAAACCATCATAATAGATACTCCGCCAGAAGCACTTTCTGTTTCTGACATTTTACCCATGCGTTTTACCGATATTAATGAACTCGGATGGAAACGTTTAGTCCAATTAGTGTTAATAAAAATAGTAGTGCGCTTCTATAAATTAATAGGTTCCGCTCGCTTCGATGAGATTAGTAATCATTCCTATATTTTTCCTGAGTATGAACACCCTGTTGCACCTCTATACATGATGTCGGGAAGACAGATGATATGCCGACTTCGGAAGATTTTTCGAACAAAGGTAAGTCAAATTAAGGTTCCTAAAAATATTCATCTGGATAATAGTGCGGATGGTAATAATGCTGAATCAAATAATCCCTTAGGCATATTAAAACAAAAATTACAGGTGGCCGGGAAAAAAGTCGTTATCCACGCCCCGCTTTTCACAAAAGATAATGAAAGAGATGGATATATACAACGAATTAAAAGCATCGATGAATCGGTTTTTAAAGGCTTTACTCGCGTCTACGTTTATGAAGATGGCTTACATAAAGATGATTTAGAAATAGAAGTAATAGACGATAATCTTTATTTCATAAAATATAACTCTCACGATCCTTCGCAACGCGAAGCAATTTTCCAATTGGTTAATCTTTGTGGACTGCAATATATACATTCTATAAATCGCTTCATGACGGATTCTGTGGATGTCGAAATGTGTCAAATCCTAATGCAAAATAATGTTAAATCTATTTGGGATGTCCACGGTTCAGTTCCAGAAGAATATGAAATGTATGGAAGCAAAATTGGATATCAAATTGGCAATGAAGTTGAGCGGTTCTTTATGCAACACGCCGATGTTATTATTGTCGTCAATCAAGCAATGCAAAAGCATCTTGTTCAAAAGCATGGTAAAACTGAAGCCAGTTTTATCATACTCCCAATCCTCAATATCGGATCTCTGAACAATCTTGAGCTTCCAGCAAAACCAAGTGAAACCGGGACACGCCCAACAGTAGTGTATTGTGGGGGAATACAAAAGTGGCAGAACATAGAATTAATGTGCCAGATAATCAACAATACTGCTGGTCATTTTAATTATAAAATACTCACACCTAAACCTGCAGATTTTAATGCATACTGGAAAAATGGAATGCCTAACGGTGTTACTGTTACATCAAAAGCACCAGAAGAATTAAAAGAAGCATATAATGATTGTGATTATGGGTTTGTTCTGCGCGATGATATTGTCGTAAATCGCGTTGCATGTCCTACTAAAATTTTGGAATATATTGCAAGTGGTATCATCCCCATATTCAAAACACCTAATATTGGCGATTTCGCTGAATTAGGGCTTCACTATGTGGACTATAGAGATTTCCAGGAGGGCAAACTCCCCTCACCTATACAACGAACACAATTTGCAAATGATAATATTAAAATCCTTGATACATTGACTAAGCAGTACAGCCTTGGAATCCTAAAACTGCAAAGTGTTGTTAACGGGATGTCTTCTCCAAATGAATTAATAATAGGTCTTGTAGTAACTACATTTGATAAAGGCGGGCTTGAACAAGTCGTTCTAAACCTTTATGAAGGTTATAAAAAAGCAGGATATAAAACATTTCTATTATGCCAGCAAAATATACTTGGTCCTATGGCAGAAAGAATAGCAAAAGACGATTTAATCGTCTTCGATAGCAATGAGAGTTTCTTTATACAGACTCTTAAGGAAAAGCACATCAGTTTGTTGCATTATCACTATAATACATTTTGCATGGATAAACTTAGAGAATTGGGAGTTTTCAATATCTATACTATGCATAATGTATATGCATGGAAAGACGATGAGGAAATAAAAAGTTATGCAGAAATCCTTAAGCAAGCAGATGCGGTCATCCCTGTATCTGATTTTGTTAAAGACTATTTCAATAAAAGAACGAATGGGGTTTGTAATAACCTTTTAACAATATACAACGGAATTGATTTTGACGAACTATCTTTAACTGATGGAAATCCAGGCATTACTCGCGAAGCGTTAGGCCTTGCATCAGATGATGTTGCATATGCGTTTATTGCCTCTTTCTATCCCACAAAAGGGCAATGTGGCATGATTGGTGTTATGGAAAAAGCGATTAAAACAAACGACCGATTAAAATTATTACTAGTAGGCAATATAGGAGATCCATGCTACTACGAACGGTTTAAAGAACATATTGAAGGCTCATCAGCACGTAATCATATTATCGAAGTGCCGTATTTTGATCACAAATATATGGGAGAATTTCTACGCAATACTGCAGATGTTTTTATTCTCCCCACATTACAAGAAGGTTGCAGCAATGCCGTTCTAGAAGCGTTGTATTGTGATAAACCAATTATTATGACTAATATCGGAAATTCCAATGATATGAGAAAACTAAAATCATGTATTGTTGTTGATCCTCCTTATGATGATATTACGCAAATGACCAATACCGAGATAATCCTCACATCTTGCCAAAAAAATATGCAAAACCAGCAGCAGCTTGTTGATGCCATGCTGAATATGGCAAATGACATTGATTATTATAAGAAAGTATCTCAAATATCTACTGAAGAAAAAGATCGTCATAATACTGCACATATGGTGCAACAATATATTGATGTTATGGAAACTTTTATGTCATAAAAGTTTATAATCCATAACCTACACGAGAAGATTCTGGATTAAATAGGGGTTTTTATGGCGACACTTGATCTTACATACTATTCAGGTAAAGATATTTATTCTGATGGTGTTATTGAAGACAGAATTCTTCAATATATTGAAGATAATCCACCAGAAAACTATGATCATATTTTTTTAAATGACCATGATTTTGCTCTCTTTTACCACTTGACTGATGCCCGACAAGCATTACTAAATTGGTATGATTTCAAACCAGAAGCAACTGCTTTGGAAATCGGTGGTGGAATGGGTGCATTCACAGGCTTGCTTTGTGACAAATGTTCAAAAGTAACGACTGTAGAATTATCACTCAAACGCGCATCAGCCATCGAAAAGCGTTGCAAAGATAAAGACAATCTCACAATCTTGGTCGGGGATTTTTCAAAAATGTCTTTCCAGGAGAAGTTTGATTACATTACTTTAATTGGCGTGTTAGAGTATCAAACGGTTTACAGCCATGATCCCAATGTTCAAGAGCATTTTCTTCGCCAAATGAGTTCCCTTTTAAAACCTGACGGGAAGATTCTCCTGGCAATTGAGAACCGCTTTGGATTAAAGTATTGGTGCGGTGAAGTTGACGACCATACAGGGATACCATTTGGATCAATTAATCAAACAAACTATAAAGGGAAACCGCAAACGGTAGATCGTGATAGACTTCACCAAATGTTGTTAAATGCAGGGTTAGTGAAGCAAAAGTTTTATTATCCGCTTCCGGATTATAAATTCCCGAGAGTAGTTTATTCTGATGCATGTCTTCCTGGTGAGGATTTGCATTCTTGCATTGTCCCATTACACTACTCTAATCATTATGCCTATCAGCCATTAGTTATAGATGAGGCATCCACTTATCATTATGTCATTGCTAATAAGGTATTCCCTTTCTTTGCGAATTCGTTTTTGGTGGAAGCTGGAAAGGATGGTTGCTGCCTTAGTGGTATTGACTTTGCCTCAGTTAATGTGGAACGAAATAAACAGTATAGGCAAATCATTAAATTAAAGAATGGATCCTATGAAAAGAGTGCAGCTTTTCCGGAAGGACAAGAACATATTAACCGGACACATGAGAATTTGATGTATCTTAAAAGCAATGGACTAAATGTTATTCCAGAAAAGATTCTAGATGGAATTATCACAATGCCGGTAATACAGGAAAAAACACTAGAGGAGCATTTCATTGATAAGATTTCTGCAAATGACATAGATGGATCCTTGCAAATTTTGGACACACTTTACAAAATAATCCTTACATCATCGGAAATATCATCTACCCGCAACTGGGCGCCACATGTTGAACTTGCCTCCATTAAGGAGGATTTTGGACCCATCTTAAAACATGCATATTGTGATTTAATTCTTTCAAATTGCTTTTACAATTCTGATACAGTATTGCTTTATGACCAAGAATGGGTGTTTAACGATATGCCGGTATCTTTTGTTATGTATCGAGCATTACATGTTTTATATTCCGCTTACCCTTGGATAGAACGCATATTGCACAAAGATGGTATTTTGAAACGGTATTCCATCTCTAAAGAAATGGCACGTATATACAATGCCGAAGAAAGTTTCTTGTTCAAGGATGTTCAGAATGACGGGATTTGTATGGGGATTGGGCTTCTGCGCCAAATGGATGCAAACCGGGTTGATAACAATATCAATTTGCTTATGACCGCAGAGCGAAGCATTACCGATTTGATAAATATAAAGAATTCTAATGAAATAATAATAGCTGAAAAAGATAGACAAATTTCCGGACGCGATGAGGTCATTGCAGAAAAAGATATGCAGATTTCCGGGCGCGACAAGGTTATTGCGGAAAAAGATATGCAGATTTCCGGACGCGACGAGGTCATTGCAGAAAAAGACATGCAGATTTCCGGGCGTGACGAGGTTATTGCAGAAAAAGATATGCAGATTTCCGGACGCGACGAGGTT
>JAEEGL011452786.1_pt1 | contig 13788 bp, 7 predicted proteins | sample 9134231 | NCBI WGS metagenome assembly JAEEGL01 (sample SAMN16246548, study PRJNA631951) | gut metagenome | biome: gut microbiome; feature: rumen; material: fiber-attached | host: Bos | place: Iran: Karaj | collected 2018-10 | reverse complement strand
GTTTGGATAAGTTTGGTTAGAGAAAAAATCTGTGTAAATCAGTGTTTTCTGTGTTATCTGTGCGAGGGGTTAATTGCACGCCCTGTCGGGCGGAAATTTTTAGAAAATTGATTCAAAAAATCATACAAAATTCTAACAATCAATTTTTTATAAAATTTTCATTAAAATTTTGTTCAAATTTCTCGCGTCAGCGAAAACCCAATTTTTGGTCAGAAAAAACGCCCCGAAGGGGCAAATCACGCATAGCCCAAGGCAAGCGCAGCGACGCCTTGGGTATAGTTGCCAACAATAGAAAGCAGCGCCCTGTAAGGGCAATTAGCCGTTCCACATTCTTTTGCGCCTTCAGTGCGCGTTTTTTAATTGCACGCCCTGTCGGGCGGAAATTTTTAGAAAATTGATTCAAAAAATTATACAATTTTCTAAAAATCAATTTTTTATAAAATTTCCATTAAAATTTTGTTCAAATTTCTCGCGTCAGCGATAACCCCAAAAACTATTATCAGCCTGAAAGGCGGCAGCAATAATAACCGTGGGTTGAGCGTAGCGAAACCTACGGAAACCGCCGCCACCTGGCTGCCGCCTGGAAGGCGGAACAATTAGTATCGCCTTTCAGGCGAATACCATTTTCCGCAATCTGCCGTAAGCTGCGCTACGCTTGCATACGGTTATGATTATCATCGCCTTTCAGGCGTTTTTTGTGCGCCTGGGTTTTTAATAGCACGCCCTGCGGGCGGAAATTATAAGAAAATCGGTTTAAGAATTATACAAAAACCTAACAATCAATTTTTAACGAATTTTCTATTAAAATTTTGTTCAAATTTCTCGCGATAGCGATAACCACCAATAAAACGCTTGCGTTTTAAAACTTCCGTGTTTTCCGCGTGTTCCGTAGTTAAATCATGGATGCGTCCTGCGGGCGGAAATTATAAGAAATAAGCCCGCATTTAGAAATTCTTATGAATAGCTAAAAAGGCATCTGTTTTTCAGATGTCTTTTTTATTTTTGTTGAACCGATAATAAAATTGATGATATGGAAAACAAAGATTTTATAGTCAAATCGTTGGGCAAGGGCAACGTGGAGTCGCCCTTGGTTCAGACGCTGGCGAAGACCGATTATGACTTCACCACCGACAACGACCGTATTCTGTACGACAACTCGCTTGACTACTTCAAAAAGTACGGCAAGAGCAAAAAAGAGCCATTGTCGCTCGAGAAGGCCGGACCGCGCAAAAACCTCTATTTTGAACCGGCCAAGACCAAAGTGGGCATTGTAACCTGCGGCGGACTCTGCCCGGGCTTGAACAACGTTATCCGCAGCCTTGTCAACCACCTCTACTACCGCTACGATGTGAAGCGCATCATCGGCTTCAAATATGGTTACGAGGGACTTGTGCCGAAATACAACCACGAGATTGTTGAACTCACTCCAAAGGTTGTCGATTACATTCACCAGTCGGGCGGCACCATTCTGGGCTCGTCGCGCGGCAATCAGGATGTGGGGCAAATTGTCGACACTCTCGATATTATGAACATCAACATCTTGTTCTGCATTGGCGGCGACGGCACTCTGCGCGGCGCTCACGCTATTCACGAGGAGATTGAGCGGCGCGGCCTTAAGATTTCGGTTGCCGGCATTCCAAAAACCATCGATAACGATATCAACTTTATCGAGCGGTCGTTCGGTTTCGAGACGGCTTTCTCGGTGGCAAACGATATTATCAACTCGGCCCACAACGAGGCCAAAGGCGCCTACAACGGTATCGCCCTGCTCAAACTTATGGGTCGCGATTCAGGTTTTATTGCCGCCAACGCCGCACTTTCGACTCAGGAGGTGAACTTTGTGCTGGTGCCCGAGATGAACTTCGAGCTATATGGTCCTTACGGATTTCTGAAATGCCTGCGCAAACGCCTTGAAGCCAAACAACACGCGCTTGTTGTGGTTGCCGAGGGTGCAGGTCAGAACTTCTTCGACGTTAAAGAGCAGCAGAAAGACGCGTCGGGCAACATCAAGAAACAAGACATTGGTGTGTTCCTGCGCGACAAGATTATCGAGGAGTTCACGGCCAAGAAATTCCCGTTTGCTCTGCGCTATATCGACCCAAGCTACATTATCCGCAGCGCACCGGCCAACGCCAACGACAGCAAATTCTGTAACATTTTGGCGCAGAACGCCGTGCATGCCGCCATGGCCGGCAAAACCGACTTTGTGGTGGGCTACTGGAAGCACCAGTTCACCATTGTGCCTCTCCCGATTGCCGTGGCTGAACGCAAGAAAATCAACCTCAATAGCGATTTCTGGTGGAACGTTCTTGAGGCCACAGGCCAGCCGCAGTCGATGTTGAACCCTTAAAATTGACGTAAGCGAAAACGAAAAACGCAAACCGATAGATATGTAATTCATAATAAGTGAAGCTATTAGCAAGAGCTCGTCTGATTTGCGCTTAAGTTTTCAGTTTAAGTTTTTACAATGCTCAAGCGCTTTCTGCAATTTGTAAACGACAACCGCCTTTTCGACCGCAGTCACAGTCTTTTGGCTGCGGTCAGTGGAGGCGCCGATTCGTCGGTTATGCTTCACTTGCTGGCGCAGGGGCGGTTCAAGGTGTCGGTTGCCCATTGCAATTTCAAGCTACGCGGAGCCGATGCCGATGCCGATGAGTCGTTTGTCCGTCAGTTGGCGGAGAAATACGGGATGCCGTTTTTCAGTATCAGTTTCGACACTGCGGCCTATGCCGCCGAGCACAAGATTTCGATTGAAATGGCCGCTCGCGAGCTGCGTTACAACTGGTTCGCACAACTTGCCGCCGAGCATGGTTTCGACCGCATCCTTACCGCCCACCACCTCGACGACAACGTTGAGACAATGTTTCTGAACATCTGTCGGGGCACTGGGATAAACGGGCTGGCTGGCATTTCGGTTATTAACGGCAGCATTGTCCGTCCGTTGCTTTTCGCGTCACGGCAGCAGATTGAAGATTATGCCACAGCCAACGGCCTTGCTTTCCGCACCGATGCCACCAACCTCACCGACGATTATCAGCGCAATATTGTCCGACATCGGATTGTGCCTGTCATGAGGCAGATAAATCCAGCCTTCGACGAGCGTATGCTGAAGAATTTCAGTAATATAAAACAAGCCGCACAAATATATAATTGGTATATCGACAAGGCCAAGTCCGAAGTGTTGCAAGCCGATGGCAGCCGCACTATCATTAATATAGGTGCGCTCATGCAGCAGCCGTTTGCCGAGCCGGTGCTTTATGAATGTGTAAGCGAGTTTGGTTTCAACAGTTCGCAGACGGAGCAGATGATGAAAATTGTTGGGCAGAAATCGGGATTTACTTTCAGCAGTGCTACTCACAAACTACTGATTGACCGCAATCGGATAATCATTGAGCCTTTGGAAAATAATGATTTCCAATCTGTAAGCATCAGTCAACCGCAGAATTTGCCCGATTTGGGAATAACCATGCAATTGGTTCCGGCTACAGATTTCCAAATAGACCGCCGCCAAACGGTCGCCTGCCTCGATTTTGACAAACTTCAGTTCCCGCTCACACTGCGGCGGTGGCAGAATGGCGACAGTTTCTATCCATTGGGTATGAATCGCGCCAAGAAACTCAGCGACTTCTTTATCGACAACAAGATAGACTTGTTCGAAAAAGAGAAGACGTTGGTTCTGGTTTCAGCCGGAAAGATAGCGTGGATTGTAGGCTTGCGTCCTGACAACCGCTTCAAGGTGGACGAAAAAACAAAACAGGTGCTTGTTATTGTCAGTCAGCCTGTTCGCAAACCTTGATGTCGTTTATCCTGAGCTGCAGCGACTCCTTTCCGCGGAAAACATTCGACTCCACCGAGAAGCAAATATCGAAAGGCTTCCCTTCCTGAATATGCTCAAAGAAATCGCTCTGCCTGAAGGCGATAGCCGGAATCGAGCGCCCGTGCGGCTCGTCTGACAGTAGCAGTTTCAGGTGCTCGCCAGTCTGTCCAACACATTGCGCCTTTCCGTAAACATGACGCGCCACAAACACCGGTGCCATATTGCCGGGTCCGAACGGCTCAATCTGGCACAGCAACTTGTAAAATTTGGGTGTTATGTCCGAAATGTTAATCTCGGCATCCACGTCGATGTGCGGGACAAGCATGTCGTCGGTTATCATCTCAACGGCTATCTTCTCGAATCTTTCGCTGAATTCTTGAAGGTTTTCCTCTTTCAGCGTCAAGCCGGCAGCGTACATGTGGCCGCCGAAGCTCTCAAGCAAATCGCTGCAGCGCTCAATGGCCTCATACAGGTTGAAGCCGGGTATCGAGCGTGCCGAGCCGGTTATCAAACCATTTGATTTTGTGCATATTATGGTTGGCCGGTAGTAATAGTCAATCAGGCGCGAGGCCACAATTCCTATCACGCCCTTGTGCCACTCCGGATTGTAGAGCACGGTCGATTTGCGGTTGCGCAGCTCCTCATCTTCAGTAATGGTGCATTTGGCTTCCTCGGTAATCGTTTTGTCATGCTCCTTGCGGTCGGCGTTGTTCTTTTCAATGTGGTCGGCGCGTTTCTCGGCCATAACCATATTGCGCTCAATAAGCAAATCGACAGCCTCAACGCCTTTATCCATGCGGCCTGCGGCGTTGATGCGCGGTCCTATCTTGAACACAATGTCGTTTATTTTGATAGGCACAAAGTCTGGCGATGCCTCAGCTGGCTCGGGGTCGTCTTCAAAGCGGTAGTCGCGGTTGCGTTCCGGGGGAGGAGTGATGCCCGATTTCTGCATAACGGCGCGCAAGCCGACACGCGGATTGCTGTTGAGCTGCCGCAGCCCAAAGTGAGCCAGAATGCGGTTCTCATCAACAATTGGCACAATGTCGCTGGCAATGCTGACAACCACCAAATCGAGGAACGGCTTAATCTGATAGAACGGAATCTGTTTCTTCTGCGTGTAGGCCTGTATCAGCTTGAAACCCACGCCGCAGCCCGACAGCTCATTGAACGGATAGTCGCAGTCAGTGCGTTTGGGGTCGAGCACGGCAACAGCCTTGGGCAGCTCGGTGCCCGGCTCGTGGTGGTCGCAGATGATGAAATCGATTCCCCGCTCGGCGGCGTACTCCACTTTCGACACGGCTTTGATGCCGCAGTCGAGCGATATTATCAGCTTGCAGTTTTTCTCAACCGCATAGTCAACACCTTTGCACGACACTCCGTAGCCCTCGGTGTAACGGTCTGGCACATAGTAGAATACATTTCTGCATTTGCTTTTCAGAAATATATACATCATTGCAACAGAGGTAGTTCCGTCAACATCATAATCACCATAGACGAGCACGTTCTCGCGCTCAACTATGGCTTTTTCCAGCCTTGCAACCGCCTTATCCATATCCTTCATCAGGAACGGATTGTACAGTTTCTGCAAGTCAGGACGAAAAAACTTGCGTGCTGCATCGCAGCTATATATACCTCGTTGCAAAAGTAGTCCGGCGATAGGCCTGCTCACGTTAATTGACTCTGCCAGTTGGTCAATCTCAGAGCTGTTGGCCTGCTCCTTAATTATCCACTTCTTTTGCATCAAACATAATTTTTATCAAATCAGTGTGCCTTTCGGCAGATGCAAAGCGAATATAGAAATTTTGTAAAACTATCAGCAATAATCTTCCAATAAATTATGCACGGTCAACGTTTCGCTCTGTTATACAGCACAATACCTATGGCGCCGAAAATTATATTCGGAATCCAAACGGCAATAACCGGCGCCATGTTGGCGTTGGTTGCCAGTACGGTTGACACCTGCATGAACAGTATGTAGGTGAATGCCAATAGAATACCCATTCCTATATTCAGTCCGATGCCGCCGCGCCTTTTCCGCGACGACAGCGATACACCAATAAGCGTTAAAATAAATGTCGAGAAGACGGATGCGAACCGGCGGTGTTTCTCCAATTTCCACAAAACCACATTTTCGGCACCTTTCATCGTCTCCGCCTCAATAAACTCGTTCAGTTCCTGATAGTTCATAGCCTCAACCACGTCACGTCTCCTTGCAAAGTCGGCTGGGAGCAGGTTGAGCGTGGTGTCTAATTTCCTGTGCGCCTCCACAAGTTCCTTTCCGTCTTCAAAGCGGCGCACATAGCAGTTGCTTGCCTGCCATTTGTTCAGACTCGTGTCCCACTGCACATATTCCGACACTAGCTTCGATTTCAGCTCACCGTTTTCAATCTGCTCAATAGCGAATTTGTAACCGATGTTATAATCGGTGCTGTAGCTTTCCATGTAGATATACTGCCCAGGCATAATCTGCTGATGTATATCTTGTTGGGTGTTCGAGAATTTGTTGCGGACGTATTTTTCCTCAAACTCGAGCCGGTGCTTGTTTGCCGGCGGTATAATCCAGTTTATCAGTAGGTAAGCGAATATCGACAGTATCAGTGCCGACACAAAATAGGGGAACATGAGCCTCCGGTAGCTTACGCCGCTGCTCAGTATGGCAATTATCTCCGAGTCGCCGGCCATTTTCGAGGTGAAGAAAATGACAGCTATGAAGATGAACATCGCCGAGAACAAATTGGCGAAATATGGTATGAAATTCAGGTAATAATCAAAGATTATGGCCTTGAGCGGCGCTTGTTTGACAAGAAAATCGTCAATTTTCTCCGATATGTCGAAGATTACCACAATCAGGATAATCAGAACCAAGGCGAAAGCAAATGTTCCTAGGAATTTGCGTATGATGTACCGGTCCAATTTCTTCATATAGTTGCTCATAACTACAGTCTGTTTGTAACTTTTTGAACCATAACGTTTTTCCACTCCGCAAAATTGCCCTCGACAATATGTTTCCGCGCTTCGCCAACCAGCCATAGGTAGAACGCCAAGTTGTGCATGCTGGCGATTGACATTCCAAGCATCTCCTGCGCCACAAACAGGTGGTGTAGGTAGGCCAGCGTGTAGTATGAATCGACAAACGACGTGCCGTTGGGGTCGATGGGAGAGAACTCGTTCTCCCATTTCTTGTTTTTTATGTTGATGACGCCTTCGCTGGTGAACAACATTCCGTTGCGTCCGTTGCGGGTTGGCATCACACAGTCGAACATATCAACTCCGCGACTTATGGCTTCAAGAATGTTGGCCGGTGTGCCCACACCCATCAGGTAGCGGGGCTTGTCGGCGGGCAGAATAGCGTTTACCACCTCAATCATCTGGTACATAACCTCGGTTGGCTCACCCACGGCCAGGCCGCCAATGGCGTTGCCATCCATCCCGAGTTCTGCAATCTCGGTGGCCGCGCGCTTACGCAGGTCGCTGTAGGCTGCGCCTTGCACAATCGGAAAATACGACTGATAATGGCCGTAGAGCGGTTCGCTGTTGCGGTAGGCCTCAACGCCACGTCGCAGCCAGCGCATTGTCAGGTCGAGAGACTTGCTAGCGTAGTTGTAGTCGCAGTCGCCCGGAGGACACTCGTCGAGCGCCATCATTATGTCAGAACCGATAATACGCTGTGTATCAATTACATTCTCGGGTGTAAATATGTGCTTCGAGCCATCGATATGCGAGCTGAATTTTGCGCCTTCTTCTGTGAGTTTGCGGTTAGCCGAAAGGCTGAAAACCTGAAAGCCGCCGCTGTCGGTAAGTATCGGTTTGTCCCAATGCATGAATTTGTGCAGGCCGCCTGCCTCGCGCAGCAACGTGGTTCCGGGACGCAGGTACAAATGATATGTGTTGCCAAGAATTATCTGGGCGCGGATATCATCGGCCACATCGCGCTGGTGTATGCCTTTGACTGAGCCCAACGTGCCGACAGGCATGAAAATGGGCGTCATGATATCACCATGGTCGGTTGTTATCTGACCGGCGCGCGCTGCTGATTTTGAATCGGTGGCTGTGAGTTTGAATTGCATTTCTGACAAAATGTGGGGCAAATATAGAAAATTGGCAATAAAAAAAGCCTCTGCCGTAGCGACAGAGGCTCTCGCTGTGGTATTAGTTGTAGCGAATTAAAAATCAGTTTGTTCTCCGTTTTTCAAGCGGCGGGCAAGTTCGTTCAGCTCGGCTTCTTTGCGCACTAAGTCCTCTTGTGTGGCCTGCAGCTCCTCGTAGTTCTGCTTCAGCGCCTCCGACTGCTCGGCTAGTTGGTCGGCTTTCTCTTTCGATTCCTCAAGCAGCCGCGCCGTGCTCATGTTTATCTTCACCATCGATAATGTTGAAGCCAGCGCCTCGCCAATCTTCTTTACAAAATCGACTTTGTAATCGTCTATCTTAGTGAACGATGCCAGCTCAATGACGGCATAAACCTTGTCGTTCAAGATAGCCGGAGTGAGCAGCACAAAGCGCGGATTGGCCTCGCCCAACCCCGAGGTTATCTCCATATAGTTGTCGGGTATCTCGTTCAGATAGATGATGTCTTTCTCGTATGCGCATTGCCCAACCAGACCTATGCCAAGCTCGAATTCCTTCTCCATGTGTTTGACGCGGTTGTATGCCACTGCGCCTTGCAGTTCAAATTTCACATGCTCAGGGTCGTCTTCGTTCAAGATGAACACGCCGCCTTGCACTACGCCTGTGTAATCGGTTAGCTTGCTGATAAATACGCGGCTTAAGGCCTCAAGATTTGAGTTCTCCTGACGGAACAAATCTGAAAATTCGGCAACGCCGCTGGCTGCCCAGGCAGCCTTTTCCTGCTCTTTGGCGCGCTCCTCCTCGGCTGCTTTCGCGTTTTTCAGCTCATCGCGCATATTGATAAGGGCAATGCTGAGCTCGTCGTTCTCGCCATTCTTCTCATATTCATAATCAAAATTGTTGTTTGTAATGGCATCGGCAAATTGCGCGGTATTGTGCAGATTATCAGCAACCATATTGAACGATTTGCACATTTCGCCAATCTCGTCCTTGTGGGCTGTTGCCGAATCTTTCATAGGCTCTATCTCGCCTACGGCCATTTTGTCGAGGTGCTCTTTCAGCTTCAGAATCGGTTTCTGGATAATGCGCGCGGTAACAGAGTTGGCTCCAACCAGCAGAATAAGCGCCAATGGTATCGCCCAAGTAAGCGAAATAAGGCCGAAAGTGCCTACGGCAAATCCTATGGTGGCTGTTACCATTGAGAATAGAAATATCAGTGTCGCCACTTTTGCCACTATGTTCCGCTTGTAAAGAACTCTAATAACGACTAATCCGAAGGGGATTATGCCGAAAACCATAATAAGTAGAAATGTAATCATCGATTTCATAATCGTCTTTCTCTTTTAAAAGTAACTCCAAATATAAATTGTTTGTCGGAGTTGCACTGAGATATTGTATGTTTTTTTTCGCGTATTTTTTTTTGCAGTACTTTTGAGGACTAAAAAAACGCTTTCGATGAAACATAATGTGCTAATCTGGGGCTACTTCTCAACATTTGTGTTGCTGCTTGGTGCCATTTTCATGAATCTCGATTTTGTGGCAGGTAAGGTTCTTTTCCTTGTCGGGTTCTTCACGTTCAACCTTGGCTATCTGATACCATTGTTCATGGTCATCTTCCGCGACAGCCAGGAGAACAAGATAGGGCTGATAATCATTTTGAGCATGCTCGGTTTCTTCATATTCCTGATGGGTATCACATTCTTTATGGTAAGCTGGGGCGGCAGCATGGTGCTGATTTACGTTGGCGGCTCGTTTTTGCTGCTCACGTCGATATTGATGCTTTTTATGTCGCGCCGTTTCTACGAGACAAGTGTCGACTCATGGTTTCCGATAGTGCTTTTTGCCGTTTTTGTTGTCATCGGAATGCTGACAAGTATGGTGCACAGGCCGGTGCTGCGTTCGTTTACAATATCGAACAAAGAGGATATGGTGCAGATGCAATCGCTGCGCGACATCAACATTCACGTTTACGACGAACTTGAAGCGCTATGCGGCTCCGACAGTGCCCTGCAACCTATTATGAACTCCGCTGACCAGATTGTGGCCAAAAGCGACAGCATGCTCAACTTTATCGACGAGCTGAAGCGCGAACTTATTGTTTATATCGAGGGCAAGACGGTCCTTCAGGACTCCAACATCTTGAACAATCTGGTGCCCATTCAGTCGAATGTCGAAATCAACTCGGTGCGTCGGTTTATGCTCGGGCGCAAGCGGCACAAGGCTCAGATTCTGCACGAGGAAATTGATAAATATCGCGAGTTCCTGTTGAGCATGGATATTGCTAGCACTTTGTGGATGAAAAAGTTCATAGAGTCGAATTTGAGCACCGATGTCCACAAACTGAACAAGCGGAACTACAATCGCAGTTGGGAGAAACAACATTTTTACAATTTTCCGCTGGTTACCGTCATAAGCCAGTTGTCGAGGCTGCAACTCAGCATCAGCCTTGTTGAGGGCGAGATTCTGAACAACTACCGGCGCATGTCGATAGAGCAGGTTGCAAGCCGATATGTTATTGTTGAAGAAAAATGATTGTAAAAAAACAAAAGTTGGTTGTAGCATTTAAAAAAAAACATACTTTTGCAGTCCTATAAAAATGACATCAAAAAAGTAGAAAGGGTATATTATGGCAATGAAAAGAACATTCCAACCGTCGCAAAGAAAACGTAGGAATAAACACGGTTTCCGTGAGAGAATGGCTACCAAAAATGGTCGTCGCGTATTGGCAGCACGCCGCGCAAAAGGCAGAAAAAAACTTACAGTATCTGACGAAAAATTGCACAAGGCATAATCATTTAGGTTGTCAGAAAAAGATACAAAGGGAGCAAGTCCGCATTGAGGCTTGCTTTTTTTGTACCTAGTCGTTTCTCCTCATCTAACCTTAACTTTCAATTCCACCCAATACTTTAAACACTCTTTCACATCTTAGTCGCCACCACACACGCTTTCTGCATCTTTTTCACCTTGCCGTTGAGGTCGAACAGCTCGCAGTGAATCACATAGATGCCTGTCGGAACGCGGCGGTTGTTGTCGTCGAGGCCGTCCCAGGCCCAGAAGCCGGTGGTGCCAAGCAGCTCGTTGCTTGCCAACGTGCGCATTTTCAATCCTTTGGCGCTGAAAATCGTAACATTTGCCACATAGCCGGCCTCTTCAATGTTGTAACTTATTTCGAGCTGGTCGTCGTGGCCGTCGTTGTCGGGTGAGAAAACTTCGGTGTTAAGCGATATAAGTTGCTCTTTATCGGTCTCAATGGGCTTGTAAACCGAGTTTTGCAGTCCTGGTGTGGCCCAGCCCGACATTTGCGAAGCCGAGTGCCAATTGCCCTGATTGTCAGTGGGTTGGTTGTAATCGACGCGCTCCAGGCTGACGCCGTTCAAATCTTTCAGCAATGCGAAGTGCATTTTGCTAGAATATGTTACTTCGTCGAAGACATTACCGAGTGTATCTGCCAAAACCACCGAACCTGCGTCGTCAGGCATCGAAGGCAAAGCCGACACTTGGTACAAGTCGCCGTGATTGTAGGTGGCGTCGATGTTGGCAATATCGGTCGAAATGGCGACGTAACTGCTTGGCATTAAAACAAATCCGGGAGTGTTGATGCGCTTTGGGTTCTTCAAATTGCCTTCGGTGCGCGTTGCAAACACTAAATCGGCTATGTTGATGATATTCTCTGAGCGGTTGTAAAGCTCAATGAAATCGCTGCCGCCGGCATACGGATTGAAAAGCAGCTCATTTATAACAACATCGCCCGTCTGTGCGGCCACAGGCAAACCAAAAGAAAACGTGCTGTTGCAAATCTGGTTGCCCGCTATGTCGGTCATCAGCGAGTCGATAGTGAATGTATATCCTTGGCTTTCAGATAAATCGACAGGCAGATTCGCTACTATTGTCTGCGGTGACGACCATAGCACCTCAACCGACTTCGGATTGCCGATATTAGGTTGAATGACAAACTTTTGGATGTCGGTAGGAGCAATGTTCATCGTCTCGCTGAAGATTATGTGCAGAGTGTTTGCCGACACCGGTACAACTTGCAATAAATGAGGCCGTAGGGTGTCAGGAATTGCAGTGCTTACCGAGTTGCTGTGGCCTGGTGTTGCGCCAGCCGTTGCCAGCGACTGCGCCCAGTTTGCAGCCGATTCGTCGGCGTTGTCAACATCGATGCGCTCAAGGCTGCAACCGCCGACCGCTTTGAAATCGTCGGCAAACCAGCTGTTTGAATAAGCCGTGCGGCAGACAACTTCACCGGCGTTATTATATAATATAAGTGTGCCCGACTGCGCCAGTGCCGGCATCGACGTAACCGGAACAACATTGCCGAGCTGCGCCAAACTGTCTCTGATTGTGGCTTTTGCAAGCAACGCGTAACTCTTGGCCGGCACAAGTCCGCTTTCAATATTGTATCGTTTCGAGCCCACGCCGAGCGCAAAGCCGTTCATAAAAATGTCGAACGAGCCGCGATTGTATATCTCAACCCACTCATAATCAGGTAGTACGCCATTATCCGACGGCGTTGCATAAACCTCGGTTATCACCATTTCGTAAAGTGCCACATTGTGGTATGAGAACTGTAAAACAGTGTCAGTCATTACGTTACCGCAAGCGTCTTCAAGGTTTGTGACGCTAAGCTCGTATTTCATATCCGACTCGAAACTCTTGCGGAACGACAATGCTAAAGTGTTGTCGCTCAGTTCGAAACCAATAGGGTTGCCAATACCTTTCACCGTATAGTTCGACAATGTCTGCAGCGTTTGCTGAGTTGGCGTTTCCGACAGTTCCAAACTAAGTTTGAACGGCGTAACAGGCCGGAAATTAACAATTCTAACAGGCTCATTATCAATATTGCGGGCAAAAACAGAGTTGCGCCGTCCGGGTGTGCCGCCAAGCGTGTCAACCGAGTAAGCCCAGTTGTTCCAGCCGCCGCAGAAATTGTCGGGGTCGATGCGCTCAAGCGACCAGCCGCCGTCGCTTTTTGGGGCATTGACAATCGGTTTATCCTTGTAGGTGAGGCTGTCGATGATTTTGCCATCGGGTGAGATTAGCCGTAACGTGCGGCCAGTATTGGGTAGGTTGCTTGTTGTTATGGCTACAATCGCATTTCCATAAACACGAAACGAATCAACCGCTTGTGTGCTTGTAAGTGTCAGATACTCACCGCTTTTTATAATAGAATCAGGAATTGTGCGGATGCTGCCGCTGATGTCTAATGTCCAGCCGCCAAGCGCAATGTCGGAGCCGCTGCGGTTGTAAAGCTCAAGGAAATCGTAGTTTGGCAAACCGACAACCGGCGACGGGTCGAACATCAACTCGTTGAATACCAAATCGTATGGCTTGGCAGGGGAGATGTAGCTGAATTCAACCGACTGCTCGGCCATAGTTTTTCCGTCGGAATCTTTCACGCCCGAAATCCATAATAGGTAATTACCTGTAACTAAAGGCGATACCTCCAAATAAACTTTTGTCGGCTCCTCGGGTTTGACAACAGCGTCGCGGATGATGACGCCTTCTATCGAATAGTTGCGCGGTTCGCTGGCCGAAGCGGCTTCAACTTCGCCCGTGAAAGTCAACTCAATAACATCGTCGCCGATGTAAACCGCTGTGCTTGGGCCGGTTGGAAGTGTTTGCCGCTTAATTGAAACATTATCGGCATAAAACTTTCCTGCGTTAGTTTTCGAATAAGTGAAACAGAAACCGTTGTATACATAATTATTATATGTGTTGTCGGTAAAATTTTCGGCAAAAACAGTGTCGTTAGGGTTCGACTCTGTTTTGTAGCCTACTTGCCAAACTCCGCCTGGCATGCGAGTAATAATCACATCAACAACAGAATCCTTCGCCCATGTATAATCGGTGGCGCAAAGCAAAGTTTTTTTGCTGCCGTCAATCCTGTAAAACGACAAAGCCTT
>JAEEGL010591233.1_pt1 | contig 13788 bp, 7 predicted proteins | sample 9134231 | NCBI WGS metagenome assembly JAEEGL01 (sample SAMN16246548, study PRJNA631951) | gut metagenome | biome: gut microbiome; feature: rumen; material: fiber-attached | host: Bos | place: Iran: Karaj | collected 2018-10 | reverse complement strand
GCTGTCGGACGAAAGCGTCACGTCTTTTTCCGCGCGTATTTCAAGGCCGGGTATTCCGTTCGTTATGACGTCTCTGCCCGAATGAGCGGTAAAGCTTTCTTTTACGTGAAGAACGTTTTCATCAGCGTCGTAAGCGAATTCTCCCGCGCCGGTGATGTTGTATGCGTTGGACGCCGCGACCTGCGAGCCGTCTATCCAGAGATCGTATATACCGTTTATCGTAACGTCCGTGCAGAAGCCGCCGTCCGGATTATGGATATTCCAGCCTTCGTAATAAGCCCCTTCCGGTGAGACGATATCGCAGCCGTCGAAGATGATACTCATACTTATAGCGCTGGAGGTATGTATCGAATCCGTTTCGGTCGAGACGCTTTTGACGTAACTGTTTCTGATTGTCAGATTTGCCGGACCGACGTATGAGCTGGCGGAGTCTATGCCTCTCTGTGTATAAGAATCGATATATGCTCTGTCGAGCGTTACGGTGACGGAGTATGAACTCGCCCATATACCGTAATATCCGCCGCGGAGCTTAAGCTTGCCGGGACCGGTTATGGTCAGATCCTTTTCCGCAACGATCGCCTTGTCGTTCCAACCGCTGTTAAGCGTGATATTTTTTGCAACGTAGACCGTCAGACCGGGATTATAACAGCGCAGAACGTCGCCGCCGCTGCTGATGCTCTTTTTGAGCGTAAGTACGTTCGTCTCGGGGTCGTAAGACGCCTCTCCTCCGCCGAGTATATCGTTTTTGTTCTCTCTCGTTACGGCGGTACCGCATATATCGATACCGTACTTCTGCGTAATAAGAACTTCTGTCGCACCGTGGTAACGGTCGTCGCCGAGTATATGGCCGGTATTGCTGTCATACGCGCCTTTCTTTGGCAGAACACAGCTGCAGTCGATCGCCTGAAGGTTGTAGCAGCGCACTACACAATCATCTGCGGTTATATGGAGATAACAGCTTTTCAATATCAAAGCGCCGATGTAGCCCATACCGATACGCTTCGATTTTATGTCTATTCGCGCATCGTCTATTGTGACTTTTTTACCGTGTCCGGATTGCCAGCCGCCGCCGTAGAAAGCGATGTAGTCAGAGATCAACTTGAGAAGCCCCGGGCCTGTCACGGTCATCGGAACGTACGTGCATATCGCGCATTCCTCTTGGAGATTTTCATTCCCCGTTTTGCCCGCTTTGAGCGTAACGTCGTTTGCGACGTAGATCGTAAGATCACTGATGTTGTTTATGATGACCGAAACTCCTTTGCTTGAGCAGTCGCAGTCGCCCCTGACGGTCAGCGTGTTCGTGCCGGGATCGTACGAAAATGCGCCGTCGCCCAGAACGTTGTTATTGTTTGCGCTCGTGACCTGAACGCCTGCGATCTTAAGATCGTATACCTCCGCGGCTGACGCGGGCGTAAACGGCAGCAAGCCGAGTAAAATCACGGCGCAGAGAATAAAGCTGCAAATTTTTTTCATATATTCGACCTCCCGTTAAGATGACAAATACCGGTTTTTATATATCCTAACATAGAAATCATCCTTTGTAAATAGTAAATCACAAAAAAGACCGAGTTTTTGCAAGGTAAACTGCGAGGAGGGCAGGGAATCAAAGCGATACGTCCGGCATATTGCGTTCTCATACAGTACGATGAGCCGTGCTGCTTGACGTAAAGTGTCGAACGAAAAAAGCTCCTCGATGGGAGCTTTTTATTCGTCAGTTCGGTCCCAAAACTACGTTTTCGCCATTTAAGTATTTACGCAGTCTTATGAGATCCAGGCCGTTTACCACGTTGTTCGCGTCGCCGTTGACGTTTGCGCCCGGTCCGATTACCACGTTTTCACCGTTCAAATGCTTACGCAGCCTTATGAGGTCCTGACCGTTTATCTTACCGTCGTCGTTCACGTCGCCGTACATGATGCCGGAAGGGGCTTCCGCGTACAGATCCACGGAGAAGAACGTCATCCCGCCGGCGGTCAGCGAGTTCCACGACGCGTCGGCGAGCGCGGCGTCGCCGTTGATATAGACCGTCGTACCGCTAAGGGTGAACGTATATCCTTCGTCAGACAATACTTTGAATACTATGTAATATACTTTGTTTTCTTCAAATACGTCGCCGTCGTTCATTCTGACCCAGTTCTGCCAGAAACAGGTTTCGAGACTGTACGGCGCGTCTTCGGGCACGTAAACCGACGCGGTATTTTCGCCTGCCGTCTGACCGGCGACCGGCGGTTTGAATCCGAAGATCTCGATCGATCCGATCTCGACGACCGCCGTTACCGGCAAGGTCCACACGACGTATACGTTCACCGTATCGCCGATGCCGCAGTACGCGGTATCGACCTGATCCGTACTGCCGTTGACCGTCACATCGACGTATTCGGTGCTGAATGTATAGTATTCGTCGGACGTGAGCTCCCAGCGGTGCGAATAAATCTTGCCCTGTTCAAACGATTCGTTATCGCTTAAATAGTGATGATCTGTTTCGCAGTACCATTCCGAATCGGAGACGTAAAAGTGTTCTCCGTTCACATACGCCGCCGGCGTTTCCGCGACTGTTTTACCGACTGTCGGTACATTGAATCCGGTGACGGCTATTTTTTTGATCTCCGTATCTTCGGGTACCGTGAAATCGTACCAGACCTCGTATTTTGAATCGTTTATCTTTTCGTAGTCCGCGTAATGGCCGTTGACGAGGATATACATATCCATCAGATTTCCGAACTCATATCTCTCGTCGTCGGTAAGAACTATAGTTACGTGAACGCGGTAAACGTCGCCGGCGGTGAAATAATCATCGTCCTGAGGACAAAGCGATACGTTTCCGTGATCCCACGCCACGCCGCTTTCCCAGCGTATGCCGTTGTTATATTCCGTCTGTACTCTGTAACCGCAGTTTTCGGGTACCAACGCGTTATAATATATCATGTCGCCCGCCGAAGGCTCCGGCACGGTGATATATATATCGCTCACAACGGTCGGCGGGGTAAGGTCGAAGGTATAGCGTATGCCGTAATTCGTATCGGAATACCTGACGACCTCGGCTTCTTTGCCGTTGATGTAGGCCTTCATCTCGCCCGCCGGTGCGAATCTGTATCTTTCCGTATCAGTTATGACGACGGAAACGGTGACCGTGTATTTATTGCCCGATACGAAAGTATGCGCTTCGTTTACATTAAGCGTCGTGTTGTTTTCCTTCCATATCACGCCCATGCTCCACGTCGGATTGTTGTAACCGTATTCTATTCCGTAGCCTTCGGCGTTCAGGGTGACCGAGTTGTACGTGACCGTATCGCCGGCGGCCGGTTTCGTGATCGCGATATTAACCGTTTCGACCTTCGTCGTCGGCGTGCTTATCGTTACGGTCTTTTCGTACGCGCCGTTTGACTGTACTATATCGCCGCCGCTGATCCGTGCGCCGGACGGAGAGGTTATGATACAGTCGTTGAGCGTGATCGACGCTAAATTGAATACCGCGCCGACGTCGGATGACGTGATTATCATATGAGAGGAGTTTACGAAAAGCGACGCGCCGTCGGCGCTCGATATGCCCATTATGCCGTTGCCGCCGCCGACCATCATGCCCGTATTGATGACGGTCAGTCTTGCCCCGTCGCGTACCATTATGCCGCAGGTCGTACCGTTGAGCGTCAGCGTACCTTTGCCCGTTACCGTCGTGTCCGCTTTTAAAAGCAAAGCGGCGGTAGACGAAGACAGGACTGCGTTCTCGTCGACCGATATAACAAGACCGGGGATCCTGTTCTCTATAGCGGTATAATCGGCGGCCGCGGTGTAACTGCTTTTGACGGACAGCGTTTTGGTATCGGGATCGTAACTGAACTTTCCGCTGCCGATATTCCGGGCGTTTAAGGCCGTTATCTGCGAGCCGCCGATCCAAAGGTCGTAAAACGTGTTGATCGTTACTTCCGTTGCGCGCTTATGATTGCTGTAAACGCCGCTCAGCATCCCGGACCGGTCTATCACCGCATCCTGGGGATACACGATCTCTCCGCTGCGAAGATACAGATTTATGTAGTCTATCGCTCCCCGGCTGCTGTTGTTGCCGACGGCGTGAACGTAACTGTCCTTAATTACAAGGTTGCCGTAGTGGAAGCCTGTTTGGCTTCCGATACCGTGCCTGTCAGCGTATATATCTACTATGGCGCGGTCTATAGTCAGCGTTCTGGGAGGGTTTGCGCCGGTGACAACAGTTATACCGTTTCCGCCTCTTAATGACAGCTTGCCCGGACCGGTTATCTTCATATCCCTGTTCGTTTTTATAACGGGATCTCCAGACGTGCACCTAAGCGTGCTGTCCTTCGCAACAAAGACGGTCAGATCGTCGGCGCCCGTGTTGTTTATTATCGTTTCATTTGTTTTGTAATTTCCTTTTACCGTCAGAACGTTCGCAGCCGGATCATAGGAAAACACACCGTTGCCGAGAACGTCGTGTTTATTGCTTTTGGTTATATAGTCGCCTTTTATTAAGATCGGGTACGCTTTTTCAATGATGACGTACTGCGCCTGGGAATACCCGTTGGGTTTGTAAACGCTCCCGGGCTTATCTATCGTTCCGCCGACCGGTTCGATTATCTCGCAGTCATGCTTTCTGACGTCGCCGCACTCTCTCATATAGTTATTCAAACGCAGATAACTGTCGTAAATATCCAGGGAGCCGCACCACTGTATGCTGGCGTATCCCGAATCTATATCGACGCGCGCGTCTCGCAGGATCAGCGCTTTTTCGCTGCGGTAATCGCATTTGATGCCGCTCGATTTTTTGCCGTGCAGTTTCAGTAAACCCGGACCCGTTATCGTAAGCGATTCTTTCATATAGATCACGGGTTCTTTTTCTGCGGCGCAGGTCAGCTTTACGTCTTTTGCAACGTACAGCGTCAGACCGGGTATGCCGTTCACGATCACGCTTTTGTTCGGACTTTCGAAGTCGCCGCTTACTGTCAGCGTTTCGGTCGACGGATCGTACGAAAACGCGCCGTCACCCGTAATATCGTATTTGTTTGCGTTCGTGACCTGAACGTCTGCTACGTAAAGCTCGTATTTCGTGACCGCGAGCGTTCCGAGCGGCAGTAAGCCGAGCAGAAGCGCGGCGCAGAGTATAACGCAGAACAGTTTTTTCATATATTCGACCTCCCGTTAAGATGACAAATACCGGTTTTTATATATTCTAACATAGAAATCATCCTTTGTAAATAGTAAATCACAAAAAAGACCGAGTTTTTTTGCCTCCCTCCGGGAGGGAGGTGGATCGCGGAGCGAGACGGAAGGAGAGTGCGTAAAGATATGATCAGCGCTTATCGTCGAGTTGCGCATGCTCCTTTCGGGTACCTTCGGTACTCAGGGGTTGTTTAAAAACCTCTTATAAATACCGTTATCTTTCGGTCGCGTCGGTTTTCTTCACCTCTATGCGCGCAGCGCCGCGGCGGGGATCCCCCCACCTCCTCGCCGCGGGATTTTATTCGGTTTCCGGTGAAGAAAACCTTTGCGTACCGACACTTTATTATCATTTTTATAAGTTATAGCTATTTATTACGCAAAAAAGGCTGGTTATCCGCCTGAATTATTATTCAGGTTTTTAAACAGCCCCCTTTATATTTTGCAAAATTTGTTCTATGATCGCAAAAGGTCTTGATTTTTTGATAAAAATATAGTATAATGACAATGCGGAGGTATTTGCAATGAACGACGTGCTTGAAAGAATCGAATATTTAAGAAAACAGCTCCACTATCATTCCGTAAGATACTACGTCTACGACGATCCCGAGATCTCCGATTTCGAGTACGACGAGATGTTCGACGAGCTGAAAAAGTTAGAGGCGGAGCATCCGGAATACGACAGCCCGACCTCGCCGACGAAGCGCGTCGGCGGAGCCGTGCTCGACAAATTCGAGAAGGTAACGCACAGAAACAAAATGGGCTCTCTCGACGACGTTTTTTCGATAGAAGCGGCTGAAGAATTCGTAAATTCAATGATAAAACTCGGCGCCGACTCGTTTTCGGTCGAGCCGAAGATCGACGGTCTTTCGGTATGTCTTCATTATGAAAACGGCGTTTTCGTCTCCGGCGCGACGCGCGGCGACGGCTCCGTCGGCGAAAACGTGACCGAAAACCTCAAAACCGTACCGAGCATACCGATGCGCCTTACGGAAGATCCCGGGCTTCTCGAGGTCAGAGGCGAGGTCTATATGCCGCGTAAGAGCTTCGAGCAGCTCAACGAAAAGAGGGAAGAGCAGGGCGAGCCGCTTTTTGCAAATCCGCGTAACGCCGCGGCGGGGTCTCTCCGTCAGCTCGACAGCAGGATAACTGCCGAAAGAAAGCTCGACATATTCGTTTTCAACGTCCAGGAATATCACGGACAGGCGTATAAGACGCACACCGGTTCAATAGAATATATGAAAAAACTCGGGTTCAGAACGATCCCGTATATGAAAGAAACGCATACCGCGAAAGAGACGTCCGATCATATAAAATATATAGGTGAGCTCCGCGCCGATCTGCCGTTCGACATAGACGGCGTGGTGATCAAGGTCAACGATCTTGCGCTGCGCGAAAAAATAGGCGAGAATATCAGCACGCCGAAATGGGCGGCGGCGTATAAATTCCCGCCGGAGGTCAAATCTACCGAGCTTCTCGACATAACGGTACAGGTCGGCAGAACGGGCGTGCTCACGCCTCTCGCCGTGCTTTCGCCGGTACGTCTCGCCGGTACGACCGTCCGCGCGGCTACGCTTCACAATATCGATTTCATTAGGAGCAAAGACATAAGGATAGGCGATACGGTCGAGGTCTCCAAAGCCGGAGACATAATCCCAGAGGTCAGAAAAGTAGATCTCTCTAAGCGCAAACCGGGTTCCGTTCCTTACGAGATGCCGGCGCTCTGTCCGTCGTGCGGCGAACCTACGGTGAAGGACGACGAGGCGGCGACGAGATGCACGAATTCCGCGTGCCCGGCTCAGATCGAGCGCAACCTCACGCATTTCGCCTCGCGCGACGCGATGAATATCGACGGTATGGGACCTTCGGTGATAAAACTCCTCTGCGGAGAAGGTCTTATCAAAGACGCGGCGGATATTTATAAACTCAGAAAAGAAGATATCGCGGCGCTCGACCGCATGGGCGATAAATCGGCTGAAAATCTGATATCCGCGATCGCGAATTCAAAGAATGCGGGGCTTGACAGACTCATATACGCGCTCGGGATACGCAATATCGGGCAGAAGGCCGGCAGAGTTTTAGCCGACCGCTTCGGCGATATCGAGGCGCTTTTTGAAGCGACCGAAGAAGAGCTCGCCGCGATACCCGATTTCGGGCAGATAACGGCGGAGTGCGTCGTGAACTGGTGCTCGCATCCGCAGAACAGAGAGCTTGTAGAAGAGCTCAAAAAATACGGCGTCGTCACGACCTATGAAAAGCAGACGGTATCTGACGTTTTCGCCGGGCTCACGTTCGTTCTGACCGGCACTCTGCCGGGTCTCACGCGCGAGCAGGCGGAGAAGATGATTACTGACAGAGGCGGAAAAGCCTCGTCGTCTGTCTCAAAGAACACGTCGTACGTGCTCGCCGGAGACAAAGCCGGCAGCAAGCTGACGAAGGCTCAGTCGCTCGGCGTGCCGGTCATAGACGAGGCGCGGTTCTTACAAATGTGCGAGGGTGAATGATATGTTTATAGATTACGTCAAGATTTATATAAAAGCGGGCGACGGCGGCAACGGCTGCGTGTCGTTCCGGCGCGAGAAATACGTCGCCAAAGGCGGACCCGACGGCGGCGACGGCGGCAGAGGCGGCAATATCGTATTTCAGGCCGATCAGGGCAAGGATACGCTGCTCGATTTCAGATACAGACGCAAATACGTCGCCGAAAACGGCGCGGACGGCGCCGGATCGAAATACCACGGCAAAAACGGCGCCGATCTCGTTATACCCGTACCCAAGGGTACGGTCATACGCGACGCGGCGACAGGCAGGATAATCAAAGATATCTCCGACGACGAGCCGTTCATATGCCTGCGCGGCGGCAAAGGCGGCTGGGGCAACAAGCATTTCGCCACGCCGACGAGGCAGATACCGCGCTTTGCGAAAAACGGTATCGAGGGACCGGAAAAAGAAATCATACTCGAGCTTAAAATGATCGCCGACGTCGGACTGATCGGTATGCCGAGCGTGGGCAAATCGTCGCTTTTATCCGTCATATCGGCGGCGAAACCGAAGATCGCCGATTACCATTTCACGACGCTTTCGCCGAATCTCGGCGTAGTGCCCGTCGACGGCGGCGCGTTCGTCTGCGCCGATATGCCGGGGCTTATCGAAGGCGCTTCCGAAGGGCTCGGTCTCGGTCACGACTTTTTACGCCATATAGACAGATGCCGTCTGCTCGTACATATAGTCGATATATCGCAGTCGGAAGGCAGAAACGCAGTAGAAGATATAAAAACGATAGATAAAGAGCTTGAAAAGTATTCGCCCGAGCTTGCGCAAAGACCGCAGATACTCGTCGCAAACAAGACCGACGCGCTCGATAAGAGCGTTACGGATATCGGGGCTTTTGAAAACTACGCCGCAAAAACGAACAGATCCGTAGTATATATCTCCGCGGCGACGGGAGAGGGAGTCAAAGAACTCGTGCGGTTCATAAAAACGGAGCTTGACAGGCTGCCTCCGCTTACCGTATACGAGCCGGAATACGACGAGGAAGAGGAAGAGATAAAAGAAATAACGCCGACCGTAACGGTGACGAAAAGAGAAGGCGTGTGGGAAGTCGAAGGTCAGTGGCTTTACCGTCTTATGGGACGGATCAACTTCGACGACCGCGAGTCCATGGCGTACTTTGACAAGATGCTCCGCAAATACGGCATTTTCGCTCAGATGGAGGAGCAGGGAGTATGCGACGGCGACATCGTCAGCCTTTACGGCTTTGAATACGAATATGTTAAATGAGGTGAAAACAAATGATCATAAAACAGCTTTCCGTTTTCGTTGAAAACAAATCGGGCAGACTCGCCGAGGTCACCGAGCTCATAGCGCAAAGCGGTATAAATATCAACGCTCTGTCGATCGCCGACACGACAGATTTCGGCATTCTGCGCATAGTCGTCGACCGCGTCGAAGAATCGGCGGCGCTTCTGCGCGCAAATTCGATGACCGTATCGGTATGCGACATCATATCGATCGATCTCGACGACCGGCCGGGTAAACTCGCCGAGGCGCTGCGCGTGCTGTCCGAAAACGGCATATTCATCGAGTACGTGTACGCTTACAGCTCGCCCGGCAAGGGCGGTCTCGCCCGCGTCGTCATCAGGGTGGACGATACGGTCCGCGCCGACGAATGCCTCCGCAAAGCCGGATTCAATTGAAAGCGATATTCGTTTTGCCAAAACGAGCGATATCCTCACTGTGTTCGGGCGATATGCCTTTGGCGCGATATGCGCTTTGCGCGTGAAGAACGAATATCATATCGCACGCGAGTTTACGGCGTATATCGCATTTTGCAAAAGCAAAATATATCGCTTTGCCCGTCAGGGCAAAATATCGCAGGAAATTACGCATAAGCGCTTTCAACGTTATCGGTCGAAAGCGCTTGTTTTTGCAGATTGATATTTAAACGTCATATTATTTCAGCGGCGTTTTTTATTGAATTTGAAAAGAATCCGGTTTTTTACGTCCGGATTTTCGTTTTCATCCGTATAATAAGCAGAATGACAAGAAACTTCAGAGCTCGGGAGCAACTTTCATGGAAAAAGGCGCGGAAAATTACGAAAAATACTGTAACGGCGACAACGACGGCCTTACGGGGCTTGTCGAAGAGTACCGCGGCGGACTTATACTCTACATATACGGCATAGTCCGCGATATGTACGCGGCGGAAGATCTTTGCGAAGATACGTTTTACCGTCTTATAACGAAAAGACCGAAGTTTGACGGCGGCAAGGCGTCTTTCCGCACGTGGCTTTACCGCATGGCGCGCAATATCGCATACGATGCGATGCGGCACGGGAACACAATACGTTTTTCGGAGATTGAACCGGAAGACGCTGCAGCCGATCGTACGTCGCTCGAAGACCGTTATATAGACGGAGAGCGCAAAAGAGTACTGCTCGAACAGATAAAAAAACTGTCTCAAAACGACAGGGAACTTTTGTGGCTTACGTATTTTGAGGATATGAGCGCGCCGGAGATCTCAAAGCTGACCGGCAAACCGGTCGGAAACGTAAACAAAGCGCTGTCACGCGCAAGAGAAAAACTGCGCGAATACTTGAAAGAAGAGGGTTACGGAAATGAAAACGAATGAACAAACGGTAGCTGATCTTATTAAAAGAAGAGAAGAATACGACAAAAAACAACTGATAAGAAAAAGAAGACTGTCGAAGATCGCCGCCGTTCTTGCGGCTGTAATGATATTCGCGGCGCTATCGACCGTGCTGTTTTTAGCCGCAAAGACGAACAACGCCCCCGCCCCGGCGCCTGCCGGAACGGCGACGGAAACGGTACCGGTTGTAACGGCGGACGAAACTAAAGAAACGCCGACCGAACAGGCGACCGTGAAGACGGAAACGGAAATAAAAACAGACCCGGATACCGATATGGATGAAATCTTAGCGGAACTTGAGGGTATAAAAGAATTTATTGATGTTGATTCGGGGGATAAATTGTCAGAGGGATATCGATTTGCAGCTTCTTATAACAGAGTAGGTGAAGAAAGTGAAGACTGGCTGAAAATACCGCTGATCGATCTGCTGAAAATCAGCGATAAAACAAAGGAATTTATAAGAGAACACGCTGATCACAGAGATGCAAAGAAATTACTGAACCGTTATATGACGGGAGTTCCTCACAGCGACATTATGGAATGGGACGTAACGATCTGGATACACAGAGAGGATTTCAGGAACGGGATAGACGAGATAGACAAAAACGTATTTCCGATGAATATAGTCGTATCCGAAGGCATAGAACTTCTCTGCGACAGAACAGTCATGCTGAATTTTGAAAACGAAACAACTCAAACGGTACGTATAAGATTCAAATATAAAGAAGGTTATTCAAACGGGTATATGTTTGTAATAATGGCTAACGAAGAAAGACAGCGCGCATATGATATTGCTTACGTCGGAGGTCGCAGATCGGTAGTTTTTGCAACAATAAAAGGATATGATTTTGACGGATTCAATCCTTCAAGACTTTACAGATTTGCATCGATTTATTTCGGCGACGTTGATGAAAACGGGGAACCTCTTTACTATAATGATCCTTATATGGAAGATTATTATGATAATCCGTGGTGTCAATATTTAAGAGGCGAAAGAAAAATGGACGATTATTTCTACGCCGATCCCGACGCTCCGACATATAAGCCTAAATATGATCCCGAATGGCCTCTTAAAGAACAGCGGGGAGATCAAAATATCTCCTCGCTTTCTGCGTTATCAAAAGAAAACGGTGCTTTTGAGAATTCTAACAGAGGAGATGCTTACAAGTTTACAGTTTAGAGTTTACAACTATGAGTTTGCCTTGCGGCAAACGTTATGGTTTCGCCTTCGGCGGAAGTTCAACGGGTCGAGGCGCCGACCATACGGAGAACGGCACACGATACGTTCGAACGGTAAGTTCCGTTCGTTCTTGGGGGTCTGCCCGCCCCTCCGCTCGCTGAAGCTCGCAACCCCCAAACCCCCTGTTCCCCTCCCGTGATTTTTGAAAAATCACAGGGCGCGACGATAAGCAAAAAAGCCTTGCCGGCAACGGAAGGCTTTTTCGGTTTATAACTTTGATTTTAAAGTTTACGGCAGAGAAGGCGGAACGGAAAGCTCGAATCAATCGTCGATGATCATTATAAAATCCGGTTCGGCGTATTTGACGTCGCTTCTTGTACGTATCAGCTCGATCGCCTCAAGAACGTTATCTTCTCCCGGATTTTTCAGGTACATCACAAGGGCGCACGTGCCGTCGTTTAAATCCATAAGCTTTTTGACGGCGGATAATTCGAACTCCGGAAAATCCTGCGCCGTATATTCCGCCCCATCGCTTTTCGTCACAACGCACACAATAAATCTGTCGGGCGCGAATTTGTCTTTATATCCGCTGTGATCCGACGGCGCAGTTTCTTCAGCCGGATCTGTCCCGCTTTTTCCGTAAATGCTCTTGAACAGTTCTTTACGCAGCCTGTTAAACTCGTTTGTATCGTTATAACTGTTCGTGATATCACGCAAGCCCGCCGTATAACGCGCGGCTTTTTCAAGTTCTTCCGGCGTATAGTAGTACAATCCGCAGCGGGATCTGTGCTTTATGTTTATATCGGCGATATCGTCTTCGGTAAGGAAGCCTTTTTCATAGACCTCCTTAAGGTCGTACGAAACGCCGTCCTTCTCGGCTTTTATCTCTGCGGACGAGCCGGTTAAGAACGAATATCCGCCGATCTTTATGTTGTTTATTACTGCCAGATTGCTCAGAACGAGCCGGACGTTATAGCCGTTATACACGCCGTAATCATAATCGTATCCGTTTTCAAACGACACCTGTGTAAACCATTCATCCGAAAGATCGGTTTTATCGTAAAAACCCGTCACATTGCGTACAAAAGCTCTCTTGTAACCGATCACACAGCCAAAGAAGCCGGATTCGGGAGGATCTATGCCGTAATCCGCGAGATTGTCATAACCCGCTTTTTTGTATTCCGTTGAAAAAACCAGAACGTACATACCGGTTGCATACGATCCGTTGAGCTTGACACAGACCGGACGAGAGCCGCTCCAATAATCCTTGAACGTTTGCACCGACGCCAAAAATACGAGATAAAAATCGGTTTTATTAAACGCCGTATCAACGCGGTAATAAGTTATACCGTCATAATCCGTTTTCGCCGGCTCTTTTGAATAATTCGCCCGTATAAAATCGGTGGTATATTCCGATACGGGTATCAATATTTCGCGTCCGCGCGTGCAGATGCGCGCGCTTTCGGAATATATTCTCCAAAGCGCCTGCGCGGAATTGTCCGGCAGAGCGAAATCCTTCATATATTCGTCAATCCGTATGATCTTCTCGCCCGTCGCCGGATCGGTTTCCTCCCCGTATTCAAGCGGCAGGTAATCGCTTTGCCTGCATAATACGTAAGAATTGGGTCCGACGGTGAAACTTACGTCAAAATCGGAGACGGTCAGATATCCGACCTCTTCGGTTTCTGAAAAATCCGAATAAAGTTTATAATTTGTGCGTATTATGCCTGACCCGTATATACCGGCAAATTCTCCGATTTTTGCTGTTTTTTCACGTATTTCCTCGAAAGATTTGCTTGACGATATTATATCCGTGACCGCGTCAAGCGTGAGCTTCTGCCCGGTTTGTTCCGGACCGGCAAGCGTTTCTTCGGCTGAATACGGCGCGGTGCCGGTATCGTTCGAAGACGATGCGGCGTCCGTCCCGCCCGAAGACGACGCGGCGTCCGTCTCGCCCGAAGAGGGAAGCAGACCGTGCTGCTGCATATATATCGGCAGATAGCATACGTAAGCGAGCGCGGCTATGAGGAGAACCGACGCGGCGACGCCTATAACTTTGAATACCGTTTTGCCGATCTCTTTTTTCTCTTTGACTTTGACTCCGCATCCGGACAAAACTGCGGTGCGGTTTTTTTCAAGTATGCCTTTTGCCTCTTCCGCCAATTTTCTTTCGGCTTTTCTGTCTGTCACGACGATCACCTTTCCTTATAATATTTTTTCAGGATCTGTAAAGCTCTGACGTATCTTTTCTGCGCCGCTTCGGCGCCGAGCCCCGTCTTTTCCGCGATATCT
>JAEEGL010400277.1_pt1 | contig 13788 bp, 14 predicted proteins | sample 9134231 | NCBI WGS metagenome assembly JAEEGL01 (sample SAMN16246548, study PRJNA631951) | gut metagenome | biome: gut microbiome; feature: rumen; material: fiber-attached | host: Bos | place: Iran: Karaj | collected 2018-10 | reverse complement strand
GTGAGCCAACTGATCACTTCGATATCACTATCGAGGCTGTTGATCTTGTAACTGTAACAGGTGATCTTGCAGGTCTTGATGAGGCTGCATTATCAAATCTTGAGCTTTCATTTGTGAATGAAGAAGCTGTATATGTTCCTGATTTCACTATCGAAGGCAGCATCATCACTATGTACCTTGAAAGAGGCGTAGAGTACAACATAGTTGCTGATGGTATCAACGATTGGTATCTTTCAGACATCACAACTATTAAGAAGACAGAAGACGGTACACAGGACATCGCATTTGCACGTAAGCCTGTATATCCGGTAGCAGTAACTTACGATAATCTTCCTGATGATGGTAAGGCAAATGCTATCATAACATTTACAAATATCGATGAAGCAGGCTACTCATATACCTTCACAGCTGCTGAGATTCCTGAACTCAGAGATGGTCAGTATGAAGTTGTTGTAACAGGTACAGGTAAGGTTCCATACGCACAGAAGGTAACAGCTAACTGTAAGGTTGACGGCGCTGCATCTTCTATAACAGTTCCTTTTGAAGAACTTACTACTTGGGATTTCTCTAAGTACAACGGAAATCCTGGTATCGAGACTATCGATGGTGAAAACTACTATCTTGGTCTTGCACTCAGCGGTAACATCGCAGAGAACAAGATCTACCTCCTTGTAGCGGGTGAGAATACTTCTCAGGGCGTTCCTGCAGGTAAGGTTCAGATTCCTGTTAAGGCAGGTGACCTTGTAACACTTAACTACTGCTATTGCTCTAACTTCAACATCAATGGTGGTGAAGCTATAGTAACTAACTCAGGCAGTACTTCACAGATCGATACTACTACTTATACAGCAGAAGAAGATGGTGTAGTAGAGATCAACGGTGTTGGACAGACATACTTCACATCTATCACAGTTTCAGCAGCTGCTGAGTATACAGCAACTCTTACTGTAGGTGTTGATAAGGATTTCCAGACAATCAACGATGCACTTGTTTATGCAGCTACTATGGATAGAGCTGAAGGCGAGAGAGTACAGATTGTTATCGATCCAGGTAACTACGAAGAGATGCTCAGAGTGGATGTTCCTAATGTATCATTAGTAAATGCAGCAGGCACAGATGCTTCTATAGAGCTCACAAACAGCGGTGTTGATATCGCTGATACAGCAGTAAGAATCACTTCTTACTATGGACATGGATATGATTACTACAGTATGACCAATGGATGTCTCTATGATGAGGATGTTCTTGCAGCTAACCTCTCTAACGGCTATCCATCATACCACAATCCAGGTTCAGGAACAACAGACAATTCATACTGGAATGCTACAGTAGTTGTATATTCAGAAGGCTTCGAAGCATACGGTATAATCTTTGAGAACTCATTCAACCAGTATATCTCAGCTAAGGAAGCTGCCGATAAGGTAGTATGCTGGGAGACAGGTAGCAAGGGTGTTCGTCCTACAACAGTAGGTGATACATCAGTTCAGAACAAGTCTTTCGTTGAGCGTGCAGCAGCTATTGCAATCGTTGGCGATAAGGCAGCATTTAAGAACTGTAAGTTTGTCGGCAGACAGGATACTCTTTACGGTGGTGTAACAACTAACGCCGTATTTGAAGACTGTTCAATCTATGGTGGTACCGATTATATCTTCGGTGGTATGAAGGCAATCTTCAACAAGTGTGATCTTGTTCTTAATACCAGTGCTGCTTCTACTGATGTGGCTTATATCACAGCTGCACAGCAGGCAGGTGGAAGAGGTTACCTCATGTATGACTGTACAGTAACTTCTACAGTTCCTGGTGTTGATACAGCATCTGAGACACTTTCTAAGCCAGGCTTCTTCGGTCGTCCATGGGCTGGTAACACATCAGAGGTTGTATTCGTAAATACTACAGTTGAGACAACTGATTTCCCTGGATATGAAGGCAAGTCCCTCATCGATCCAGCTGGTTGGAATAATTCACTTGGTGGACCTTCACCATACATGACAGAGTACGCAACTAACGAACTTTCAGGCGAAGACAATACTGCATCAAGAGTTGACTGGTCACTTGTTCTTACAGAACCAGTACTTGATAATGGTGAAACACCTATTACATTCGCAGCATTTGTTGGAGAAGAATTCGTAGCTGAGCTTCAGGAAAAGGGCTTCCTTGCTGAGGGCGAAGTTGAATACGAAATCCTTGAAGGCGCTGATGCTACTATTACACAGGGTGAAGATTACAAGGTTAGATCAGCTGCTCCATTCTACAAGTTCGTAAGAGTTGATATGGATGGCGAAACAGTTGATCCAGCTAACTACGAAGCTTATCAGGGCTCTACAGTAGTCGAATTTAACGCAGATTATCTTGCAACACTCGCTGAGGGTGATCATATCTTAGAGATTATCTCTAACGATGGTTATGCAAGAACTACTATAACAATCAAGAAGGCAACAACAGGTGATGTTGGAGGTGACACTACTGGTGATACCACAGGTAGCACAACAGGAACACCTTCTACAGGCGATTCTGCTCCTATGGCACTCTACTTCTTCCTTCTTGCAGGTTCACTTAGTGCAGTAAGCATGGTTTCTAAGAAGAGACGTGCGCACTAAGTTATGGATATGCGTTCCTTTTTATAAGGGTTCATTATTTAATACCTAACACCTTTTTGGCGGCCGGACCTCCCGGTCGCCTTTTTGTATCTTATAAAATACTTGCATATTCACTAAGGATGGTATACAATTATCATTGTTAGCGAAAGGAGTTATATATTATGAGAATCAAGAGATTGATGGCCGGAATTCTTGTTCTTGCGATGTCTTGTACGATGTTTGCATGTAACAAAGAATCTAATTCAGAATCGACTACTAAGGCCACACAGAACAGTGAGAAATCGCAGACATCAGAGGATACTACAACTAAGACTGGTACTAAGTCTATAGTTTGGGGCGTACAGCAGGACATAGATAACTTTGATCCACACAAGATGACTTCTGCTGGTACTAAGGAGATATTCTTTAACGTATACGAAGGTCTTGTGAAGGCTGATAAGGATGGTAACATGGCTTATGCTGTAGCAAGTGATCTTAAGATATCTGATGATGGTTTGAAGTATACATTCACTCTTAGAGATGGTGTTAAGTTCCATAATGGTAATCTTGTAACTGCTAAGGATGTTAAGTACTCGCTTGACAGATGTGCAGGTCTTCTTCCTTCGGGAGAGAAGGCACTTGTATCTGCTCTTAAGAAGATCTCTAAGGTTGATATTATAGATGATAAGACTGTAGAGGTAACACTTAGCGCACCTGACTTTGAGATGATCTATTATCTCAACGCAGCTATTATTCCTTATGAGGCTGATGTTACAGGTGAGTTCTCTGGTACAGGTCCTTTTATGACAGGAGAGTATAGACCGGGCGAGAGCTTAGTGCTTAATAAGAACAAGGATTATTATGTCGCAGGATATCCTAAGCTTGACAGTGTAACTGTTAAGATAGTGAAGGATGGTTCGGCTGCACTTGTTTACTTAAAGAGTGGTGCTATTGACTTCTATCCTTACCTTACAGCTGATCAGGAAGAAGAACTTAGTGGTGACTTCGATATAGTCTGCTCGACAACAGATGATGTTCAGGCACTTTTCCTCAACAATGCTGTTGCGCCACTTAACAATCTCAAGGTTAGACAGGCTATCTGTTATGCCATAGACAAGAACGAGATCAATGCATTTGTTAATAACAATAAGGGTCAGATAATCGGTAGCTCTATGCTTCCTGGACTTAAGGATTATTACAATGATCTTACAAGTATGTACAAGACTGATGTAGCTAAGGCTAAGGAGCTTCTTAAGGAAGCAGGTTATCCTAACGGTTTTGAGCTTGAGATAACATATCCGACTAATTATCAGATTCATGTGGATACTGCTGTTCTTATTCAGCAGCAGCTTGAGAAGGCCGGAATTAAGGTTACTCTTAAGGGCGTTGACTGGAACACATGGGTAAGTGATGTATACACAGGCAGGAATTATCAGGCAACTGTATGTGCGGTTACTTCGCAGCTTGCACCTGGATACCTTCTTGCAAGATATACAGCTGATAACAAAAAGAATTTCGTAAACTTCTCTAACGAAGCTTATGACAGTATATTTAACGAGGCTAATACAACTAATGATAAGGCCGTTAAGGTCAAGGATTATAAGGAACTTCAGAAGATTCTTGCAGAAGATGCAGCTTCGGTTTATATCGAGGTTTGCCCGGTAGTAGTTGCAAAGAAGAAGAACCTTACAGGCTATACTACATATCCGGTTTACGTACAGGATCTGTCAACAATTGATATAAAGTAATTGAAAGGAGTCAGCCATGAAACCTTATGTAAATAAAATCATTGCGCTTATATTTACATTATTTCTTGTTTCTGTGGCTGACTTTTTTATATTCCAGGTGATTCCTGGTGATCCTGTCTTGATCATCCTTGGAACTGATGGTAACGAGGAGCGAAGAGAAGAGGTAGAGCATGAACTGGGGCTTGATAAGGGTGTTGTGGAGAGATATATATCCTGGGTCGGTGGTGCGCTCAAAGGCGATTTTGGAAAGAGCTATAGCTATTACCGTATGACAGGTGAGCGTATGGATGTATCTGAGGTCATAGGTAAGATGCTTCCTGTCACTGTGTGGCTTGCGGTTGTATCTATGACTATGCTGATAACGGTATCGCTGCCTCTTGGCATACTGTGGTCTATGGTGAAGAATAAGTATCTGGATGGTATTCTTAATGTATTAAATCAGATATGTATGGCTATACCTTCGTTCTTTCTCGGACTTATCGTTATGTATGTGTTCGGTATCATGCTGAAGACTTTTACTCCTGGTATGTATGTCGGTTATGATGAGGATTTTGGCAAATTCATAGCTTATATGATATATCCGGCTCTTGCTATATGTGTGCCGAAGATTGCCATGACTGTGAGGTTCCTTCGTAATTCACTTTGTGCGGAAGAGAAGAAGGACTATATCCTTACTGCTTCAGCTAAGGGTCTTTCTAAAGGGCGTATAGCTTTCTGGCATGTCTTGCCGAATGCTCTTATTCCTGTCCTTACTTTCTTAGGTAACATCCTTGCGGAAGCTTTGGCCGGAAGTGTTGTTGTTGAGCAGGTATTTGGACTTCCTGGTATAGGAAGACTACTTATAACTTGTATCGGAAGACGTGATTTTCCAGTGGTTCAGGCGATAATACTCTATATCGCTTCTGCGGTAGTTATCACTTACTTTGTTGTAGATATGTTGTACAGGGTTATAGACCCTAGGATCAGGAGGGGCTATGAAGAAAAAGCTTAACATGTACCTCGTGGTCGGGGCTATAATGGTAGCGCTGTGTGTTGTTCTGGCCGTCACAAGTTTTGTATATACGCCATTTTCTCCTACAGAGAATTCATATGCACTTAGATATCATGAGCCGGATAAGGTTCATATCATGGGGTGTGATAAGTTTGGGCGTGATGTCTTCTCGCGCGTCCTAAAGGGTATAGGCAATACTATGGGCGTTGGCTTCTGCGTCATCATGATAAGTGGTATTATCGGAACCATACTCGGTGCTGTCACAGGATACTTCGGTGGTATCGTAGATACTGTTATCATGAGATTCAACGATGCGATCAATGGGTTTCCGAGTGTTCTGCTTGCACTTGTGTTCATAAGTGTTATGGGAACGGGAAAGCTCAATGTTATCACGGTTTTATCTATTGTGTTTATTCCTAGTATAACGAGAGTTGTTCGTGGAGAGTTCATCAAGCAGCGTAATATGGAATATGTGAAGCTAGCAAAGCTTCTTAAGATCAATCCAGTGAGAATCATATTCGTACATATCCTTCCAAACATAGGCAATACGCTGGCTGGAACATTTACCATAGGCTTTAATAACGCTATACTTGCTGAGTCTGGCCTTAGCTACTTAGGTGTGGGCGTCATGCCTCCGGATGCGTCATTAGGCCTTATGATGAGCGAGTATCAGGGTAAACTCATGACTGCGCCTTGGTGTTCTATGTATCCTGGTCTTGTCATCATGATCATAATCGTTGGTTTCACCTTACTTGCAGAGGGCATAAGGAGGGAACAGCATGCTTGAGATTAAGAATCTAACAGTTAGCTTTTCGGATACTGAGGCTGTTAAGGGTATAGATATGAAGGCCTATGATGGGCAGATAGTGTCTGTTGTCGGCGAGTCGGGCTCAGGTAAGAGCGTGACTGCTAAGTCTATCATGGGTTTTGACTTCGGCGCTAAGGTTAAGGGGAGCATAAGATTCGATGATAAGGAGCTTATGAAGCTTTCGCAGAAGGAGTATCGCGCCATGCGCGGAAACCGTCTGTGTATGATATTTCAGGAGCCTATGACGAGTCTTAATCCGCTTCATAAGGTGGGAAAGCAGATTCTTGAAAGCGTCAAGGTTCACCGTAAGAGCACGGATACTAAGATTACCAATGAAGAGGCTAAGCGCCGCGTTATCGAAGTGATGGAAGAAGTCGGGCTTAATGAAGGGATATATGACAAATATCCACATGAACTGAGTGGCGGTATGAGACAGCGTGTCATGATTGCTATGGCCATAGTGATTAATCCAGGGCTTCTGATAGCTGATGAGCCGACGACGGCACTGGACGTCGCAACACAGGATCAGATCATAAAGCTTATCAGGGAAGTGAATAAAACCCATGGCACAACAGTTCTTTTTATAACACATAATCTGAAGCTTGCGAAGCAGATAAGCGATTATGTCTATGTCATGGAAAAAGGCAGGATAGTCGAGAGTGGTTTGGCGGAAGAGTTATTCGAGAATCCGAAAGAGGAATACACGAAGAAGCTTATAGACTCTATTCCGCGTCATATTAAATTAAAGGATATAATGCTTGAAAAATAATATGGAGAATGTACTTGAAGTAAATCACCTTTCGGTGTATTATAAAGAGAGAGGTACAAAAAGATATGTGATAGAGGATGTGTCTTTTTCCGTTAAGGAAGGCGAGATCGTCGGGCTTGTCGGAAAGAGTGGCTGTGGAAAATCGACTCTTTCTAAGGCTGTGCTCGGTATGCTTAGCACCATAGAAGGAGAAGTAAAGCTACATGATGAGCATCCTATGATGGTATTTCAGGATCCTTATTCTTCACTGAATCCGTCTAAGACGGTTAAGTGGCATCTTAAGGAGGTTCTTAGAGCCTGCCATATCAAGGATAAGGCAGAGGTTGAGAGTAGAATCCTCGATATGATGGAGAAGGTCGAATTACCAGTTGACTATCTTAAGCGTTATCCTGCAGAATTAAGCGGTGGTCAGCGACAGAGAGTAGCTATAGCTATGGCTCTCATAGTCAGACCGAAGCTAATAATAGCCGATGAACCTGTATCGGCTCTGGATGTTACAGTAGCACATGCTATCATGGAACTTATCATGAGGTTGCATATTACATCCGGAACTTCATTCATATTCATATCTCACGATATGGATGTCATATATCAGATGTGTGACAGGGTTTATGAACTGAAGGACGGAATGCTGATAAGGAGGGATGACTTATGAGTATAGGTGGAATAGGCGGATATAATCCATACATATATGATATATATAACAATCCTGCAGCGGCCACTGCGCAGTCTGAAGCTGTTAAGGATTCGGCAAATGTTGTGGAAACAGCTAAGTCTGAAGAAGAAGTACAGGGGGCACAGCGCCTTGAGATTAAGAACGCATCCCTTGATGATATTCAGGCAACTTTTAATAAGACTCGTGGAAGAGATCTTAATCTTATCACAGCCGATAGCAAAGAAAAAGATATAGACATAGATAAAGCTGTGTCTAATATCAATCGTGATGCGGCTTTGGAGAGGTATAGATACTTTGTGGATTCCGCTAAAAAGCACTGATAAGAAAAAAATCCGATTTTTTTCAAAAAAGTACTTGCAATTTTCCGTTGTGTGTTATATAATAGCAATGTTGACGGTAATGGGCTTTCGCCAAATGGTAAGGCACTGGATTCTGATTCCAGCATTCTGGGGGTTCGAGTCCCTCAAGCCCAGCTTAAGCTCTTAACCTAAGGTTGAGAGCTTTTTCATTTATAATGGGAGGAACAAGATATGATCGAGCTTGGAAGATATAATGATCTAAGTGTTGTTAAAAAGGTTGATTTTGGCGTATATCTGGGAAGCTTGGACGAGAAAGTTCTCCTTCCTGCCAAAGAAGTCGCAGAGGGTACTGAGGTAGGCACAGTTATTAGTGTATTCATATACAGAGATTCTCAGGACCGTCTCATAGCTACGACTGCTAAGCCGTACATAGAATTAGGCAGTATAGCCAGACTCAAGGTCAAAGCTGTTAACAGAGTCGGAGCATTTCTTGATTGGGGACTTCCTAAGGACCTTATGATGCCTTATAAGGAACAGACGAGGAAAGTCGAGGAAGGCGATGAGGTACTTGTTGCCTGCTATATAGACAAGAGTGACAGACTATGCGCTACCATGAAGGTATATGATTATCTCAAGACCGAGAGTCCTTATATACAGGGCGATGAGGTCAGCGGAGTTATCTATAACATCAATCCGAACTTTGGTGCATTTGTAGCAATCGATGATAAGTACAACGCTATGATACCTAAGGTTGAACTTGGTCTTGGTTACGGCATAGGCGATGAGGTTAAGGGCAGAGTCATCAAGAAGAGAGAAGACGGAAAGCTCGATATCTCGCTTCGCAACAAGGCATATATCCAGGTGAATCGCGATACTGATGTGATCATGGATAAGCTTATGAAGAACGGCGGCAGACTCAATCTGTGGGATAAGTCAGACCCGCAGGAAATCAGAGATTCGGTAAATATGACCAAGGGCCAGTTTAAGCGGGCTATTGGGCATCTATACAAAGAGGGACGTATAGAATTAAAAGAGGGTTACATCGAAGTAATCAGAAAGTGAGGTTTTACACATGGTAAACGTTATTAAGACAGATAAGGCACCGGGTGCTATCGGACCTTATTCACAGGCAATCGATTTGGGCAATATGGTATTCACATCTGGTGTTATCCCAGTTGTTCCTTCTACAGGAGTTATTCCTGAGGGCGTAGAGGCACAGGCTAATCAGGCTTTTGAGAATCTTATGAATCTTGTTGAGGCATCAGGCGCTAAGACATCTGATATCATTAAGACTACAGTATTCATCAAGAACATGGACGATTTTGCTAAGATCAATGCTATCTATGCTAACTACTTCAAGGAGCCATATCCAGCACGTTCATGTGTAGAAGTTGCAAGACTTCCTAAGGATGTTCTTCTCGAGGTTGAGTGTATAGCAGTTAAATAATAGGGGATTTTAATGAAAGAAAAACAGGTAGTAAGACTTAATTGGACCTTGTGTGTATGTATAATTGTGTACATAGCATTGCATTTTGCTTATAGTTTTGCAAGTGCGATATTTAACTGGCCGGAATTAGATATAATACCAGTGCTGATCGTATCACAGCTCATGGTTTGGGGAAGTCTCTTAGTTGCTACTTTGATATGCAGACCAAAGATATTTGATGCTGAGCTTTTTAAGGTTAAGACTAGTCCCGGCAAGTTCATAGCGAATACTATTCTTACAGTGTTCTTCTTTGTATGTGTTATGCCGACATGCTGGACCATGAACATGATAACTCAGCTTTTTGCGAAGAATTATGTAAATGATACTACGTCTGATCTGACGAGCATGGAACTTTGGGTTCAGTTGCTTGCGATAGCAGTTTTGCCTGCTGTCAGTGAGGAACTTATATGCCGTGGCGCAGCGATGGGTGGCCTTAGACGATATAATCCTCTGAAGGCAGCGATCATAACCGGATTGTTCTTTGGAACTTTGCACCTTAACATCAATCAGTTTTCATATACAGTAGTTCTTGGTATATATATAGCAGTGCTTAATGAGTGCACAGGATATATATATTCATCAATGCTTGTGCACTTCCTTATGAATTCGCTGTCAGTTGTTCTTATACACTTTTTATCTAAGATAACAGGTCAGGGAATCTTCAATAATCTTATTGCGGAAGTGTCAACACAGGCTGCTAATGCATCTGGTGAAAGCGTGTCTAAAGGTTCTATGATCTTAGCAATCATGATACTTGGCGTGATAGCTATTATAGGAACTGCGATAGCTATACCTATACTTTACCTGATCGCATATATCAATCATGGCGAAAAGCCTTTTAAGAAGGTGTTCTATAAGACAGAGACCAAGATGTTCACTGGCGGATTTTATGCTATGCTTATTGTGGGCTTTGCATATATGATTATATTTGAATTTATATTGGTATAAAAAGGTTGTGAAAAAAATCACTAGGACGATTCGCAAGATTTCGTAATACTATTGCTGCGTGTCCTAGTGATAGTTTTTTCAGTCACTTATTGTGATATAGGGGTGTGTATGGCAACAATAGCTTTGTACAAAGATAAGATTAATAGAGTAGGCTTTCAGCTTGAGGGAGTGATCAACTCATCAGACAAACTAAGTTCTCAGCTAAATGTACTTAAGAATACTCTTCAGGGTGTAGATAGTAGCACTTGTGATTTACAGGACGCTGTAGAAAGTATCGCTTCTTCAACCAAAAGTGAAAGTGATAAGGTTGAGGACGTAAGGCTGCTAAATACTAAGCTTTCTGAGTTCATCAATACGGCAGTAGAAAGGGATGATTCAGCTAGGTCTGAAATCGTAAGAGAGAAGAACGAATTCTACGAAAAGTATTCTTACTTAAAGCCTGACAGCGAGAAAAAGAAGAAGAAAAATCTTGCGCAAAAACTCGTCGCTGCAGTGAAAAAAGTTTGTAACTGGTGTAAGGAACACTGGAAAGAGATAGTAATAGCTATCGAATTGGTTGTAGCGGTTGTGTGCTTATTTGTTCCTGGGATGCAAGTCGTCAGTGCAGCAATCCTTACTCATATGATGAGCGGAGCTCTATTCGGACTTAAGGTTGGAATCATAGTCGGGGCTATATCAGGGTATGCCCAAGAAGGCGTAGGTGGCGTATTGAAGGGTGCCCTTAGTGGCGCGAAAGATGGATTCTTAATGGGAGCTGCCTTCGGTGGACTTGGCGGCTTCGGTGCAGGCATGGGCACAATTGGGAAGTGTTCTACTGCAATTAATACTATGTTTAATGTGTCGAGTGGCATCTCGATTGGAATGCAAGGTTTTGATGTGATAGCATTATTCGATATGACGTTAATGCGATTAAGTAAAGACCTAGGGTTTAATTATAAAGGCGGGCAAGTTGCTACTGCCAATGCCAATGTACATTCCAATCCGTTCTATAATGCGCTTCAAATGGGTGTTGGATTTGCATCAGCTTTTACTGGAGGTTATAAGAGCAAAGCGAAGTGTTTCGTAGCTGGTACACTTGTACTGACAGCCAATGGAGTTGTTGCGATTGAGATGATTAAGGTAGGAGACCTAGTTTATGCAGCTCACGAGGGGACTCTCGAATACGGTGTAAGACCTGTTGTTGAAACTTATGTACGAGAAACAGATAAACTTGTACATATAACTGTCGCTGGCGAAGAAATCGTATCTACTTTCAATCATCCATACTATGTAAAAGGGAAAGGTTTTGTTAATGCATCTGATCTTTGCATAGGCTATGAACTTATAGATAATAACGGAAAAAATCTTGTTGTTGAACAGATATTCCGTGAAAAACTGAATGATGAAACGGTTAAGGTTTATAATTTTCAGGTAGAGGAGTATCATACTTATCATGTAGGATATCAAAAAGTATTAGTGCATAATGCTGGTGTAGATTATAATGAATCACTTCCAGAATATGATGGTAAAAATACTCAAGGAGTTATGGTTACGCCAGATGGTAAACAGATTTCGTTTTCTTCAGGAAATAGTTCTTCGCCTGCATATCCACAGTATAAGGCACAATCCGCAAGTCATGTTGAGGGAAAAGCGGCATTGTATATGAGAGAAAATGGTATTAGTGAAGCTACAGTATATCATAATAATCCCAATGGAACATGTGGTTTTTGTGATAGACAAGTTGCTGCGCTTTTACCGGAAGGTTCAAAACTGACAGTTGTTCCTCCAAGTAATACAGTTGCAAATAATTCCAGAGCCGTTCCTGTTCCTAAAACTTATGTTGGAAATAGCACCGTGCCATCTATAAAAAAATAAATTTTAGAAGGTGATAAAATGATAATTAAACATTTTGGCGGTATTGAAGTTGCCAATAACCTTGATGAAGTATGTGAAGTGCTTCATAAAAGGTATGGTGATGATGTTAATGAATTCTGGATTACATATGATAATAAAGAGAATCCATGCTTAGCGATATTAGTTACTAAAGAATTAGCTAATGTGACTTATTTCCCTGATGCTGAATCTCTTGGATTTCAGTCAGTTGGTAATCCAAGAGATTTAAATCCCGATGAATTCAGTGTATTTTATACTAATACTCCTGAAGAGGAAATTGAAATCTGTAACTCTGCTATTATTACATTCAAAGAAGCTTTTCAAGTGGCTGTAGATTTTTTTCAGAATCCTAAGTTACCTTGCTGTATTGAATGGAGCGAAAATTAGATGAGGTGGAGAAATGGAAAATAATTCTGATTGAAGAGTATCATACTTATTGTGTAGGATATCAAAAAATATTAGTGCATAATGCTGGTGCAGATTATAATCAATCACCAAAGGAGATAATTGCTGAACGTACTAAGGATTTGGATACGCAGGAGCATCCGTCAAAATACTACGAGATCTTATAGTGCGTTGATTGAAAGTGGTAAAACACCTGAACAGATAATAGAATCATCAACACGTACTAATCCTGCGATGGATGCCTGTGTAGGTCTCTATGATCAGAATTATAATACGTATATAATCGAGAATTGAAGGTGTAGATATGCTATATAACATAGAAAATAAGAATGGTTATGAAGTATATTCATTTAAAAATATTGATCTGAAAATCAAATGTATTGAAATCTCCGACAGAGTGAATGTCTATATAAATTACAACGGTTGCAATCCGCTTTTTTCTATGCTTTTTGGCGGATTTGAGGTAGAATGCGAGTTATCTTCGATACGTTTTGATATCGGCTACGAGAAAGACGGTTGTAATAATACTATGTACGGAGTTGTGTCAAGATTAGATGCGAAAGAATTTATCATGGAAATATATTTCTTTATTATGGAAAACCGTACAGCTATTAATCTTAACGAGTATGACAAGAATGTATGGGATTATTGAAGCAACTAATATTATATGAAGATATTAAGAAGACAAACACTACTTTGTCGAGCAGATATTCCGTGAAACACTGCATGATGAAACTGTAAAGGTGTATAACTTCCAGGTCGAGGATCATCATACTTATTATGTTGGCAATAGTACAATTTTGGTGCATAATGCCGATGAGTATTCTTCAAATATAACTCCGGATATGGAAAAGAAAATTCTTGAAGGACAACGTGTAGGCAACTCAAATAGAGTAAAAGGAGGGCATTCTCCTGATATTAACGATTCTAATCTGAATTATGAAGTAGAAGTATTAAATTCTATAGGGATTCTGTTAGTGGTGTTGAAATCGAAGTGATCAAGAATAATAAGGAGAAATGGAATAAATATGATAGACAAGATTGAAAGATTGATTGATGATAACACATCAGAGGATTATTGGTATGATATTTCAGTTTTTACATGTCAGGAATTAATAAACAGTTTTTCTGATATAGAGTGGCAACAATTATCCGAGAAAGTTAATAGCTATTCTGATAAAAATAAAATACGTATTGTTGAGTGTTTAGC
>JAEEGL016904205.1_pt1 | contig 13789 bp, 11 predicted proteins | sample 9134231 | NCBI WGS metagenome assembly JAEEGL01 (sample SAMN16246548, study PRJNA631951) | gut metagenome | biome: gut microbiome; feature: rumen; material: fiber-attached | host: Bos | place: Iran: Karaj | collected 2018-10 | reverse complement strand
TTTAAGGGAATAACCCATCTCAACTGCGGTATCCAGCACAAGCTGTCTTGTTTCCTCGGACACATCACCTGCTCCGTTAAGGCCCTTGGACACGGTGCTCACCGCAATGTTCAGTCTTTCCGCGATATCTTTTATAGTTACCATTTTTCTTTCTTCCTTTTTCCGAACTGCATTTTTCCTATTCCATAATAATAACCCCTTACGCTAAAACAGGCAAGCACAATCGATATGATATGCTTTTTCCGTATGATTGGTTTTATATAACTTATAGATCTCTGCCACTCCCGAAAATACTGAATAAAAATGATTTTATTTATTGACAAACGATAGTACCTGTGTTATAAAACTCAGACTGCTTGAAGGTTTGTTTTTTTTTATTCCACCGAACTTTGTTCCGATGGACAAATGAGGTATCAATATGGCTGAACGGAAACGATCTTTTCCGATGACGAAGCTCGAATGGCTTTGGTTCAACATGAAGGGAACCAGGGTCCTGTTCATTTTTGCTGTTTTGGGAACACTGCTGTACAACGTGATGCAGCTGACTGTTCCCTATTTTAGTTCCCGGATAGTGGACACGTTCCTTACCGGTGACAGGGCACGGCAAAATCTTGAGGAACAGCCGGAACTCTTTTACAGGCTTGTCATCATGATGATCCTTATCACCGTGGCAAGAGTCGTCATCGTATATCTTGACGTCATCACCTACGAATCCATATCCCAGAAGGTGCTGTATAAGATCAGGAATTTTCTTTATGACAAGATCCAACGTCAGGACATGAAATTCTACAGCACATACCGCACAGGCGACCTTATGACGAGAGTGACAGGAGACCTTGATGCGGTGCGTCACATGGTGGCGTGGGTATCCAGGATCATCATCGAATCCTTCTCCCTTTACTTTGCGACAGCGGTATATCTCTTCATCATGAACTGGAAGCTGGCGCTTGCGGTAATGATCCTGTCTCCCGTCATCTTCTTTATAATCATTAAGTTCCGCGCGGAGATCGCTCCCAAGCATGCCCTTCTCCGTGAAAAGCTGGCGCAGATGAATACAAATGCCCAGGAAAACATCTCCGGAAACCGCGTGGTTAAAGCCTTTGCCAGAGAAGACTACGAAATAGATAAATTCGACGAATCCAACAAAGATTACCGCGACACAAACAAGGCAACCCAGCGCACATGGCTTAAATACTATCCTTACATTGAAAGCTGCGCAAACCTCCTTGCTGTCATCCTCCTTCTTGTGGGCGGCATCTTCCTTATCCGCGGCAGCCTCACAATGGGTGAATACGTTGCTTTCTCCGGTCTTATATGGGCCATCTCAAACCCCATGAGATCCATGGGCGGCGTAATGAACGAATTCCAGCGCTTCTCCGCTGCCTCGGCGAAAGTAATGGAGATCTACTTCTCCGAACCCGAGATAAAGGACAAGGAAAATGCGGTGTCCCATCCCGAGCCTTTTAAAGGAAAGATCGAATTCAGGCATGTTTCCTTTATGTATTCAGACGGAAAGCTCCCTGTTCTCCGGGATATAAGCTTTACCGCGGAGCCCGGCGAAACCGTGGCCATCATGGGTGAAACAGGCTGCGGAAAGACGAGCCTTATACATCTTATCCCCCGGTTCTATGAGCCCACAGACGGCGAAGTCCTGATAGACGGAGTGAACGTACAGGATTACAAACTCCACGAGCTCAGGAAAAACATAGGACTTGCGACCCAGGATGTCCTGCTCTACTCCGATACCATCGAAGGTAATATCGCTTACGGCGTGACTCACTTAACTCCCGAGCGTGTTGTGAAATTTGCCCGTTACGCATCCGCCAACGACTTTGTTTCAAAGATGCCCGAAGGCTATGACACAATAGTCGGCGAACGCGGCGTAGGTCTCTCGGGTGGCCAGAAGCAGCGCATATCTCTTGCCCGTGCGCTTGCTGTTGAGCCTTCCATACTGATCCTCGACGACACCACATCCGCAGTGGACATGGAGACAGAAAAGGAGATCCAGCACTCCTTACGTGAACTTGATTTCAAGTGCACAAAGATCATAATCGCGCAGCGTATCTCTACAACGATGTATGCGGACAAGATACTCGTTCTCCAGCACGGCCGCATAACCGAAAGCGGCACCCATGAAGAACTCATAAAGAAAGGCGGCTATTACGCCGATCTTGTAAGATTGCAGACGGGAGGTGAGGACTGATGGCTGACGAAAAGAAGAAGACTGTGACTGCTGAAGAAAAGCAGCGTAACACCTACAAAGAAGACGAGCGGTATACCGAAGAATTTAACATCCGTCATCTCCTTCTCGCGGGAAGCTATATCAAAAAATATCTGAAATATATGATAACCGCGCTCATCTTCAGTGCCATCGCAGGCATCACGTCTCTCGCGGCACCGAAGATCACACAGTTTGTGCTTGATGACGCCGTCCCGAACAAGGATTACAAAGAACTGTACCTGCTTGTGGGACTCCTTGTTCTCGTATTCCTTATAAGCGTCATATTCTCAACGATCCGTTCCCGCACCATGGTGAACGTGAGCCAGAACATCATTTACGACATCAGAAAAGACCTGTTTGCCCATCTTCAGAAGCTGCCTTTCCAGTACTATGACGACAGACCTCACGGAAAGATACTTATCCGCGTCGTAAACTACGTAAACTCAGTTTCCGACATGCTCTCCAACGGGCTTATAAACGTGGTCCTGGAGACCATGAACCTTATATTCATAGTTGCCTTCATGTTTGCCACGGACGTTCAGCTGTCCCTCGTTGTATTATGCGGTGTTCCCGTGCTCATGGCCTTCATGTTCTGGATTAAGAACAAGCAGCGCAAGGCATGGCGCGCGGTATCAAACAAAAACTCAAACCTTAACGCTTACCTCCAGGAAAACATCGTAGGTGCAAGGATAACCCAGATCTTCGCAAGAGAAGACGAAAACGCGAAGATATTTGCGGGGCTCTCAGAGGACTGCAGAAAAACATGGATGTCCGCAGTTTCCTATTCCAGTATGGTCTGGCCCGGCATCGACACCATTTCCGTTATCGTCCGCGCAGCCATATTCATCTTCGGACTTGTGATATTCGGCGCGGGGAATAAGACCCTCGGTACCATCGTTGCCATTTCTTCCTACGCGGCAAGATTCTGGCAGCCCATAATGAACCTGGGAAATATCTTCAATAACTTCATAAACAACATGGCATATCTTGAGCGTATATTCGAGACAATGGGTGAGCCCGTGACCGTTGATGACTGCGAAGGCGCTGTGGAGATGCCTAAGATAAAAGGCGAAGTCACCTTCAAGAATGTTCATTTCAGCTACGAAGAAGGAAAAGAGATACTTCACGATGTATCCTTCACCGTAAAGCCCGGTGAGAGCATTGCTCTCGTAGGCCCCACAGGTGCGGGTAAATCCACCATCGTAAGCCTTATCTCACGCTTCTATAACGTGGACAGCGGTCAGATCCTTATTGACGGCACCGATATATCAAAGGTGACCCTCAAATCCCTGCGTTCCCAGCTGGGCATAATGCTTCAGGACAGCTTCATTTTCTCCGGCACCATCGAAGACAACATCCGCTATGGAAAGCTCGATGCAACGAAGGACGAGATAATAAGAGCCTCCGAGACCGTATGTGCCCACAGCTTCATTACTAACATGCAGGACGGATACATGACGGAAGTTAAGGAACGCGGATCACTCTTAAGCCAGGGCCAGAAACAGCTCATATCCTTTGCAAGGACCCTTCTCTCCGATCCCGCCATACTTGTTCTTGATGAAGCCACATCAAGCATCGATGTTCAGACGGAACGCGCATTACAGCAGGGTCTTAACGCAATGCTGAAGGGCAGGACGTCATTCATCATCGCCCACCGCCTTTCCACCATCAGGAATTGCGACAAGATAATGTACATCTCCGATGGCGGCATCACCGAATGCGGCAGCCACGAAGAGCTTATGGCAAAGCGGGGCGACTATTATAAACTCTATACCGCCCAGAGCTACGTTCAGTCCGAGGCCGTTTGATAACAACCCGAATATTGCTTTTATAGGGAAATACCTTTATCGGTGTTTCCCTATTTTTCTTGAAAAAAGGCATAAATCATTGTATAATGAGCGACATAGTTTATTTAAGGACGGTGATATAATGAGCAAACCGAAATATTATATAACTACCGCGATCGCCTATTCATCGGGCATTCCCCACATCGGAAACACCTATGAGGCTATACTTGCGGATTCAATAGCACGTTATAAGCGCCTTCAGGGCTATGACGTCTTCTTCCAGACAGGAACTGACGAGCACGGCCAGAAGGTTGAAGATATGGCAAAGGCAAAAGGCATGTCACCGAAGGATTTCGTCGATGACATCTCCGGTCAGATCAAAGCCATCTGGGACAGGGTGAACACTTCCTATGACCGCTTCATAAGGACCACCGACAAAGACCATGAAACACAGGTCAGAAAGATCGTCAGAAAGTTCTATGAGCAGGGAGACATCTACAAGGGATATTACGAAGGCATGTACTGCAAGCCTTGCGAATCCTTCTGGACTCCTTCACAGCTCGTGAACGGAAAATGCCCCGACTGCGGACGTGAAGTCCTTCCCGCAAAGGAAGAGGCTTACTTCTTCAAGATGAGCAAATATGCAGACCGCCTCATCGAGCACATCAACACCCATCCCGAGTTCATCCAGCCCGTAGCTCGTAAGAACGAGATGATGAACAACTTCCTTCTTCCGGGCCTTCAGGATCTCTGCATTTCGAGAACAAGCTTCAAATGGGGCGTTCCCGTTGATTTTGATGACAAACACGTTGTATATGTATGGGTTGATGCCCTTTCAAACTATATAACCGGTATCGGATACGATGTTGACGGTAACTCCACCGAGCGCTTCAATACAATGTGGCCGGCGGATCTTCACCTCATCGGAAAAGACATCATCCGCTTCCATACCATTTACTGGCCCATCTTCCTCATGGCTCTCGGTCTTCCGCTTCCGAAGCAGGTGTTCGGACATCCCTGGCTCTTACAGGGCGGCGAGAAGATGAGCAAGTCAAAAGGAAACGTACTCTATGCCAATGACCTCTGCGATGTGTTCGGAGTTGATGCCGTAAGATATTTCGTTCTTCACGAGATGCCTTTCGACAACGACGGAACCATTACATGGGAGCTCATGACCGAGCGCGTAAATTCCGACCTTGCCAACACCCTCGGAAACCTTGTAAACCGCACGATCTCCATGACCAACAAATATTTTGAAGGTCAGGTCATCAATTCCATGGTCACCGAGCCCGTGGACGACGATCTTAAGGATGTTGTCCTCTCCGCTTCCGACAAGGTATTCGCAAAGATGGATGAACTCCGTGTTGCGGATGCTCTCACAGAGATATTCAACGTTTACAAACGCTGCAACAAATACATCGACGAGACAATGCCCTGGGCACTTGCCAAGGAAGAGGACAAGAAGGAGCGCTTACAGACAGTACTCTACAATCTCCTCGAATCCATCTCCATTGCAACTACACTGTTAAAGCCTTTCATGCCCGATACCGCAAAGGCCATTTTCGAGCAGCTGAACATTAAGGACAGAAGCTTTACATCCCTTAAAGAATTCGGCCAGATCCCCAGCGGCACGGTAGTAACGAGCGAGCCCAAGATACTCTTCGCCCGTCTCGATCTCAAGGAGATACTCGTAAAGGCTGAAGAGATCAGAAAGAAACAGGCTGAGGAATACGAAAAAGAGCACGGTGTTTCCGACGCTCCGACTCAGGGCTCCGCAGAAGACATAAAGCTCGAGATGAAGCCAGAGATCGAATATGACGATTTTGGAAAGATGCAGTTTGCCGTAGGTGAGATCCTTAAGTGCGAGGAAGTTCCGAAGTCAAAGAAACTCCTCTGCTCACAGGTAAAGATCGGAAACACCGTTAAGCAGATCGTTTCCGGCATCAAGCAGTACTACAAGCCCGAAGAGATGGTCGGCAAGAAGGTAATGGTACTTGTAAACCTCAAGCCCGCCGTTCTTGCAGGCGTTAAGTCCGAAGGCATGCTTCTCTGCGCGGAAGCTCCCGACGGAACCCTCGCGCTGGTAACACCCGAAAAGGATATGCCCAGCGGCGCAGAGATCTGCTGATATTAAAACATAAAACCGTGGTTGAGAAGGAGGAAGTATCATGAAGCTTGTGGGAGATCTTAAGACAAAAGTCGGGAAAGCACCAACAATGGATGAAAAGAAGGCAGTGATAGCCGATGCCGGGATGGAGCTTAATGATGAAGAGTTAAACTCTGTCGCAGGTGGCGGGAGCGTTTTGGGACCCCGCGCTACGGACGAGAAATTTTTGCGTTCCGTGAGCTCTGTTATCGGCGGCTTGTTCACAAAAGACTCCAAGGAAGATACAAAATCCAACAATATACACAGGTAAAATGAATTACGGGGGAGCTGAGAGGCTCCCCCGTTGTTTTTTCCTTTTTCCTATATCAGTCCTTCCAAGCTCTCCAGCTTTGAAAGGCTTTTATTCGAAAACCTCTTGTCCAGCGACACATCCTTTTTAAACCATGCCGGTGGCACAAAATCTCTCGCATCTTCCGCAGACAGGAACTCCACTTCTGCCATCACAAGGCCTTTAAGTCGCCCGTGAAATACGTCAAGTTCTATGTTATGATCCTCGTCTATCGGTATGATGTATCGTGTCTTTTTAACTTTATGATCATCCTTTTTTTCAATAAGATGCTCATACGCCTCTTTTGTGAGAGGCATCTCGATCTCTTCGTTCACCGCGGCACCGCTTATTTTTTTGAGGTCCTCGGTGTCTTTTTTTGACTTGTATGTCAGGATATAGTCATCATTCGACTTACGGACCCTCACGGTGGGATTGCCGCAAAGATACGCCTGTTCGATCTCTTTTTTCTTATAGCCGGAAAGGTCATCCGGAAGTTTTTCCACAAGATATTTCTTTTCAATCTCCATTCACTGTACCTCCCGGATCAGGAATTTCTCTTGCTCAGCCTCATCTCGCAGTATTTCTTGAAATCCTTTACTTCATTCACCGCGATCCCTTTTACGGCTTCCGAAAAGAAGGTCTGGAGCTCCGACAGGGAAACAGGCACATCTTCATTGTCTGCGCCCTGAACCCCGTGAACTTTAAGAAGTCCGGCTTTATCTGCTTTAAGCATGGCGCGCACCGCATTCGGACTGAATCCGCTCAAGACCTTATTCACCCCGCCTATCAGATCCTTTTCGGCTTGTGTGAGGACATCTGCCTCGGTCCGGACAAGCTTTGTCTCCTGCTTTATAAGACCTGCGTAGATCCCGGGATAGGGAATATAGCTCTTGTGGACGTAAAAAATATCATCGTCGAACAAAGGCATTCCCGAAAGAAGCACCGACATGGCCTGTGAATAGAAGAGTGCCGCAACTACCTGGTAAGGCGCGATGTCATGGTTTGAATGACGAAGGAGATACATCACAAGAAGCGTGGACTTGTCCTTAAATATCTGAAGTTCCACAGCTTTCCGTGCTTTCCTGTACGCCACATCCGTGATGCGGCGCTTGTTTTGCTCTAAGATCTCAAGAAATGCGTAGGGACTTAAATATATCTCGTTTATCTTTTCCGCAAATTCGGGACTCGCAAAGTCCGAACGGAGCTGGTTCATAACAGTCGTCACACCCCAGCCCAGAAGCTTGGACAGCGGCTTTTTCCCGATATTATATTTTTCGATTATCTCGGTAAGCTGTTGTTTTGTGTCTGCCATCAGTATTTCCTGAAATCGTTTATTCCCTTGATAAGTATGCGTATTCCGCGGATTATACGATCAAATGCGCCTATCTTGTAAAGGCTGATTAGGAGCATTCCGATGGGGATGCCCAGGATCATGCCCATGACGCTTCCGACTCTGTATCCGACGAACATGAAGAACAGTGTCGCGAGAGGGTTCATCTCAACCGCATCTCCCACAAGCTTCGGCTGAAGGAGCTGACGCACGAGCTGGCAGATAATATATATGACGGAAAGCCAGATGGCCCGGGTGATATTGCCGGAAAACAGATCGATGGCGATCCATGGCCAAAGTATCGCACCCATGCCGAATACGGGCAGGAAATCCACAAATGCCACAAGGAATGCCACAAGCCCGGAGAAAGAGACATCAAGGATCTCAAAGCCGATGAACATGATGACGAACACGATCACCATTATTATGAACTGTGCTTTAAAATACCCGCCAATCGCTTTCTTGAAATTGTCGGCGATAATGTTGAAATATTCCGTAGTCTCCGGAGAAGACCATTTTTTTACAAACTTTAGGAGCTCGTCACGCTGAGCGGTAAAGAAATAGGATGCCATGAGGCAGATGATGATGTTTAATAGAACATCCGCAAAGCTTCCTACTGCGCCTGCTGCACCGGATACGCTGGGAAGTTTTATGTTTTCAACGAATCCGGAAAACCATTTGCTTAAGTCGGCGCTCGTTCCGGAAATGAACTTCTGGGCTGTTTCCGGGAGCAGGGCATAAACACCGGACAGATGCGCTGCCGCGTTGTTGAAGCCCACCTCAATGGCTGACATGATCTCGATCCTGTTATCGTAAAGCTTGACCGCTTCGGTAACAATGAAATATCCGACTCCGTAAAGTATCCCCGCAACCGCGGTGACAACAAGGAGTATGACTATGACTGAGCTCAGCTTCCTTGCAAACTTAAGGCGTTTTCTTAAGAATTTCACAAGAGGATTTGCTATGGCGGAAATGATGATCGCCACTACAAAGGGAGCGAAAAACCTGAGGGCCGCGGGAAGAAGCCATATGATAAGGGAAAGTGCGGCGATGGTGAGCACAAGGTTTACCAGCACTCTTAAATAGATCTTGTTATCGTTCTTTTCTTCCTGAGCTCCGGAGCTTTCGGATTCCACGGTTCCGAGAGGTATATCTTCCTCCATCTCGGGGCGGACGGGATCACGGTATTCCGCATTAAGCCTCAGCTTTTCCCTTGCGGCGAGAAGCTTCTCCAGACGTTCGTTTCTTTTATTGTTTTTCTTATCGCTCATAAGAACCCCTCTTAAGACGAAATTTTATTTTTCTCCCAATTTGTAAGCTCCGAAAAGTCCAAGCGCAAATGTAACTACTCCGATAAGGATCATGGGTAAAGATACGGATGATATTCCCGCATTTACAAACACGGGATACGGAGATGCCACGATAAGTCCGAGGATCGCACAATATGTCTTTGCCTCATGATTGTCAAGAAGCCACTTTATAAGCTTTGCAACAGCAAATATGCCCACGATCACACCGATACCGAAGGGAACCAGCCTTCCCATACCTTTAAGAATGCCACTGATGTCAAATGAGAGAAGGGAAGCGATAAGTTCGTTGATGGCTGAGATTATAGTGTTGTAATATCCGAGAACCATCATGACCATGGAACCGGAAACACCGGGAATGATCATGGTTGCTGCGGCAATCACTCCGATAAGGAAGCCGAGTATCATATGGAGTACGGAAAAATCAAGGCTCTTATCGACAGAAGTAACATTTCCCAGGAACTGGAGGCCGATAACCAGTGCAAAGAAAAGGATAAAGAGAAGAACGCTTACAACATCGATCTTTTTCTTTGTGGCTCTTTTCCACATCATCGGTATTCCGCCGAAGATAAGGCCTATGAAGAGAAGCGCCGTGGGGATCGGGAATTTACCGAACAGGAACTCTATCGCCCTCGCAAAGCCCACAATTCCCACTGCCATGCCGATGACGTAAGGAAGAAGCGTAACTATGCTCTTTTTGAAATGTTTGAAGAGCCCGTTGATGCTTTCGATGATGTCATCATAAATGCCCATGGAGACCATCATCGTTCCGCCGGAAACACCGGGGATAACGTTTGCAACGCCTATCACGGCGCCTTTAATAATGTTAAGAAGAAAAGTTAACAAGATAATCTCTCCTTTGCATACCATCTCCCGGACGCCCCACAAGGAAGCGTGAGCCCTGTGGCTTTCACGGGAAGTCCTATTTCATCGGCTTTGACTGTGCCGCCGTATTTTTTTTGTATTTCAGTTCCAAGCAGATAAGAGAGCACTGCGGGCTGAAGTCCCGTAGTATATGAGTTTATGAGGAAGAACAGCGGCTTTTCCTTAAGAACGCCCGAGCAAAGCTTAACAAGCGGATGGATCGCCTCTTCGATCTTCCATATCTCACCCTTCGGACCTCTTCCGTAGGAAGGAGGATCCATGATGACAGCATCATAAAGATTGTTGCGTCGTATCTCGCGCTCAACAAATTTCACGCAGTCGTCGACGATATATCTGACCGGCGCATCGGCAAGTCCCGAAAGAGCAGCATTTTCACGAGCCCAACCCACCATTCCTTTTGAAGCGTCAACGTGGGTCACCATTGCTCCGGCCTTTGCGGCAGCGATGGTGGCTCCGCCTGTATAAGCAAAGAGGTTCAGCACTTTTATCTCGCCCTCGGGATCCTTTTTCTTTTCATTTCTTATGATCTCCGAAAACCAGTCCCAGTTTACGGCCTGCTCGGGGAACAGTCCCGTATGCTTAAATGCAAAAGGCTTGAGATTAAACTTAAGATCTCCGTATGAAATGCTCCAGGTTTCAGGCATCGAGAACATTTCCCATTCTCCGCCGCCCTTGTTTGAGCGGTGATAATGACCGCTTAAGTGCTTCCACTCGGGGATCTTCCTTTCCGTATCCCATATTACCTGGGGATCGGGACGAAGGAGTATATAATCTCCCCAGCGCTCCAGTTTTTCACCGGAAGAGCAATCAAGCACTTCATAATCTTTCCAGTTTTTGGCTTCCCACATATCAATTCCTTTCAGTTTTTGCGGAGCCCTTTACAAGGAGCAGCCCAAGAGCCGCAACTCCGAAGACGGCAGCGATGACTCCGACGAGAAGCATTGTTTTCACACTGTGCGCTTCCATCAGATATCCGCCCAGGAGCGAAGCGATAAAGAAGACAACGCATATCATCATCGTGATCATTGACTGGCCGCGAACCGCATCTTCCTCATCCATGACCTGAGACACATATGATACCGATGCGGGGATAAACACCGCAAAGGACATCATCTGGAAGAATGAGCTTATATATATGACAAATACGTTCGGTGCAACAAAAGTGATGAAGCACTTCACAAGGAAGAAAAATCCGGAGGCAAAGAGAAGTTTCTTTGTTCCGAAGCGCCTTTCAAGCCTGTTGTAAAAGAACATGGGAAGAAGCTCTGTGACTGCGCAAATACTTAGTATCGAACCGAGATCGGCCTCATTACCGCCAACGTCCGCAACTATCTGGAAAAAGAAGTTGTTTATAAGCGCATGGCTCAGATAGAAGAACATGCACATGCTGAGGAGCACAAAGAACGCCTTGTATTTTTTTATAAAAACCACAAATCCGGTCTTTTTCGCCTGTTCCGTATGATCGACACGGCTTGCGGTATTGACTTTAAGCGATATTACAAGTAAAAGTGCCACAAGGAGAGCACATATCACAAAGCCTGCCACAGGTATGACATCGGCATTCATGCTCTTTGATACCCGTCCGATAATGAAACTCATCACGGCATACATAAGGGAGCCGAAGGCTCTTCCCGTTCCGAAGTTTACAGGAATATCTTTATCCTCAAGGCGATGGCTCATGGCGTTTACGAGTCCCTGTGTGCCTGCCGAGATGACCATGAGTACAAGCATCGAGATCGTAAAACCGACACCCTTTGTCTTTTGAATGAGTTCTCCCGAAAAAGCAACAGCCTCCACCGCATAGCAGATCATGAGAAGTGACGCAAGACTGACTTTTTTGGATCTGTCCGCGATCATGGAAATGCGGCGCTGCAACAGTATCGCAGGGATATTTCCGAAAGCGAGGATCACTCCGATCTCCGCATCGGAATAACCGCGGTCCAACATCATAAAGCTGGCATAACTTAAGGACAGGCAGTACTGCATCCAATATCCGCCCTGAAGCAATGCATACAGCCTGTTCCTCAGTCGTATCTGTTTCTTTCTTTCTTTCAAATCTTATTACCCTTTTGTGTATTCTATATGATGTATCTTTGACGATTCCTGATCGTAAAGGAGTTTAAGCAATATCGGCGTGAGCACTGAGGATACAACGATAAGAAGGATGACCGCAGTGAAATATTCGGGTGAGATGAGTCCCACAGAAAGCCCTTTCTGGGAAACGATGAGCGCAACCTCGCCTCTTGTCATCATTCCGATACCGATCTTAAGAGAATCGCCCCAGCTGAAGCGGCATGCTCTTGAGATAAGCCCGCAACCTATTATCTTGCAAACGATCGCAATAAGTACGAAAAATACGGAGAAGATCAGTATTTCCGCGCTAAAACTTGATATCTTTGTCCTGAGACCGATACTTGCGAAAAATATGGGTCCGAAGAGCATGTAGGAGTTGATGTCCATCTTGCTGGCAATGTAGTCATGATCACGGATGGAGCAGAGGATGAGTCCCGCAACATATGCACCCGTGATGTCCGCTATACCGAAATATTTCTCTGCAACGTAGGCAAGAGCAAAGCAAAGGGCAAGAGACAGTATCGGAAGGCGTCTTGTGTGAGGCCAGCGCTTGTCCATGAGCTTAAAGAGCCAGTAGATAGCAAAGCCCACAACAATGGCAAATACAAAGAAAAGCACGGTCTGGACAATTACCTTTACGGGACTTGTGGTACCGCCGTTAAGACCGATAACGAATGTCAACACGATGATGCCGATGACATCGTCGATTATGGCTGCGGAAAGTATCGTCGTTCCGACTGTGGTCTTAAGCTTACCGAGCTCGCGGAGCGCCTGTACTGTTATAGATACTGACGTTGCGGTCATTATGACACCGATAAACACTGCCTTGTAAAAGCCGGGCGAACCAAAGGGCGAAGCTCCGTACATGGCAAAATACAAAAGTGTACCTCCAACAAGCGGGACTGCTACGCCGCAGCATGCTATAAGGAAAGCCTTGAAGCCTGTTTTCATGAGCTCCTTAAGATTTGTTCCGAGACCTGCGGAAAACATAAGGAGCACGACTCCGATCTCAGCCATCTTCTGAATGAAGTCGGTGAGCTCAACAAGACCTAAAACGCTGGGTCCTATGAGTATGCCGGCGATGATCTCGCCTACGACTTCAGGTGCCTTGACTTTCTTTGCAAGTAATCCAAATACCTTGCTGAATACGACGATTATTGCGAGGCTTAAGAAAACCTCATATGTTTCTCCCATTTTAAATTGCCTTCAAAAACCTTTCTTTATGGTCTGTCTGCTCTTCAGCAGGCAGATGTATTATACCCTTCCGGGTTATTGCTCTGCCATCTCCATGTGTCTTCACACATTTCATCAATGCCGCGGGTAGCTTCCCAGCCCAGCTCCTTCTTTGCCTTTGCGGGATCCGCATAGCATTCCGCAATGTCTCCCGGGCGACGGTCACAGATCTTATAAGGAACCTCATGTCCGCATGCCTTTGAGAACGCTGCGATCACCTGAAGCACGCTGTAGCCTTTTCCCGTGCCCAGATTGTAGATGCTGACACCGCTCTTGTCTTCTATCTTCTTTAATGCCTTAACATGTCCGATGGCAAGATCTACCACATGAATATAGTCTCTGACACCCGTTCCGTCCGGTGTATCGTAGTCATTTCCGAATACGCTTACGCATTCTCTCTTTCCAACGGCAACCTGCGCAACATAAGGCACAAGATTGTTCGGGATGCCCTTCGGGTCTTCTCCGATGCGGCCTGATTTGTGGGCTCCGATGGGGTTGAAATATCTTAAGAGAACCAC
>JAEEGL016731309.1_pt1 | contig 13789 bp, 11 predicted proteins | sample 9134231 | NCBI WGS metagenome assembly JAEEGL01 (sample SAMN16246548, study PRJNA631951) | gut metagenome | biome: gut microbiome; feature: rumen; material: fiber-attached | host: Bos | place: Iran: Karaj | collected 2018-10 | reverse complement strand
TCAGAGGATATTCCTGCTATAGAAGAAACAGAGCAGATTCCTGCCGAACTCGATATGGCGCAGGCAACCGATGCTCTATCCGGTGCAGTAGAAGATATAGAAGCCTTCCTAAATTCGGATGATTACGAGTACACTAAGGTTATCACAAGTGCCAATACCGTAATCATTATTAAGACCCAGGACGGTAGTTCAATGGCCGTTATTTACGAAGACGGCGAATTCCAGTCCCTGGAGCCAGGCTATAGCAAAGATGGCAAGACATCTTACAGTGACATAATGAATGACTTTGTAAAAGAAATCATCAAGACCGGTGGAAACACAAGTATTTGCCGCCACAAAGGAACCAAAGTCGTAGCAAAATAATCACAAGAAAAGCCCCAAATTTACAACCTTTTAGTGGATTTGGGGCTTTAATATTGTGTAAAATGCATTTGAAAAATCTGTAATATCTGTTATACTAAAGTTGTCACAGAAAGGAGGCACAGTATGATCATAGAGATTGATTTTAATAGTGATGAAGCTATTTATGTCCAGTTGTGTAACCAGATCATATTGGGCATTGCAACATCCCAGTTTCGCGAGGGTGAGCAGCTCCCAAGCGTGAGACAGCTTGCAGAGACAATAGGTATCAACATGCATACCGTCAACAAGGCATATTCTATTTTGCAGCAGGATGGCTTTGTTAAAATTGACAGAAGACGTGGAGCTATTATTGCAATCGATATCAACAAGCTACAGGCTCTTCAGGAAGCTCAGTCAGAGCTGGCAGTTGTGCTGGCAAGGGCTATCTGCAAGGGAATCGGAAGAGATGATATCCACGCACTTGTTGATAAACTATATGACAACTACGAACGTAACTCATAGCCTCTCGCTAACCAGGTTACAGGATAATTATGAAAGGAATAGTATATGGACTCTAAGTTTACTTTGATGGCTTCTGATGCACTTAAACTTGCCAAAAGAACAGCCAGAAGTCTTAAGCTCAATTATGTTGGAACTGAGCATATTTTAATGGGACTTATTCTGGAAGATGGCAGTGTCGCATCCAGAATCCTTATAGATAACGGAATTGATGAGAACAGAATGATGGAGATGATAAGAGATCTCATCGTTCCGGATAGCAGTGTTCGCACCCTTGATAAGGATGGCTTTTCTCCAAGAGCGGAGAAGGTCCTTGAGGAAGCCCACAGGATGGCGGAGCGTTTCCATGCGGACAAGACCGGAACTGAGCACATTCTTCTTGCGCTTATCAAGGAAGGCGAGAATGTTGCGATCAGACTCATCAGCACTATGAACGTGCCTGTTCAGAAGATTTATGCAGAGACTCTTGCTGCCATGGGAGAAGATCCTAATTTGGTAAAAGAGGACCTTGGCAAAAAAGCAGCACCCAAAACCGGCAAAAAGGCTTCAATTCTTGCACAGTACAGCCGTGATATGACTGCGCTTGCTCTTGAGAATAAGCTTGATCCTGTTATTGGCAGAGAAAGAGAGATCAAAAGAGTTATACAGATTCTCAGCAGACGTACCAAGAATAATCCATGTCTTATCGGTGAACCGGGTGTTGGTAAGACTGCCGTGGTTGAAGGCCTGGCACAGCGTATTGCATCAGGTGATGTGCCGCTTACCGTTCAGAATAAGAGACTTGTTACTCTTGATCTGTCAGGAATGATTGCAGGTTCCAAGTACCGTGGAGAATTTGAAGAGAGAATTAAGAAGGTTATTAAAGAGGTTTCCGAGGATGGCAATATCATTCTTTTCGTGGATGAGATGCATACCCTCATTGGCGCAGGTGGCGCAGAGGGAGCGATTGACGCTTCCAATATCTTAAAGCCTTCTCTTGCAAGAGGCGAGATTCAGATGATTGGAGCTACTACCATCACTGAGTACCGCAAATATGTTGAAAAAGATGCTGCGCTGGAGCGTAGATTCCAGCCTGTTAACGTTGACGAGCCAACCAAGGAAGAGGCTACTGACATTCTTAAGGGTATCGTTGGCAAATATGAGGAACATCACAAGGTTACAATCACACCTGAGGCTATCAAGGCTGCTGTTGACCTGTCTGAGAGATATATCAATGACAGAAACCTTCCGGATAAGGCAATTGACCTTATTGATGAGGCTGCAAGTGCAGTTAGGCTCCGTACCATGGGCGTTTCTCCCAAGGTCAAAGAGCTTGAAGAGAACATCAAAAATCTTGATTCAGAAATTGAAAATGCCCTTAAGGCAAGTGATTTTAACAAGGCCGGAGAGCTTAACAAGGAGCAGAATGCTCTTTTGACAAAGCTAAATCGTGTTAAGAATGCTGAGAAGAAAAAAGAGCTCAGCTCAGGCTTCGTAGTTAACGAGAATGATATAGCTGAAGTGGTTGCAGAGTGGACAAGAATTCCGGTTAAAAAGATTGCAGAGAAGGAGTCAGAAAAGCTCCTTAAGCTGGAATCTGTACTTCACAAGAGAGTTATCGGCCAGGAGGACGCTGTAAAGGCAGTCTCCAAGGCTATCAGAAGAGGAAGAGTGGGACTGCAGGATCCTAACAGACCTATCGGCTCATTCCTGTTCCTTGGACCAACAGGTGTAGGTAAGACAGAGTTGTCCAAGGCTTTGGCAGAAGCTATGTTTGGCGATGAGAACGCTCTTATAAGAGTTGATATGTCTGAGTATATGGAAGGTCATTCGGTATCCAAGATGATCGGATCACCTCCAGGATATGTAGGCTATGATGAGGGCGGACAGCTCAGTGAGAAAGTCAGAAGACATCCATATTCGGTAATCCTTTTTGATGAAATTGAAAAGGCACATCCGGATATTTTCAATGTTCTTTTGCAGGTTCTTGATGATGGTCATATTACAGATGCCAAGGGCAGGAAGGTCAGCTTCAAGAATACAATTCTCATCATGACTTCAAATGTCGGTGCGCAGAAGATTGTTGATCCTAAGAAGCTTGGTTTCGGAGCAGGTAATGATGCCAAGAAGGATTATGAGGACATGAAGTCCGGTGTTATGGAAGAGGTTAAAAAGCTCTTTAAGCCGGAATTTATCAACCGTATCGATGAGATAATGGTATTCCATACTCTTACAGAAAACGAGATGATGGATATTGTAACTCTTCTTTCTCAGAATCTGGCTAAGAGATGCAAGACTCAGATGGGAATCAACCTTACAATATCTCCTGCGGTTAAGAAATTCCTTGTAACCAAGTATTCCGATGCCAAGATGGGAGCAAGACCTCTTAAGAGAGCAATCCAGTCAACCATTGAGGATGCTATGGCAGAAGAACTTTTGAAGGGCAATATTAAGGCAGACAGTGATGTTACAGTATCTCTCAAGGATGATAAGATTATTTTTGTTACCAATGAGGGAAAGAGCTCAGTTAAAAAAGCAAATGTTAAGACTACCAAGACGAGCCGTACCACCAAATCAAAGGCTGCTGTAACCACTAAAAAGCCTGCAAAGAAGGCAGTCAAGAAGCCTTCAAAAAGTTCATCAAAAAAGTGAAAAAAGTTTAAAAATATTTAATGTTATATAGGTGCTCTATGCTTTATAATGTAGTTGCAGATTTGCGAAGCAGTAATAGTTGACGTAGTAGTTTATTTTAGCATTCAGGAGGAAATATTATGGCTGTCGTAGAGCAGTTGATTCGCGCTGAGAGTGATGGAAGCATTAGCTTTGGTAATTACAAGCTTCCGGAAAAGCAGAAGGTGGAGAACTTCGAGCATAACGGAGATATGTTGAAAGTTAAGACCTTCAAGGACATTACAAAGCTTGAGAGCAATGAGAACTTTGTATATGAATCAGTTCCGGGAACAGCAGTGCTGGGATTTAAGGAAACAGATAACGGAGTTGAATTTGACGTTGAGGGAGAAAGCGATGCGCAGATTACTCTGGGACTGTTGGAGAACACAGAGTACAGTGTCTTTGTAAATGGCACCAGCGTAGGCAAGATGAGCACGAACCTGGGAGGAAAGCTGAATCTTAGCGTTGAGCTTTCTGCAGAGGGGAAGGCTAAGGTAAGAGTAGAGAAATAACCTATTAAAGATTATTGGAGGCTTTCTGAATTGTTCAGAAAGCCTCATTTATTAGTGGTGATCACTATAAATATTTTTGGGAGGAAGTATGGCGACAAAAGTAAAAAGCGTATTCTTTTGTCAGAGCTGCGGCTATGAATCATCCAAGTGGATGGGACAGTGCCCGGGCTGCAAACAGTGGAATACATTTGTTGAGGAGACGGTTAAGGCTGTGCCCAAATCGGTTAAGCAGCAAGGCGGAAGCGGCGGAAGCGGAGAATATATAGGGCCTGTTTCTTTGTCGGAAATAGTAATGAAAGATGAGGACAGGGCAGATACACATATCGGGGAACTTAACAGGGTACTGGGCGGAGGTCTGGTCAGAGGCTCACTTATCCTTGTTGGTGGCGATCCCGGAATTGGAAAGTCCACACTTCTTTTGCAGGTGGCAGGAAATCTTTCAGGAGATAAAAAAGAGGTACTGTATATCTCGGGTGAGGAATCCCTTAGGCAGATTAAGCTTCGTGCCAATCGTATTGGTGATTTTAGCGATACGCTGAAATTCTTATGTGAGACTAATCTTTCTAGTATTGAGGAAGCAATTGTGAGATCAAAGCCCGAAGTTATCATAATTGACTCCATTCAGACCATGTTTAATGAGTCGGTATCCTCAGCACCGGGAAGTGTTTCACAGGTTAGAGAGTCAACGGCAGTGCTGCTTCGTATTGCTAAGAGCATGAACATTTCTGTGTTTATCGTGGGACATGTGACCAAGGAAGGACAGGTTGCAGGACCAAGAGTCCTTGAGCATATGGTTGATACTGTTTTGTACTTTGAAGGTGACAGACATGCTTCCTACAGAATCCTTAGGGCGGTAAAGAACAGATTTGGTTCCACAAACGAGATTGGCGTCTTTGAAATGCAGGAGAAGGGCCTTGTTGAGGTAGATAATCCGTCGGAGTTTATGCTTGATGGAAGACCGGAAAATGCCAGTGGATCAATTGTTACCTGCTCGGTGGAAGGTACAAGACCTATACTGATTGAGGTTCAGGCTCTTGTAACCCATACTAATTTTGGGTTTCCAAGAAGACAGGCTAATGGTACAGATTATAACAGAGTAAATCTTCTTATGGCTGTTTTGGAAAAGAGAATCGGTTTGCAGCTTGGCGATTTCGATGCATATGTTAATCTTGCCGGTGGTATGAAGGTTGCTGAGCCTTCTCTTGACCTTGGTATATGTCTTGCTATCATTTCAAGTTTTAAGAACAGACCAATAAGCGATGATATTGTAGCTTTCGGGGAAGTAGGTCTTTCGGGAGAGGTCAGATCAGTGAATATGGCTGAGAGCAGAGTCCAGGAGGCAGCAAAGCTTGGTTTTAAGACCTGTATCGTTCCCAAGGCATTGGAAGATAAGCTTAAAAAGGTAGGAAAAAACATAGAAATAATCGGGGTGTCTTCTGTAGCAGATGCTATGAAACTGGTATGAGGATAAGTTTTGTTCAATGGGATTTTGGGCAATGTTTCAATTTTGTTAGAATGCCCTGATATGATTGGAAATCTGATCCTAATTTGATATTATATTCGAGTATGTTGAATATAGATTCAGGGAACGTCAGGGGAGCGGCCAAAGGCTTTAGTCTAGGGGAGACGAGGCATAATGCAGAGCTTTTAGGTTGTGATGTTTCTGCAATATTAATACTCCGGTTATCAGGTGACAGATGTCTGTTACAGGTTAACCGGAGTAATGTTTTATATGGGATTTCTATGAAACTACATTTCCTGTAGATGATAACTTGAAAAAAATTGGGATATTTTATCCAGGAATATATGATTTATCGTTAAAAAATGAATTTATAATGCCGATAAGATTAATGTGTGAAATCTTATCGGCATTTTTGCGTCCTTTTTTCCGGAATAGCTTCTGGGTTTACTTATCTTAATTGTTTAAATAAAGCTGGATAATGGAGGTGTTTTCATGACAAGGAAGACATTTGAAAAGAGTTTTTTCACTGGAGTTTTGTGTACTTGCGTAGCGTTATTTGTATTTCTTTTCCCGGGAAATGCATTAAGAACCCTGGCTACAAATTCGGCTAATAATACTCTTAGCCAGAACAGCGGCCTGGTTAATACTCCGATTGACCAGTCACCCTACTGGCCATCGATCAAGCAGGCCATAGAAGGCTATACAGATGATGTTTATATTCCTGAGGATACTGCCAGAACTCTCTGGAATGGTACCAACGGAAATGGCACGAATACTCCTACAGTATCAGGAAAAGTAAATGGTGTTACCTATAAAGCTGGTCAGGTCATACCCAGTACTACTTTTAATGCTCTTTATTATTACCTGAATTACAAGGATGTCAGAGATGGATGCGGGGCAAACCCTCAGACTCTTGTAGATAACTGGGTTATGTTTGGGAGCAGTACTACTCCTGCCCGCGTAGTTACCAAGATGATAGTAAGGGATGGATATAACGATTCAACCTTAACTGAGTATGGCAGCAGTAGTTACGAATATATTGTTCCAAACGCCAAGAATACTACCAGCCAGGGTAACGGAATGACTGTTATCCCCGGGGAAGTTCACAGTAATGGTGGAATGAACAGGGAACAGGAGATTCAGGCCAGAAGTGTTGCCAATCAGATTGCTCAGCATGTCTTTAACCAGGTCCGTACCCTTGGAGGTGGTACCCAGATTGAGATGGTGGCTTATGCTACGGGTATTGTACAGGCATACTGCAATCGCGGAACATATACGACGAGTGGGAAAATATACAGAACCGCTTACGGTGTGTTCATAGGAGGGGAGTATTCCTGCGCAGGTTCTACAAGAGCTTTGGGACTTATTCTTGATTATCTTGATGTACTTTGTCAAAACTGGAATAAGACAAATAATAGCAATAACTATGGTCCACTTAAGTGGGTTCATAAAAATGCTAACAAGTGGGATGACCAGTGGTGTCAGATAGTGTGCGATTATCATGAGGCTTATGCTGATCCGATAGGTGGATGGGCAGGCTATGGTAAGCACCCTAATGAGGGAGGAAAAAGACAGGACTACCAGAATTACTTCTCCTTCTCATTTGAGAGCGATATTATCACCACAAGGCCGCCACTTGTAGACGGAGAGAATCCGGTTTCTGCAAACGCTCCGGATAAAAATAAGAATTTAAATAAGTAAGCGTGGATCTGTAAGTTTAATGAAGAGTGTTTTGTTATGAAAAGAGAATTAAGGGGTAATATGAAAAAAATATCAGCACTGGTTCTGGCTTTGCTTATATTGATTAGCCAACCTATCACTGTAAATGCAAGTGGATATAAGACTATAGATGCTACTACCTTTAAGAGTAATTATAAGATCACAACCATACATATCGGTAGTGATGTGGACGAGATTTCTTCTACGGCCTTCAGAAATCTGAACAACCTTAGGGAAATCACTGTGAGTCAGAATAATCTCTTTTACACTTCTTATAGTGGGTGTCTTTATGACAAAAAAATGACTGAGCTTTTGTGCTTCCCACCTGCGCTTTCAGGGGCAACTATTCCGGATTCGGTAGTTAGTATAGGGGCTAATGCACTTCATGGAGTTCCGGAAGATTTAAAGCAGCAGATCCGTGAGGTGGTGGAAGGACAGGCAGCAGGCAATCTTGGTGAATGGGAGATTCCCGGAGAACATTTCATTCATACTGATAATGGTGTGATGTGGAAGGATTCTAGCGGTAATCTGGTTTCACCTTATTCCAATATTATGAATCTGGCCGGAGCGGTTGTTAACGCCAGCTCAACAGGAGACATGAGGCAGCAGGAGCAGCTGGAGGCAGCATTCTATTACATTGCTTCTAATATTTTTTACGCCAGAAGTACCGAGACACCTTCCGGTGATTGGGTAAAAGAGTATGCTTCAAAGGCTTTGAGTACTAGAACAGGTAATTGTTATGGATATGCGGCGGCTTTTGCCTATGTAGCCAAGGGTCTTGGATATGATGCAAGAGTCTGTACCGGTACTGTGAAATCATCACTTGGCGGCAGAACACCTCATGCCTGGACAGAGGTGAAAGTAGGAAACAGATGGTATGTGTACGACACTGAAATGCAAAGTGCAAAGGGTAGTGGCTATTACAAGCAGACCTATGGCTCATATCCTGCAGGACCGCTGGAAAAAGAAGCATCTTATGAAGTGGATTTCTAAGTTATAGCTTGGGAATGAGAGAAGAATCTGACAAATGTACTAAAGTAATGAAAATGAAGATTCATATGTCTAATCTCAAAAATGGGGAGAGTTATTCTTATGAAGACTGTTTTGAGGTATATCTTTATTGTTATAGGAACTGTCTTTTTCCTGTTTCTTATGAATATAATGTTATTTTGCTTTGTCCCTTCGTATCGGGATATGCTTGTGAAAGCAGTGGGGCATAATGAAGAGATTTATTCTGGGAAGGCAGATGGTATAGTAACTGTTGAAGATAGCAATATTAGTGATATGTTAGATAAAGACGTGTACACAGATGCAAATAACAATGAAGCAAAAGTAGAAGAGACTGCTGAGAGTATTGATGAAGCTTATTCAGAATATTTAGAGAAAAAACAATTAGAAAACGAGACATCTGTTGATATGCCGGAAGAGCCAGCTTTGGATAGTGTTGATATACGGCAGCAGATGGGTAATGCAGATAGTATCGAAGAACAACAGAAGCTTCAGATTATCGACAAAGAATATCATGAGGACTGCGGAACAGGAAAAGGTTATTGGGTGATAACCTACTCTGACGGCAGTACCAGTGTGGAGTGACTTCTTTAATTTATTATTCAAGATGGCATACCGGCCTATGGTTGGAGCTTTTTACACGTTACTAAAATACTAGAGAATTATAATATACAGTTAATAAATAAATGCTCTATTGGTGTTAAGATTTAATAGGAGAAACGGATTTCTTTTACCTGAAACACAGGAGTGTTTATATGCATCAGGCCACCCATATTTCTTATGGAGAGGGAAAAGTAAATATTGTTCTTGATACCTCAAGCCAAATGGAAGTTGCAGCGCCGGATTTTCGCTTTGGAGATTATTCTGAGGTGGTGACGAGCTGTTTTACCCAGAAGGAACTGGATCGGATTAGTCAGGGTGAAAGTGCGGATCTCACCTTTTCTTTTGTTATGTCTGATGATATTGACGATGCGGTGCTAAAAAATCACCTTTATGACGCAGTAAGTGAAAGCGAAAAAACGCTTGGAATGCTTCATGAGGGTGTTTTTATCAGTGTTTCAGCAAATAAGAGTTTTGATGATGGACAAATGGTTCCTGTTGTAAATTTGCAGGATGAGGTGGATATTCAGATGGATATCCCGCTTTATCTTGTGAAGGAAGACAGGGATTATTTCTTTTTAACTCACAACATGGGAGAAAATATTCTTTTTACGGATGCGTCTCCTGATGCAGATGTGCTTACGATAGAAACGGATGTTATCGGCGACGGTGTGCTTCTTTATCAGGATAGTTATGAAAGCAAGATAGACAAGTCGCAGAAGGGCTTTAACATAAATGTTCAACATATTTTCGTAGTAGGAGCAGTGGTTCTGATTGCTTTATGGTTCGTAGTGGACCACATGCATAGAAATAGTAAGTGAGACTTGGCATGGGTAAAAGAGCTAAATTGGCGATTAAGATCGTAAGCGCGTTTTGTTTATCGGCAATTTTTACCATAATCTGTGCAAAGGGGCTTTTGTATGTTCCCGATGGATATGTTTCTGATGCGCTCTATCAGTCCACCGGAGCCGCGGATGGGCAGATTGTGGTCATAGGAATAGATGAAACAGCTCTTGATGAGCTGGGGCCGCTTCCCTGGGACCGCAGCATTATAGCCGATGTGATAATGTACTTAAATAGCATAGAAAAAAAGCCGGCAGTCATAGGTGTAGATGTTATCTATTCCGGCAGCGGAGCGTCAGAGGCTTCTGATGAATATCTTGCAAGGGCAGCAGAGGCAGGAAATGTGGTTGTTGCCTGTACAGCTACCTATAACAGTACACTTGTGGTGGATGGCAGTTCTTTTTACATGGATGACAGGGCTGTGACGGCGTTTGATGAGCCTTATGAAGCTCTTTTGGAAAATGCGCAGTGCGGGCATATAAATGTAATGCCGGATAAAGACGGCGTTATCAGGCATGCGCTTATTAGTGTGAATGATCTGGAAGGAAACAGAATAAGCTCTTTTTCCAGGATGGTTTATGAAAAATATTGTCTTGAAAAAAATATTGAAGTTAATCCGGAGCCGGCGTCTGAAAATGGCTTTTGGTATATTCCGTATACTGCGGAAAATGGGAACTATTATGATTATATTTCCGTAGCTGATCTGTATTATGGCAGGGTTTCGCCGGAGTTTTTCTCTGGGAAGGTGGTTCTCATAGGAACATATACTGTAGGGCTTCAGGACTCATACTACACGTCGGCGGACAGGTCTGAGCCTATGTATGGTATTGAGATTCAGGCCAATATTATCGATGCCTATAGAAAGGGGTTCTATCCTTTTGAAGCAGGAGATGTGCTACAGCTGATCATTCTTTTTGCGATATGCTTTGTGGCTGCGATTTTCTTTTACGACAGAAGAGTTATCTACTGCGTTTTGGCGGAAGTGGCAGCCTGCGGAAGCTTTTTTATAATTGCTTATGCTTTATATCAAAGCATGGGAGTTGTACTACATGTCTTATGGATTCCGTTATTCGTGACAATTCTGTTTGTCATGAGTGTTGCAGTTAATTACATTCATTCCTATAGAGAAAGAAAGCAGATAATCAATACCTTTGGGCATTATGTTGACCGAACTGTTTTGAAGGAACTACTTGATAAAGGAAGTGCAGCTCTTGAGCTTGGCGGAAAGAGAAAGAAGATTGCGGTTCTTTTTGTGGATGTAAGAGGCTTTACCACCATGAGCGAAAGCATGGAACCGGAGATGGTTGTTGAAATCGTAAATAAGTATCTGGCTCTTACTACTGAGTGCATCATGAATAATCACGGGACGCTGGATAAGTTTGTTGGTGACTGTACCATGGCGTTTTGGAACGCACCGCTGCCGCAGGAAGATCCGGTTTATATGGCGGCCTGCGCTGCTATGGACATGGTTTTGGGAGCAGAGGCACTTGGAGAAGAGCTTACTAAAAAGTACGGAAGAGCAGTTTCTTTTGGCGTAGGAATCAATTATGGTGATGCAGTAGTTGGAAATATCGGAGCCAGGGAGAGAATGGATTACACAGCTCTTGGAGATACGGTAAATACTGCGGCACGTCTTGAAGCAAATGCACCGGGTGGGCAAATTTTGATATCCAAGGAGGTTGTGGATGCGCTGGGAGATAGGGCAAAGGTGACATCCCTTGGAAACAGCATAAAGCTTAAAGGTAAGAGGGATGATTTTGAAATATTCAGGCTGGATGAGCTGGTTAGGAAGTAAGATGCAATTAAAAGCAGAATGCCTATAAAGGCTGCATTTGGTGAGATTAGGGTATCAGCTTTTGACCGTGAATATGTCGGATATAAACTATAGTTTTTAGAGGAGGTTTTTGATGGTACAGAATACCGTTTATAAATATCTTAAGGATTATAACGCTGGAGATGTGATCTTTAGGGCCGGAAGTCCCAGCAAATGCATGTATGAGGTGCAGAAGGGAAAGGTTGGTCTTTTTAGTGACTACGGGACACCTGATCAGAAGATGCTGGCAGAGATGGGACCTGAGAGATTCTTTGGTGAGATGGGAATGGTTGAAGGTTTGCCAAGATCTGCAACTGCGGTAGTTACAGAGGATTATACTACAGTGGCTGAGATTACATGGGATCTTTTGGGATTGTATTTCAAGACAAAGCCCGCTAAGGTCGTTCAGATCATGCAGCAGATGGGGGACAGGCTCAGAACTACCACTAAAGCCGCAATGGACCTGAAGAATACGGTTAATGAAGCTATCGGGGAATTGGAAAATGGAGGCACTGCCAAGGAAGCGCTGGCTACTTTGAAATATGGTATACGCATGATGGATGGCACTCTTAAGGATAATAAGTGAGTAAGATAGTGCAGGGGATTCAGAGGCTATGTTTTAAATAAGGGAACTGTATATAAATGATGGGATTGGTTCTAAAGGAGCAAGGAACATGATAAAAGGAAGAGTAATTGCAAAATCTATATGTACTTTTGCTATGTCACTTTGTCTTTTGACGAGCTCGGTCACAGCTATGGCTTCTGATACTTCGGCTTCTGTTATCAGGCTTGAGCAGATAACAGGAACAGTAAAGGTTACGGATTCAGCCGGAAATCCTTCACAGATAATAGATAAGATGAGGCTTAACAATGAGGATAATGTAAATACCTTTGCTAAGAGTTATGCCTATATCAGTCTTGATGCGAGCAAGGCTGTAAAAATGGATGCCAAGAGTGAGGCTCATGTGAAAAAGAATAAGAAGAAATACGAACTTGTTCTTGAGTCGGGGAATCTTATTTTTGATGTATCAAGTCCTCTTCAAAGTAGCGAAAGTATGCAGATAAAGACTACCAATATGACTATGGGAATCAGGGGAACCTGTGCCCAGGTTCAGAAGGTAAGTAAGAATTTTACCCGTATCTGTCTGCTTGATGGAACCCTTGATGTTACGGTGAAGGACCCGGATTCAGGGAAGAGTCAGAGTGTTGTTCTGAATCCCGGTGATGCAGCTGATTGCCTTACAGGCGAAATTTATGGCGGCTGTACTATTAATGTTGGAAAGGTTGTGTTTGGTGATTTGAGAGGCTTTGCGCTTCAACATCTTTTGACGCATCCTGATACCTGCCAGCGGATTTATGAGCAGTCCGGTCTGGATTTCAGAAATCTGACTCAGCAGCAGGTTAATGACAGATTAAGTAATGATGAGGTGCAGAATCTGGCACCGGCTAGTGGAGTGACATCTAAGGATTATAATGGCAATACAACTACAGGCGGCGGTTGATGTTTATTCTATTTATCAATATTTGCGAGTTACTTGATTTAGTATGATATCTTGAATGGATAATTCAAGATATCATATTTTTTGCCTGAATTATATATGGTTTTTCAAAATATAGATAAAAAGTTACTATTGCAGAAAGCATTTTTTGTGATAAGATATTTTAATGCTAATTTTAGTTTTTTTAGCTAATTTTTTTGTCGGGGAAGAATATTATGAAAAAAGTAGTGGCTTGCTGCTGTATGGTGGCAACCCTTGCATTTTCTTTGGTTGGGTGTTCTGACAAGACACGGTCAGAATTGGAAAATGGGGCTGCTGAACTTAGCTCTTACAGTGATGTTAAGATTGGTGTATGTATATATCAGCTGGATGATAACTTCATGTCTCTTTTTAGGGATGAGCTTGTAAGGTATCTTCTGTCGCAAGGTTTTTCCGAGGATAATATAATCATATATGGCAGTGGCAATAATCAGGCAGTTCAATTGTCGCAGGTAGAGGACCTGCTGGGGGAAGACGTGGATGCACTGATTATTAATCCTGTGAATGCTTCTGTGGCCCATACGATCACCGATATGGCAACTGAGAAGTCTGTTCCTCTTGTATATATCAATCGTGAACCAAGTGGTGACGAAGAGAACAGATGGATTGATAATGATTATAAGGTGACCTATGTCGGATGTGATGCTAGACAATCAGGAATATATCAGGGTGAGATACTGCTCGAACTTGGTATGGATAAGCTTGACGTTAATAAAAATGGCATCCTTGAGTATTACATGATAGAGGGCGCTCCTGAGAACGTGGATGCTGGTTTTAGGACTAT
>JAEEGL015957071.1_pt1 | contig 13789 bp, 25 predicted proteins | sample 9134231 | NCBI WGS metagenome assembly JAEEGL01 (sample SAMN16246548, study PRJNA631951) | gut metagenome | biome: gut microbiome; feature: rumen; material: fiber-attached | host: Bos | place: Iran: Karaj | collected 2018-10 | reverse complement strand
GCCGAGGCGCCTCCGGAGAGACTGCCGGGACGGCATGCCGGGGAGCGCTGCCCGGTCGGCGGCGTGGACCGCAGCGGAGAGGTCGACAGGATCACGATCGAGGCGGCCAACGAGACGCCGTTCTGGCTCGGGATCTTCGAGACAGAGCCGGAAAGGCTGGTAGATGTCCGGATGTCTTATTCCGATCTCAAATGCCTCCTGAACTGCTTCGACCACGTCCGAAAGTTCCTGAGGAAGGAGGGGCGCGATGCAGAGGCTTGATTACGCGGCGCTAAGGAAGTCGTGCCGGTTCCCGATCCTGACGGTCTACAACAGCCCGAAGGACTTCCCGGGGAGGTTCGTCATCCGGCTCTTCGATGTCGACCAGCCGACGATGCTGCACTTTGTGGCCGACACGCTGGAGGACGTCCGGGCGGTCGTCCCGCATGAGATGCGGCGCCTTGCCCGCCACCCGGACGACGACCCGTGCATCGTCGAGGCTTACGTATGACACGCGGCCTTAAGGCCGCGCAAGGGGAAGTAGCTCAGTTGGTAGAGCCCTGTGAGGAACGCGGCGCGGGTCCGACTCCCGCCTTCCCCACGTCCCGACAGTTCTGTCGGGAGCATCAATGAAAGGAGAAACAGTATGGTGAAAATGACTCTTACAGGCGGCGAGACTAACGTCACACGGGAAAGCGAGCTTGTGCTTGCGTTTGCGTTCAACGGGGCAGAGTACGTAGATGAAAACACGGCCAGAGTGGGTGTCGAGGTGAATATCCTGGGAGAAGGAGATACCGAGGTAGTCCTGGTCCAGACTTGCAAGGCGCTCGGCAGCCTCGTGAACACCTTGCGAAACGACCAGCACAAGCGCGCGAAAACCTACATCCGGATGCTGGACGCCCTTAGGGACGGATTTGACGGGAAGGGATTCCGGAAGGGTGAAGACGAAGTCTTCATTGAGGAACCTGTCTCCCAGAAGTCTGCAGACCAGTGAACTGGCGGCCGCGGCAGCGGCCCACGGGGAAGTCCTGGAGATTCCGGCGAGCGGGGGCTATATCCCACTAAGTACCGCCTTATAGGCAGCGGCACACCCTGCGACGACCCGGGAGCGGGTTCGACTCCCGCCTTCCTCCTCCCCGGCATTTGCCGGGAACGTGCGGAATCTTTGCGATCGCACGAAAAATGCTTAGAACACAGGAAAAGGAGAACAGGCATGGGAACTATTGACGTTTCGAAGATCGTAGCTGACATCATGGAATTATTCGACGTAAAGGAGAGCCTGAAATGAACGATCTGAAGTGGACATACATCAGCAACTATGTAAACGGTGAGGTGTGTTACCAGGTATGCCGGCGGCGGACTATGGCTGAGCCTGTGCACTGCGGAAACCTGGAATTCGCCGAGGGCGTCTTTGGATCCGCGGCTGAAGCCCAGGCGCTGGCCGACAGGCTGAACGAGTCGGATCAGGCGGGCGCGTAAGCGCCCGCGCCATGAGGGACGTAGGACAAACGGCAGTCCCGCGGGGCTCAAAACCCCGTGCGGTGTGGTTTTTGGACTCTACCCACTGGCCATGCGGGTTCGAATCCCGCCGTCCCTCCTCCGGCATATGCCGGACAGAACCTCTTTTTCGCCCCCCGTCGGGAGACGGGGCCTTATGGGAGCGAAACCCGGGCAGCCGGGCGGATGGCTCCGCAGACTCCCCCTTTGCTGCGGATGCGGGTTCGATTCCCGCCGCTCCCTCTCGGTGATCACCAGAAAAAACACCATTTCCGCGGCGCCGCGGAAATGGTCAAAGGAGAACATCATGAAAAAGGTCAGAAACATCGCGGCATTTGCCCTGCTTTTTGCCTGGACATTGCTTGGGCTCGCGCTGATCCCGGAGCAGAAGAACATGTCTTTGCCAGGAGCGGTCATTTTTGTGGTCATCTTTATCGCCGGATACCTCGCGGGCTGCCGGCTGATCGCGGAGCATCTCATGAACGGAGGCGGCGATGGAGAAAAAGTTTGATGACGAACGGACCGTTATTCGAACACCGGATCCGGAGGAGCCTCGGGAATCGGCGCCCTCCCCGGGCGAGATCTTTGGACAGGTCATCGGTTGGGTCGTCGCGGCCGTGCTGGTCATCATCGTTCCGGTGCTGATCCCCTGCCGGGAACCCGGCAAGATCCTGGCGATCGTCGGCAGCATTCTCGGGATCGCGATCATCTACACAATCATCGCCTGCACGGGCTGGCGGGACTAAGAAGAAAAGGACTGGCCGCCCGAAGCGGCCGACATGGAAGCGAAGATCCTCGGAGGATCCCATTCCCTTGTGTGGCGGGCGGGTTTCTGTCCCCTTTACCGCCCAGCCGGTTCGACTCCGGCCGCTTCCTCTTTGGCATTTGCCGAAAACATTTTACAAAGGAGAACACCATGGACCCTGAAAAGTTAAAAAAGCATCTCGAAGAGAAGTACCTCGAAGCCCGCGAGGAGATCCGCGTCATTAACAAAGCGGAGAAAAGCAGCTCCTCCAGCTGCAACATCACGAACATCGTCATGTCCATGCTCGCTGTCGAGCGTAAGACGACCATCCTCGATATCTACGGCATTTCTTTCCCCTACGAGGCGCTGAGCGGCCTGATCGCGAAAGGCATGGCCGCGGAAAAGGGGGAAGCTGCGTCGGCCGGCGGGCAGGAGGATGGCGGCGGGGAAGCGGCCTGACAGGGCTCTTCCCACAAGGGGCAGCGTTAAAGGATTTTTGGAGCGTAGGACAACGGAGTCTAATGGCGCAGCCATGACAGCAGGATCTTCCGCCGCCAAGTATGCGGGTTCGATCCCCGCCGCTCCATTTGCGGCATTTGCCGGCAAAATCATCCAAACAGGAGGATAGATACATGAAGGACTGCAGTTTTCAGATCTCCGCTGATTATGACAACGGCGGGCACGACGAGAAGAATTTCAGGAAACGGGAGTGGAGCATGTACGGAGCCGTCGAGGATCTTATGGGCCATATCAGGCGCATGGCCAAGGATCCGCAGACCAAATACCTTAAAACGCTCACGATCACGCTCAGCTCCAAATGAAAGGAGTACGCGATGTATGAAATGAAGCCAGACGACGGCCGCGAGGTCACCAGATACCTTCTCCGCCTCTTTATCGGAGCCCTTGCCTGCATTCTCGCGGCGAGGATCCTGAGGGCGTTTGGCGCCCCGGAGGCGGCAGCGGCCCTTGTGGGCGGGCTCGTGTTCCTCGGCGGCGTCGTCTGGGCGACCCTGTCCTACGAGGACGAAAAGGAGGACGGATATGAAGATTAACGTGGCGGAGATCCGGACGGACGACCTCAGGGGCTTCCTGTCCCAGGGCGGCTTCCCCGTGCGGACGCAGGCCGGCATCGCCGAGGCTTTGGGGGTCACGGCCCAGTGTGTCCACACCTATCTTCGGGAAATGGCGCAGGAGGTTGGAAGGCGTTATCCGGAGGGCGTGATCGCGCAGCCGTCGAGGAACCTTGTCCTGGTGTCCACGGCGGCCTTCTGGGACTACCTGTGCTTCCGGCAGCGGCTCCGTGATCCGCGCCAGCGTGCCGGCGTCCCGGAATATGACCCGACAAAGACCCTCGATTCCCTTGGTGTGACATTCACGCTTGTAGCGTAAGGAGGCAGAAATGACAAAGACAAAGAAGCCGCTGCCCGGCCGGAAGAAAGGGAAGGGCCCGCGGCGGACGCATTTCGCAAGGAGCGACCTACCGGAGGTCTACCGGATGCGGCATTATCTCGACGGAGGCGAAAGGCCGGGCGGCCGTGCTTATGCCAGAAACTACAGCGAGCTGGCGGAGGCCTTTAACTGCAGCGAGTCCCTTGCGGCCGCTGCCTGCGCCCAGGCTGAAGCGCTCTTCCGTACGGGCGGCCTCGTCCAGATCGGGACGAGGTTCGCACTCTCCCGCCCCGGGGAGGTGCCGGGATGACGTTTCGGGAGAAGCTTCTTGAAGATCACCCGGCCTGCGTGGACAAGCGCTTTTATGGCGGGTGCGACCGCTGCCCGGACTCCTACGGCTATGAGCCGAGGCGGGCCGGATGCCCGGAGGACGTCTGGAAGATCAGCTGGCGGCGGCCGCGCGAGCGGTGCAAGGCCTGCTGGGACCGGGAGTATCAGGGGTACGGCGATTAACGCATGTGTAACCCGGCTTTTGCGCGGCGGCAAACGCGTAAGAGCCAAGACAAAAGGAAAGCAGGATTTGCCTTTCCGCCTTTTGGACAGCCAGTGCTTACACGTTTATCGGAGCGGCGACCTCTCACACGCCGCTCCGGGAAAGGAGGACGAAACGGAAGAGATCAGGTTTACCGTGGAGGGGCTTCCGCAGGGGAAGGGCCGCCCCCGATCGGTCAGATCGAGGAAGAAGCCCTATACGCCGGCGAAGACCCTCGCGTACGAGCACCATGTGAAGAACGCCTTCCTGATGGCGTACTTTCGCGTTGAGGGCAGGTCGATGCACGGCGAGGATTCGCTCTTTGGCCCGGAGGCCATCGAGGCGGAGATCTCGGCGTACTATCCGATGCCAAAGCGCTGCTCGAGGATCGCGGAGCGGATGATGAACCTCGGCCTTGCGCGCCCGACGAGGCGCCCGGACCTGGACAACATCGCGAAATCCATCCTTGACGCCTTAAACCATCTGGCCTACAACGACGATTCCCAGGTGGTGAAGCTTACTGTCAGCAAATTCTACTGCCGCGCCGGCGAGGAAAGGACCGAGGTCGTGATCCGGCCGTGGCGCGTCTGAAGAAACACTAAAAGGAGAATAATCATGGCTAAGAGAGCGGGAGCCCCGCGGAGAGATGGCTTTGATTATTTCCGGATGTACACTAACTTTTTCGAAACAGACCCCGCCCGTGAACTTAAGTATAACTTCGGCCCGATCGGGCCGATGGTCTATCTGGCGGTCCTGTGCGTGGTCTATGCAAGCGGTTCTTTTGCCCGCCTTAATCGCAAACAGCTTAGCCTCGAAGTCAAGTCCAAGATCGGACATAATTATTTGTCGAGGTTCGAGGGAAAGAACCGGAAAAAAGACATCGTAGACCAAGTGATCGACTATCTTACCGAGGAAGGGATCTTAGACGCAAAGAGTCTATCGGATAGTATTGTCACCTCTGCCGAGATTCAGGCGAGCCATCGCGATATGAGCGTCGCCGCGAAGAGATGTCTAAATGGTGAAAATTACTGGCTTCTCGAGAACCCGCAAAAAGCGGAGGATAAAGAGGCTTTAATAAATGCACCCGAAAAAGGAATTTCTTCGGAAGAAATGCCAATTTCTTCCGAAGAAACTCAGGTTTCTTCCGGAAATAATCCCCCATATAGTAAGGAAAAGTATATTAAACCGTATATATACCCGCAGCTGCGGGCCCACGAACCGTTTTTCAGTAATTTTCTGCTGAATGCCGCGTTCCTGGACTATATCAAGGCGCGGGAAGAGCGCCACGGCCCGATCAGTATGGACACCGTGGAAATCCTCGCGGAGCAGCTGGAGGAGATCGCCGAAAACGACAAGGACCGGATCCTTATCTGCAAGACAGCGACCGCGAACCGCTGGAAGAACTTCTATCCCAAAAAGGCGGCATCCTCCGGGCATAAAAAGAACGCGGTCGGCAGTTTCGGCACTTACGAGCAGCGGGCCTTCGATTATAGGGACGTGGAAAAAGCGGTGCGCGGGTATGCGGACGCAAAGGAAGGTTAGTACCTTTTGCCTGGGACATTATTGTCCCTGGCAAAAAGGCAAAAGGAGAACGATATGGCAAAAAGTGACTGGTGCGTGATTGAAAGTATGGTTCTGCCGATCAGCCAGATTAAGAACCATCCGGACAACATCCGGAAAACCTACCGCGAGGATGATGTCGGCGAGCTGGCGGACAGCATCCGGAGCATCGGGCTCCTCCAGCCGCTCACGGTTATTCCGGAGGACGGACACGAGGAGTCCCTTGACAGCTTCTATGTGGTCGCGGGAAACCGAAGGCTTCTTGCGGCAAAAGAAGCCCGTCTGGCAAATGTCCGCTGCACGATCATCTGCGGGATGAGCAAACTGGAACAGGTCGAGATGATGCTCACCGAGAACATGCAAAGAAAAGATTTATCACCATTCGAGGAGGGCGAGGCGTTCCAGATGCTTCTCGACCTCGGCCAAAGTGAAGACGATATCGCGGGCCGGACCGGTCTTTCCAGGACAACCATCCGGCACCGCGTGGAGCTCGCAAAGCTCGACCAGGAGGCCGCGAGAAAGCGTCTTTCCGGGGATGACGGGAATTATTTCCAGCTCTCCCTTGCCGACCTGCAGCGTCTTGAACAGATCGAGGATGTCGGGACAAGAAACAGGATCCTTCAGGAGGCGACAAGCGGGGAGCGGCTGGCGTACCTGGTCGTCGAGGAAAAGCGCCGGGTTGTGCGAGAAAAGCATTCGGCAGCGGCCGTGAAGATGCTGCGGGACAAGGGTGTAAAGAAGGCCTCCGGAGAGTACCTGAATTCCGCGAAGGCAAAGGTCGCGGCATTTGTCGCCTACGACGAAAAGAGCTTCACAAAGGCACTGGAAAAGGCCGCCGATGAGGCCAAAAAAGACGGTGTGGTCCGGTTCCATCAAGGCTATACCGGGATCACCATTTACAAAGATGCCAGGCCGGCTGCGGCCGCAGAAAAGCAGCGTGAGGAAACCGCTGCCGAGAAATACCGGCGGGAGGAATCCGCAAAGACAGGCGAACTTGCGGCCGAGATCCGGGATATGGTGGAACACACGCGGGCGATGGTCCTCGATGTGGTTTCCGGGAAGCTCACGCAGTCGGCACTTCCGGAGGAAAAGGAGGCCATAAAGCTTCTCCGTGGATGTTTCCGCATCCTGATCCGCGAAGGGAAGTACGTGTCCTACTCTTCCGCCGCCGCCTTCCTTGAAGGCATCTCATCGCCGAGGGCGAGCATGAAGGAAGATAGCATCGGTAAGGTAAAGCAGCTTCCGGAGCATCTGCAGGCACTCCTGGCCATTGGCTATATCATCGATGAGGCAGAATCCTGCGGAGGCCTTTTCGCCTACGGAAGGAGGTATGAGCGTTTCCGGATGCGGCCGCTGACGGACCTCATCTCTCTTCTTTCTCCTTACGGCTGCCAGCTCACGGACGATGAAATGCAGCTTGCCTGGGGCAGATCGAAGCTCTATTCGAATCCGGAAAAGGCCGGGGATATCGACGAAAATGACGAGGACCCTGGCTTATGGCGCGCCGGATAATGAACGCAGAATACATACAGGAGGGAAAAGGGATGGGAACAGCAGTTATGGTTGTGGTATGCTTCGCGTCCGTCGCGCTGGCCGTTCTGGCGGTGGCTATCGCGGTGGACAGGGCCGGCGCACGGAGCCTTCGGCAAATGGAGTCTGAGCGCCGGCACGAGGCGGATATGCTGTCGAAACGGATTGCCGCCGACGGGATGCGCGAGGAGCGGGCAATGGCCGTCTATGCGATCCAGTCAGCGATGCAGACGGTGCAGCAATCGTCCCTGGCGCTGGAGAGGAACACGGCGGCGGCTACGGCAGCCCTGGCGAGCGTTGCCGGAGCGATGAGCGAGAATGACCGCCTGGCGATCGAATCGCTCCATACGCAGGCGGTCGTGGCCGAATACACGAGGCTCCTGACGAAGGAAGGCAGGGAACGCGAGTTCGCTTACCAGCTCAGGAAATGGAACGAGGCCCGGCTTACGGGCGGGAACGGGGGTGCGCCATGAGGATGATCGAGAGCTTATTTGACATGGTCCGGCTCTCCGACGACGCTCCGGACGAGGGCTATGACAGCCTCCGCGGCGGGATCCCGGTCGAGACCCCGCAGGAAAGGGAGCTTTCCGGGGGTGGCCAGGGGGGTGGCCAGGGGGTGGCCACGGGGTGGCCAGAGGGTGGCCAGGGGGTGGCCGCCGGCCGCCACAAGGCTCCCGCGGCCACCCCGTGGTACTCCAAAAGCGTCCCGACGACGGAGATCAGCCCGATGTGGTGGGCAAAAGCCACAAGGGAGGTATGCTGGCGGTGGGATAGGGCGGTGCGGCAGATCGTGTGGTGGATATGCGTCGCGGTCACCGTCCTCCTTGCCGGCTGCGGAGTCTTCCCGCAGTGGCTGGTGCTCACGATGGTGAACACGCTCCTCTTCCTGGTCATCGACCCGTTCATGGTCCTCGGCCGGCGGGTGGCCATCCAGTCGCGGCTCCTTCTTGCGACCAGCGCGGGCTCGCTCTTCGTGGCCATCTGCTCACCGTCCATTCCGGCATTTGCCGTGTTCGGCGTGATCACGGTCTTCGCCGGAGTCGCGGTGGCCATGTGCAACACGGAGTGGGTCGTGACAGCAAATTATATCTCCTCTCCGACGATCCACGCGGCGATGGCCAACGACCCGACGAGCTCGGCGCACCGCTCCTGGGAGGGGTTCGGCTCGAAGCTCGCGTATACTTACAGTTCCGAGATGGGCTACCCGCCGACGAGCAATTTCATCTGGGCGATCCTAAGAGGCGTGTACGTCATCGGCTGGACACTCGGCGTCAAAAGGGTCATCACCGAGGACGAGGTGGCGGAGATGGAAAGCAATGAGGAGCGGGCGCAGAACCTTGAGGCTCAGGTCAGGGAGCTGCGATATGAGAACGAGATGCTTTCACAAAAGATCGACGAGCTGGAGGATCCTGAGCTTGTGGAGGGCCTTCGGGCGCAGGTCCGGAACCTTAAGGAAGAGCTCGGCAAAAGCGACCGGGCGCAGTCCTATTTCCGCGGTGAGACGAAAAAAGCCCAGGAAGAAAAAGAGGCCGATCTCCTGAAGATGGCCGAGGAGCACGCAAAGGAGATCGACGATCTCAATACGTCGCACGCGAAGGAGCTGGAAGCCCTCAGGCTCGAGCAGGCGGCCGAATTAGCGGCTTTAAAGGAGCAGTGCAGACAAGACGTCGAGGCGGCGGAAACCGCGATGCTGGGCGATTCTGGAGGCCTCAGGGAAAAGCTCCTCCTTGCCATGCTGCAGAACGGCGTAAGCAGCCAGAAGCAGCTCAGCGAGATGACCGGCATACCGCGCACCACCGTCCGGCGGATCCTGGATAAATGGAGGGTGGACAGCGGCCACGGCGAAGACGCGGCCTGAAAGGAGAAAACATGAAATCAAAACCCGGCCAGAGCCTTCTGGTGGACAGGATCGGCGAGACGGCCATGCTCGAGCTTCTTGCCGAGGAATCAACGGAGCTGACATTTGCCTGTTTGAAGCTCGCCAGGATGATGCGCGGCGAAAACCCGGTATTTGGCCACAAAGCGCAAGAACTGATAGAAAACCTTCACGAGGAGATTGCCGACGTCTACGTCTGCTATGCGGAAATGTTTTCCGCGTGCATGATCGATGGGAAGATGTTCTGCGAAAACGTCGAAAGAAAACAGGAAAGAATCCGTGAAAGGTTTTCTGATCACAAAAAAAAGGAAGCGGAATGAATCACTCAAAAAAAGAAAGAGACGACCGGCTTGACTCTCTCATTTGCGCGATCAAAGTAAGGATAGCTCAGTATAAAAATCAGATAAGCGAATACGAGAAGGAATCCGAGAACAAAGGCGGCCTTACGGCAGTCCAAATCTTTCATTCCGGTGAAAAGACTTCTCTGGAGAACGTCGTCACTGATCTGGAAATGTTAATCTAAAAGAAACCGTAAGCGAACCCGGCTTCCTGCGAAGGAGGCCGGGCATCGGTGTTTGTGAGGGCATATTGGATGACAGCGAATGAAGAAAAAGCAAAAGAATTTCTCGTAAGTTTTGTCCGGGCGAGGCGGCGGGAAATATCGTTGAGGGCCGCCCTCGGGCAATGCGGCCCTGAATCGGATGCCGCAATGAAGAAGCAGCTCGAGGAAGAGATCGCCGCCTCCGTCGCGGCCAGGGAGCGCATCTGCCAGGCCGCCAACCGTCTCCCCGGAGCCCAGAGGGACATCATCGTTGAACGCTACCTCTCTCCCGTTCCGATCCGGCTCGGAAAGCTCATCGTCGGGTGGCGCCTGAAAAGCTGGGAGGAGATCGCCGAGACCTGGGGATATACCCGCCGCCACATGCTCCGCCTGCACAAGGCGGCGCTGCGTGAGATATCCTCCCAGCTTTTCAGCGGGATGCCGTAAGTAAAAGGCTGCAGATCTTCGGATCCGCGGCCTTTTTTTCGCCTTGTTTGTATTTACCCTCTTTTTTCGACGAACTTGGCGGATGCAAAGCCCCTCAGCTTTTTCGACTTCTTTTTGTAGACCACGTGAAGCCAGGAGCTGCCATCCGGTGCAGTGGCCATGCCGTCCACGTAGATCAGGGCGCCTTCCGGGATGTCTGCCGTCTTGCTGCTTCCAGTGCCGGCTCCGACGCGGAGCGCAAGGTTCCCGTCGGTTCCGGACACGCGGCCATCGTAAGCCGCGAACTGCCTTGTCTTCACGCCCCCGCTCCCGACGTAGCCGAAGAGCCCTCTGGAGATCACCTTGACGGCCTCCCAGTTATTCCCCGCGGAATTTGTCACGATGCCATGCACAAGGACTTCCTCTCCCGGCTTAAGGGCTCCGAGTTTCCTGTACACAGTGCCGGGACCGGCGTAGATCCCGCAGGCGGCAACAACCTCGGCATATGCCGGCGCACTGTTCCTGAACTCAGGGACATCCTCATGGACGCTGCTTTCATCGACGTAAAAGCAGCAATAAAAATTCCGCTTATCCGTCCATTCGTTCACCGGCACGTTGCTGTAGGGCTGCGGAGCCTTAATGCGGTCGTTACTCCCAAGGTCATACTTGGAGATCTTCTGCAGCCCGGAGCCTCCAAGTGAGTAGTAAACATGGGACACATGCTCCGTGTTCTTTAGGTGTTTATCCTGCATGCAGACCACGCAGTGGTGCTTCCAGACGTCGTTCGGATCCGTGCTCCTCTTCATTCCGGCACTTTTGCAGAGAAGGGGGATCTGGTTGATGTTCAGCGCGCTCGCAAGCCTTCCCATCAGGTAAAAAGCCAGGAAGACCAGCCCGCAGCAGTCGATCACTCCCTTCTCGCCGGGGTTTACCGGTTCTCCGGGAGGGAAGTGCGTGTCCGTCGGCCCGTATTTGCAGTTGTTATGCGCGTAGGCGTAGGCGTCGGCGATGTGCTTGTCGAGATTGGCCGTTGTCATATTAACCATAGCGTTCTCCTTGTCATAGTTATTGAGCTTGTACTCCTCGTAGAGCTGCATGACCTGCTCCTGCCACGCGAAGTGTAGTCCCACGCGTACTCCTGCAGAGGATCCTTCCGGGGTGTAGCTCTCCGTGGCCAGAAGCTGGGAAACCAGGTTTTCCGGATTCCATATATGGCCATGGGAATAAGCCTGGTAACGGACGTTTGCGCACCAGTCTTCGATCGCGTCCTCGATCGTCTTGTACGCTTTCCACGGCTCGTATGCAAATACTATTTCATCATCTCTGATGTGCGGACCCCAGTCCCCGAAGGTGTCCCGGTAGCCTGTCCACGCCGGAGCCGGCAGTCCTTCCAGGTACTTTTTGTTCTCCTCGAAACAATTCATCGAGAAGATGTTATTATAGTCACGTGCTTTCCTCTTCATTTTCACGCCGGCCATAGCTTCCGCAACTTCGTTCCACTTGTTGGTCATGTATCCGGATTCGATGACGATCTTGGCCATAGCAAAGCCAGGAAGCACTCCGAAGGCCTTCGTGATCCTGACAACAGTCGGAGCGAGCTTATCGAGGAATTCGCGGGCTGCGTTTTTATCTCCGTCGTAAGCCTTAAGCCCAACGTCGTAAAATTCTTTTGCCTGCATTTTAATCTCCAATAATAAAACCGGCTGGAAGTTTTCGCCTCCAGCCGTCCGTTATAATCAGCGAGGCTCGTCGTATGTCATCGCCCGTTCGGAGTCGCCAATGCCCTTTGTCGTCGGATCTGCGACGACGCCGATGATGGCAAGCACTACAAACGCAGCGTCGACGACCTCGATCAGCTTCGCGCCCGTGCTGCCGAGATCGATGGTGACGCCAAAGACGTTTGCCACCGCCTGGATCAGCAGGAAAATGGCCGGTATGATCGAGAGCCAGAAGTTCCTGTTTTTGATACGTACTCTCCAGTTTATCATCTTTATACCTCCTTTCCGGCCGAGGCGGCCATTTCTATGAGCTGCGAAGATCCTGAAGTTATACGCTGATTCCCCGTTTTGTCAGGTAGTCCAGCATTTCCCTCTGCGTCTTCCGCAGCACCTCCACGTCGTTCCCGTTTATCGCGTGCGAGAGCAGGGCAAATGTCCCCTGCATCAGGACGGACAAAGACTGTTCCAGATCGTTTAGTCTCTGTTTGTCGGAGCTGAAGTACTGGTCGTATCGGTCGCAGCGTTCTTCCAGTGCTTTGATCCTCCTGTCCTGCTCTGCTCCCGGTGCGTGGAGCACTTTCCTGGCATTGATGATCTTCTCGATCGCTCCGAAGATCGTAATGATCCCGCCGCAGATTCCCAGGATAACTGTCCAGATAGGCAAAACATCCATCGGGGTCCACCTCCTCAGATATATCCCTTTTCTATGGCGTCTTCGCGCATCTTCGCTGCCTTGCAGATGGCCTCGAGATCTTCGTCACCGATGTCGGCGACCTGCGAAAGCGCATGGAATAACTTGTCGATAATACTGGTCTGGAGCTTTACCAGCTCCGCGGTCGCCTCGTAGGCAGCGAGCAGCCCGCCTTTCACGGTGCTCAATTCGACACCTCCTGCCAGCCATCAGGGTACTCACCCGGCGACCAGACATTGCCGTCGATGACGCTCTCATAGACCGGGTCACTTACCGTCGGATAATGCACCCGGTCACCCCTCATGTAAGGATTGGTACTGTCTGGCTGTTCCCATACCGGGATAAGCTCCGGATCCGGGATCAGTACCTTCGCCCACAGCGACGGGGCCGCGGTCGGCGACCAGCCCGCCTGCGAGGTGTGCGGCTGGAGGCACTTGTAAAGGTTTCCTTCGTGACGTACGCGCTCGTCGAAAAGATACTCCGCGCCATCCCCGCTCCACGAGGGGAAGAGTTCCTTAAAGTCCAGTGCCTCGGCATCCGTCAGCGTCTCGGCCAAGGTCTCGGTTTTACGTCTTAACTCTCTTGCTCTTTCGACTACATGGACGTTCATTTTATGCCTCCTCTCCGAGCAGGATTTTGCCCGCCATTGTGTACTCTGCATCATCACTGACGAACTCTCCGCCGGACAGGTAGATGTGCCCAGTGACGGAGCCGTCAGAGTTTCTGGCCGTCTGCGTCCCCGCAAGTTCGGACCGCACGATGTCCTGGACAACCGTGCCGTCACGTTCCACCTTGATTTCCGAGATATTCTCCGGAGTCAACAGATCTTCGATATCCCGGAATTCCTGAACATCCGCGCAGCTGATGACATAATGCTGTGGGATGCCTGCCTCCGCGAGCTCGATCGCGGTTCCGTCGTTTAAAATGAGATTCAACATTTTCTCCTCCTATTTTTTTTGCGCTCATTCGTGCGCAAGAGATTTGCCTATGGTCCCTGCCCATGGCCAGACGAATAAATCATCAAAAAGCGCGGACATTTTCTGAATCGTCTTCCATGCCTTGAAGTTTTCTGCGTAAGCGCGCCAGCTCTGAAAGGATGCGTGTGCGCCCGCAAAGGACATCCTTCCGGCATCGACGAGCCTTGAGAGCTTTTTCAGCTTCTTCCGTTCTCTCGTCACGGACTTCCGCGGTATCTTTCGGATAATCTTCCCGGATTCTGTCATGCAAATTCTCGCCTGAAGGAACGTGAAGCCGTGGCTTAGCTTGACGATATGCGTTTTCTTCTCGTTCAGCTCGATCCCGATT
>JAEEGL015888144.1_pt1 | contig 13789 bp, 8 predicted proteins | sample 9134231 | NCBI WGS metagenome assembly JAEEGL01 (sample SAMN16246548, study PRJNA631951) | gut metagenome | biome: gut microbiome; feature: rumen; material: fiber-attached | host: Bos | place: Iran: Karaj | collected 2018-10 | reverse complement strand
GTAAAGATATATCCTTCGGCTACGAAGGGGAGGTTATCACTTTATGAAGGAATTCCAGATTGATCAGCTGATAAAGATAGCGATTGCTTTATCTGCAGAAAAAAACATAGATAAGCTTCTGGATATGATCCTCAAGGAAGCCATAACTATCAGTAACTGCGACGCAGGAACTGTGTACGTAAGAGAAGGAGAGCAGCTCTTTTTCCATAATACTTACACCGGGGCAGCAGGCTTTCCGGATGATATGTCCAGTAAGAAAAAGTCAATGCCACCGCTGAACCTTAGTCGTGAATACGTAAGTGCCTGTGCGGTGCTTGATAAAAAGAAAATCAATATCGCAGATGTCTACGAATCTGAGGAATATGATTTTTCTGGCGCCAAGAAGTACGATGCCATGAATGGCTACAGAACCAAGTCAATGCTGGTTATCCCGCTTGAGGATGACAAGAGCGAGGTTGTAGGCGTACTTCAGCTCATAAATGCTCAGGACACTTCCGGAGAGGTTATTCCTTTCCCGGTAGAGGTTGAGGACGTAATCGCAGCTCTAGCATCACTTGCAGCAGTAAGTCTTACCAACAGAAGGCTGTCACAGCAGGTTCTGGATACACTTCATTCCTTCGTGGAAGTTATGGTAGAGGCTATTGATACCAGAAGCTCCTACAACGCCAATCACACAAAGAGTATGGTGAGCTACGCGAGAAAGTTCCTTGATTACATTGGCAAGAATCACGACAGCAGGCCTCTTACAGAGGAAGAAGCAGATTCCTTCCTCATGAGCGTTTGGCTTCACGATATCGGCAAGCTGGTAATTCCACTCGAAGTAATGGATAAGGCCACAAGGCTTGGAGATAAAAAAGAAGCAGTCAAGAACAGAGTTACAGTTGCCTGCCTTATGGAAGAAATACAGGGACTTAAAAATCCCGATGATAAGGATAAGCACGAGGCTAGGATCGAAGAGATTCAGAAAGCCTATCAGCTTATAGATGAGAGCGATACCAAGGGATTCTTACCTGATGATGTTCTGGATAATTTAAGGGCAGTAGCTAAGCTTCAAATCCTGGATGAAGCGGGAAAAGAAATAGCTCTTTTAACAGAGGATGAGACAACAGCAATCACTGTAAGAAAGGGGACTCTTACAGATGAAGAGAGAAACACAATGCAGTCTCATGTGGTATATACAGGCAAGATGCTTGATAAGATGGATTTCCGCGGAATATATGCAAATGTTCCGGGATGGGCTTCATCACATCACGAGCTGCTGGATGGCTCAGGATATCCACATCACAGAAAAGCCGAAGATATACCGATGGAGGTAAGGTTCCTTACGATCATAGATGTTTATGATGCGCTGACAGCAGAGGACAGACCTTACAAACCACCGATGCCTGTAGAAAAGGCATTTGGAATACTAGATAGCATGGCAGAGGAGGGGAAGATAGACAGGAATATCCTGGAACTATTCAAAGAAAGTAAAGCTTGGGAGCGGTGATTACATAGGCAATACAAACGCCTCGGACAGATGGGCTCTTGTCCGGAAAGGAGTGACCATGAAAAAGACCTTTAGTATCAAGAAAATTGCAATCATAGCTGCAATTCTCATGGCCTCTGTAGCAGGAATAATAATACTTATTTATTCACAAAGGCTTTCCGCTACAACTATGAGGCTCCTCAAGAAGCAGGGAATAGTTAAGCTGTATGACAAGGAAAAAGAAAAGAGCATCATTGATAACATTCGCCTTTCAAGTGGTAATTCGATCAAGACTGAAACAGAATCACTTGCAGCAATCGCTCTTGATGATTCCAAGGTTGTAACCATCAATGATGAAAGTAGAGCACAGTTTGAGCAAAAGGGCAAAAAGCTCAATATCAAGCTTACAGATGGAAGTCTTTTCTTTGAAGTAAGTAAGAAGCTGGCATCAGATGAGACCTTTGATATCAGAACCTCCACAATGGTAGTTGGTATCAGAGGAACATCAGGATATGTGGCAGTTGATGAAGAAGGACATGAAACTCTCTATATCACAGATGGAGAGGTTGAGGTAATAGGAACAAACCCTACAACTGGCGAGCAGAAGGTCATCAGAGTTAAAGCTGGACAGAGAGTAAGAGTATATCTATATGATGAAAGACCTGTAGATAGTATCATGTTCTCTCTTGAAGATGTAAAAGAAGACGATCTTCAGCAGGCTATTAAGGACAGACTTATTGAAAACGAAGCTCTTATGGATAAGGTCTGCAGCGCTACAGGCTGGGATAAGGAAAAGATCTTTGGAATAGAGCTCATTCCTGAGGATGTAGTTCCAGCAGATGCAGGCGATGTGGTTGACGAGCCTACAGAAGAAGATAGCAGCGTAGCAGCAAGTTCATCTGATGAGGCAGGAGAAGCATCATCTGAAGAAGAAAGCGCAGTTGTGGCTTCAACAGAGGAAGTTACAGAAGATGTAGAAGAAGCTGCAGCAGAGAACACAGCAAGAGCTACTGAGCAGGCAGAGGAAAATACTGATGCAGCGAGCACAGGCTCCAGCACTTCTGAACCACAAGTAGCAGCTTCTACACAGGCTACAAATGAAGAAGAGGCTATGGCAGAAGCTTATGCCCAGTTCCAGGAAGATATGGCAAGAGCTGAGCAGGCAGCAGCAGAACAGGCAGCGGCCGAGGAACAGGCAAGACTTGATCAGTTGGCAGCACAGGCAGCTATAGATAATGCTAATCAGAATAATGACAATAATGTGTCAGATACAAGCGGCGAGCCTGAGAAAATAGATGAATGGAATGAACCGGAAAATCCTGATTTCGGCAACAACGGCGGTGAACCTGATGGTGGAGATCCAAACAACGGTGAACCTGAGGGTGGAGATCCAAACAACGGAGAGCCAGATGGCGGAGATCCTGACAGTGGTAACGACGGCGGCAATAATGATGGAACTGGTGGACCTTAATCATAGATTATAAAGGCATAAGCGTATGCGTAAGAAGATAATCAGAAGTTATTTAAAAAGACCTAAATATAGGAATTTTGCCATTCTCTTCTTTGTGCTGACGGTTTTATATACCTTTGCTGTGTACTTTAAGGTTGTTAACCGCGCAGACAAATGGGTTCAGGATGCTCTTTTCCAAAAGCCGCAGGCAGCATCTGGTGACGTGGTCATAATCGGTATTGATGATGAAACTATAGAGCACTTAGGGCCATACAACACCTGGGACAGGAATGTTATGGCCAGTGCTCTGGAAGTACTGGGAGCTGACCCGGCCAATAAACCTGCAGTGGTAGCGGTCGATACACTTTATATCGGAGAGACCAACCATGATGCGGACGAAAGGCTTGTAAAGGCTTCCGAGGAGCTTGGCAATGTAATAGTTGCATCGGCCGGCGTGTTTGGATCTGGCTTTATCGAGGATGAAAATGGCAAGTTCCAGATGCATGGACATCTAGTATATGGATATGATGAGCCGTTTGAAGGGCTAAAAAACGTAACTCGTCAGGGACATATAAATGCCATGTACGATATGGACGGCATTTTGAGACACTCTCTTTTGTACTTTGACTATCAGAGTGGGGAAAAGACAGAGCGCATTTATTCCATGGCATTTCAGGCAGCAAGCATGTTTGCTGAGCAGAATGGAATGGCGGTATCTGAGCCACAGGTTGATGAGAGAGGACATTTCTATCTGTCCTACACTTCTACACCCGGAACTTATAATGACGGGATGAATCTTTATAAGCTTATTAACGGGGAAGTGCCGGCGGATTATTATGCTGGCAGGATTGTTTTGATAGGCCCGTATGCCGCAGGACTTCAAGACGAGTATTTTACTCCGATTGATAGAGCCCAGAAGATGTACGGAGTAGAGTATCAGGCAAATGTTATAGAGGCACTCCTTCGAGGCGATTACAAAAAAGAAATGTCTGATGTCCTGCAGGCAGGGCTGCTGTTCATAGCAATTCTTGTGGGTGCAACTGTATTTTTGATGGTTCCTGTCAAGATCGCTACTGCAGCAATGGTTCTTCTGCTGGTTGTATCACTTGGCATGTCTTATGTCTTTTACCAGAGAGGTTGGATCGTTCATGTAATATGGATGCCGCTTGGTATAGTGATAATGTATGTGGCAGCACTGGCTGTACATTACCTGAGGGCAGCTCTTGAGAAGAGAAGAGTCACCAAGACCTTCGAAAGATATGTTGCTCCTGAGATTGTAAAAGAGATCATGAAGGAGGGCATGGAGAACCTGTCCCTTGGCGGTAAGACTTGCGATATAGCAGTTCTTTTCGTAGACGTAAGAGGCTTTACTACTATGTCAGAGAGATTAACTCCTGAAAAGGTAGTATTTATCCTGAACAAGTACCTTACAATGGCCAGTGATTGTGTTGAAAAGAATAAGGGAACTCTTGATAAGTTCGTCGGTGATGCCATGATGGCTTTCTGGGGAGCTCCGCTTCCACAGGATGATGCGATCTACAACGCAGTCAGAACAGCTATGGATATCATAGATGGCGCGAAAAGAGTTTCAGATGAATTAAAAGAAGAGATTGGAGAAGAACTCAGAGTTGGCGTTGGTGTTAACTTTGGACCAGCCGTAGTAGGAAACATGGGCGCAGTTAAGCACATGGACTACACAGCAATTGGAGATACAGTCAACACCGCAGCAAGGCTTGAAGCTAATGCTCCAGGCGGAACAGTATATATCAGCCGAGTTGTAGCAGATGCCCTCGAGGGCAGAATTAAAGTTACATCTCTCGGAGATACGGTTAAATTGAAAGGAAAAGCAGAGGGCTTTGAAGTACTAAAGGTTGATGAACTTATGTAAATGAGCTTATTCCACAACGAACTGTCTGATGATACTTCTGGCAGCAAGCTCAAGGTGAGGCTTTAAGTCCTCAAGTGAAATAGGATCGTTGTACATGATAGAACTGTAGCCTGTAGAACCAACAAGCTCAATGATCATGAAGAGCATAACCTCAGGATCTCTGAACTTCAGCCCCGATTCATTGATCATATCGGTATAAACTTTACCAAAATCTATGTCCTCACTGCTCAGCGGAGTGGTGAGGGCTTTTTTGAATACTGCCCAGGAAAGGTCTTTATATATGAAGGCTAAAAGCCCCTTGTTTGCAGAAAGCTCATCAAGAACATAATCCATGATAAAGATGAGTCTTCCCTCAAAGTCAGTTATTTTCTTTTTCTGAAGGGCGTTGTAGGCCTGCATGAACAGCTGACTGGATTTATGTGCGATCAGTCTGTTTCTGATATCATACTTGTCCTTGAAATAAAGGTAGAAGGTGCCCTTGGCAACTTCTGCCTTATTTACTATATCCTGAATGGAAGTCTTATTTATCCCCTGTGATGTGAATAACTCAAAGGAGGCATTTAAAAGATTTTCCATTTTAAGTTTCTTGTTCTGATCTGCTTTTCCCATTTTTATTCCTCTTTCTGTACCTATTCTATCATACGAATGCAAGTGATGATGTAATAACGCACGAAAACAAATATAATTTCACGCGGAAACTTTTTATCTGAAAATATTTTTTAAAAATATTGACCAACGGTCATTTCTGTGTTATACCTTACTATAGAAAATGACCATTGGTCAATAATGAATTTCAGTCATTTTTTCATTTAATGGGACATTATTTCAGAGGAGGAAGTGTTATGAACAAGCTTTCACAGCTAATAGTTAAGCTCAGATATGTGATCCTGGTTGTTGCATTTGCCTTGCTGATACCTTCAGCAATCGGATATTTTAACACCAGAGTCAACTACGACATCCTTACATATCTGCCCAAAGACATCGAGACAATGAAAGGACAGGATATCCTTCTTGATCAGTTTGGAACCGGAGCATTCGTCTTATATGTTGCAGAGGGTATGGAGGAGAAGGATGTTGCTAATCTGAAATCACAGATAGAACAGGTCGACCATGTATCAGATGTTATCTGGTACGACTCAGTAATGGATATCTCAGTTCCAATGGAGATGCTTCCAGACAGGGTATATGAGGCCTTTAACAGCGACAACGCTACGATGATGTTTATCATCTTTGATGAGGGAACTTCCGCAGATGGCACAATGCAGGCCATTGAGGATATCAGAAAGGTTTCCAACAAGCAGTGCTTCATGAGTGGTATGAGCGCCATCGTTACAGATACCAAGAATATGGCAGAAAAAGAGACACCTATTTATGTAGGAATCGCAGTACTTCTTGCTGTAATCGTTCTGTCACTTACAATGGATTCGTACCTGATTCCATTGTTCTTCCTTACTAGTATAGGAATGGCGATCGTCTACAACATGGGTACAAACGTATTTAAGGGCGAGATTTCTTTTATCACACAGTCACTTAGTGCGGTACTTCAGCTGGGAGTTACACTGGACTACTCAATCTTCCTGTGGCACAGCTATCAGGAAGAACTTGAGAATAACGATGATAAAAAAGATGCAATGGCTAAGGCTATTTCAGCAACCTTCACATCAGTTATTGGTAGCTCCATCACAACAATCGCAGGCTTTATTGCTCTTTGTTTTATGAGCTTTACACTTGGTCTTGACCTTGGTGCTGTAATGGCTAAGGGCGTTGTATTCGGAGTAATCGGCTGCGTAACAATTCTTCCAAGTATGATCCTTGTTTTTGACAAGCTCATTGAGAAGACCAAGCACAAGCCACTGATGCCTGAGTTTGTTAAGATACCTGAGTTTGTTGCCAAGCACTACATGGTATTCTTCCTGGTATTCCTGGCACTTATCACACCAGCTGTATATGGTAACAATCACGCCAGTGTATATTATGATCTGACACAGACTCTTCCAGATACTCTGGAAAGCGTACAGGGAGCCAACAAGGTAGATGAAGAGTTTGATATGAACTCAGCATATATGCTCCTCGTAGATAAGAATCTTGATACAGCACAGATGAATCAGATGATTCACGAGCTCAAGAATACAGATGGAATTCTTTCAGTACTCGGCACAGATTCACTTTTGGGACCTTCTCTTCCAAGAGAGTTTATTCCTGAAGATCTTCTTTCAGATCTTGAGAGTGATGAGTGGAAGATGGTTCTTTTAACAACTGATTACAAGATAGCTTCTGATGAGATCAACAATCAGATAGCAACTGTAGACAAGATAGTTAAGAGCTATGATCCGGATGCCATGGTTGTTGGTGAGGCGCCATGTACCAAGGACCTTATCAATATTACTAACCACGATTTCCAGGTAGTTAACACAGTTTCAATTGGTCTTGTGTTCCTGATCATTGCTTTTGTACTTAAGTCAGCATCACTTCCATTTATCCTGGTTGCAGTTATTGAGTTCGCGATCTTCGTTAACATGGGACTTCCTTATTACACACAGACTACAATTCCTTTCATTTCATCTGTTGTAATCGGAACGATCCAGCTGGGAGCAACTGTTGACTATGCAATCCTTATGACAACCAGATACATGAATGAGAGAAAGACTGGACATGACAAGAAGGAAGCAACACTAATTGCTCTTACAACCAGCATGAAGTCAGTTATAGTAAGTGCGCTTTCATTTTTTGCAGCAACCTTCGGCGTTGGCCTTATTTCCAGCATCGACATGATCGGTTCACTTTGTAACCTCATGGCAAGAGGTGCAATTATCAGTATGTTTACTGTAATCCTGGTACTTCCTGCAATGTACATGATCTTCGACGGACTGATAATGAGAACAACCTATGGTATGAAAGCTGATACGCCAAAGCCTCATAACGGCGGACATCACGTTGGTCACCACCTTCACATTCACAAGGTTGCATGATATTTGAACATTAAGTCCTGCATAAGCAGGGTAAGTAATAGATAGCACATTAGGTGCAGAAAAGAGGAGAGTATGGTTAAGAAGAATCTTTTAAGATCAATTTCAGTAATTATGGCATGCATGATGGCTGTTATGACAGTAGCGTGCGGCTCTAATACAGTAGCTACAGCAGATACAGCAAGTGCGATCGTTGAGACCAAAGAAGAGGAGCAGCTTGAAAAGAGCATCATGGCTGGTGCTCAGGCTGCGGCATCATTAGGAGAAGCTGGCAAGGTTGAAACAGTTTATGTTACAGCAGATGCAAATGGTGCAGTTAACGATGTTATCGTAAGTGAGTGGCTCAAGAATGCAACAGCTTCCACTGAGCTTTCAGATACAACAGAGCTTAAGGATATCGTCAATGTTAAGGGAGATGAGACCTTTACAGAAAATGGTGACGGAACAGTAACATGGGATGCTGAAGGTTCAGATATCTACTATCAGGGAACTACAGACAAAGAGCTTCCTGTAGATATGAAGATTACTTATACATTGGATGGCAAAGAGATCTCTCCAGCAGATATCGCAGGTAAGAGCGGTAAGGTTACAATCCGTTTTGAGTACGAGAACAAGGCAAAGAAGACAGTTGATGTAGACGGCAAGGACATCGAGGTTTACACACCATTTGCCATGGTTTCAGGCATGATGCTTGATTCAGATAAGTTCACTAACGTTGAGATCTCAAATGGTAAGATCATCTCTGATGGTGGTAACTACATCGTTATGGGCGTAGCTCTTCCTGGATTAAAAGAGAGCCTTAACATCTCTGATGATAAGTGGGATGAGCTTGATGACTCCAAGGAGCTTCAGGATAAGCTTTCAAACGGCTTTGAGATTACAGCAGATACAACAGATTTCGAGCTTGGTATGACAATAACAATGGCAAGCTCAGATATTCTTTCAGACTTTGGCTTCACAGATCTCACAGACTCAGGCAAGATTGATGACCTTAAGGATGATATGAACGAGCTTAATGATGGCTCTAATAAGCTTGTAGATGGTGCTGGAGAGCTCAAAGATGGCACAAGCAAGCTCTATGATGGCACTAATGAGCTCTATGACGGAACCGGTAAGCTCTACGATGGAACCAAGGAACTCAAGGACGGAACAGGCAAGTTCAAGGATGGTACAGGTAAGCTCAAGGACGGAACAGGCAAGCTTAAGGATGGAACTGGTAAGCTTGCAAATGGAGCAGGACAGCTTGTAGACGGAGCAGGTAAACTTGCAGACGGAACAAACAGTCTCAAAGAAGGTACTGGTAAGCTATACGATGGTACAGGAAGTCTGTACGACGGTATAGTAGCTTATACAGATGGTGTTTCCAAGGTTAATGCAGGAGCAGGCGCTCTGGCTAAGGGCGCTGCATCTGCCAAGGAAGGATCAGTTAAGCTTTCAAACGGCATTAAGAGTGCTGAGGCAGGAGCTGGAAGCGTTGCTTCAGGTGCCGAGCAGGTAGATACAGGTGTTAATCAGCTTGTAGCATCTATGAATGGTATGGTAGAAACTCTTCGGGGCTCAGTAGCAACACTTCAGGAGAAAAGAAATGCTTTTGCCGCAGCTAATGCGTATCTTACAACTCCTGGCGTAGCATGCTCTGAGACTACACTTGGAATATTGAGCCAGGTAACAAATGGCAAGATCACAGCAGAAAATGTTGAGGCAGTTAAGGCAGCAGGACTTGCACAGATGGCTGGAACTCAGTCAGGCGACGTTCATCAGGAAGATAATGGTGCAGAGCTTGACCTTGATGTAACAGGCGGAGACCTTCAGAATCCTGATGCAGAGCCAAAGACTGATGAGACAACTACCGATTCAGCTGTAGAGGCATCTACAGAAACACCTGAAGATACTAACACAAATACTACTACAATAACTGATGAGACTGTACCAGCAGCTTCAACACCAGTAGATAACCAGAATGATAATGGTAATTCTGTACCAGCAGATGACCAGAATAACGATAACGGAGAAACAGTAGCTAACCAGAACAATGGAAATGGTGGCGAGAATGTTCAGCAGTCAGGATATACTGAGGAGCAGGTTAAGGCTATGATAGCCGATGCTGTTAAAGCAGCACTTGAGGAGGCTGGTAAGGAGTATGAGGCCAAGGCAGCAGAAGCAAAGGCAGCAGCAGAAGCTGAGTATGCTCAGAAAGCAGCTGCAGCTAAGGAGGCTGCAACACAGCAGGCAACACTTGTTACTCTGTATATGTCTGCTTATTCAGCAACAGGCACAGCAGTTAGCGTATTTGATAATGTTCTTAGTGGTATGAGTGGTGTAGGCATGACAGATGCCCAGAAGCTTGCAATTCAGCAGCTTTTAACTGGAACAGGTGCGCTCTCTACAGGAGCTAAATCATTACAGGAAGGCCTTGGACAGCTCAGCGTAGGTTCAACAGATCTTACTAATGGTCTTGGCGAGCTCAGCACTGGAGCAACAACACTTGCAACAGGTATTGGTACACTTGCAGCAAGCAACGATAAGCTTAAGAGCGGAGCAGGCCAGCTTAAGAGCGGCGCAGGTGAGCTTAATACAGGTGCAGGACAGCTCAAGGATGGTGCATATCAGCTCAGCAACGGAACTAAGGAGCTTAAGAGCGGTGCTGATGAGCTTAACAGCGGAGCAGGAGAACTTGATAATGGTGCAGGCGAGCTTGATAACGGAGCAGCTGAGCTCGACAATGGAGCAGGCAAGCTTATGGACGGTGCAAAAGAGCTCAACGATGGAGCAAAAGAACTTAACGACGGCGCTAAGAAGCTTGACGATGGTGTACAGGAGCTCCTTGATGGTATCTGCAAGTTCGACGAAGAGGGTATCAAGAAGCTGTATGAAGCATTCGACGGTGACCTCACAGAGTTCGCTGACAAGATGACAGCCATTCAGGAAGCTGGCAGCAGCTACACATCATTTGGTGGCGCTAATGCCGATGAGAAGAGCAGCGTCAAATTCATCATCAAGACAGAAGGCGTTAAGGCTCAGGATATCTGAGCCCTCCCGCCAATTTCCCTTGCTCGTCACTGACAAATGCAGATTTTCTCAGATGTTTCCGCAGCTTTTCTTTCATTACGCATGCTCAACTAATAACTCACAGGACGAAAGAAAAGTTTACAATTAGAAAATGCCATAGCTCGCAAAGCGAGCGCATATAAAAAGGAGAAATCAATCTTCCAAGCTAGCTTGAAGAAATTGATTTCTCCTTTTTAATAGGTGCTACGCACCGTATGGCATTTTCTATTATATACAGTTACGTTCGTCCTGCTCAAACAACGTTTCGCATGCGCAGGAAAAGCTGCCATGGAAACATTAGAAAATCGCATTTGCCATCTCAGACTCGCCGAGGAAAACTGGTCGGATCGGCTACGGCTGCCTAAGGAGCGAGTTTTGACCCGTAGAATTCTTAGCTGCTTTCAAAAGGCCATGAATATCCGAAACTGGAGCCGACGAAAAAATCTTTATGAACGAGCTGAGGTTCTGTGAGTGGAGCGGGAGGGGAGGCTAATTTGTGAGGGGAATTTGAGTGAATTTTTTGTTCAGGGATGGAGGGGTTGAGTGTAATATAATTATGCCTTGAGATTCACAATTCTTTCACATTTTTTTGTGGAAAATCACATTGCAAATCATCGATTAATCAGTTACTATGGTAACCACTAGCGTTGTCATAGCTAGTAACTGAAGAACTGTAGTTGATGAATTTCTTACATCAGGTCCGAGGGGGATTTTGATGGAGGTAATGCAATGGGTGAATGGAAACAGACTTTTGATCGTCTGATGGATCAGTTATATAATCATCCGGAAGAGATGAGAGAGAGACTTTTAGGTAAATATGAGCATGGTGATACAGTGGTCAAGGAGAGACCTATGACAGCAATCGAGATGCTCAGGAGTCTTAGCTGAGACATATAGAGGATTGTATTTTAATCAGTAAACAGAATAGAGCATAAATTAAGAGCTTAAGGAATTTAATTCCTTAAGCTCTTTTGTTTTTTTATGTATTATTCTTTAGAAGCTTCTTTTAAAGCTGCTACTATATCAGCCTCTGTTGTGAGAGCCATGATCTTTTCTGCAAGCTCGTCAGCCTCTTTTTTGCTCCATTTGGAGATGATGCATCGCGCTGTGAGCACCAGTACAGGGTTAACTGAGAACTCTGTAAGTCCAAAGGAGATAAGAAGTGGAATCATAAGAGGATCAGCTGCAGCTTCTCCGCACATTCCTACAGGAATTCCTGCCTCTCTGCCACATTCAATAATATGCTTTATTGAACGAAGTACTGATGGCTGGAAAGTGGAATAGAGGTATGCTACGTCGCTATTTCCTCTGTCTACGCTCATTGTGTACTGAGTAAGGTCGTTGGTTCCGATAGAGAAGAAATCAGCCTCTTTTGCAAGAATATCTGCTACAAGAGAAGCTGCTGGAGTCTCAATCATACATCCAACCTCTATATCCTTATCGTAGTCAGTTCCGTTTGCATCAAAATCTTTTTTGATCTCTGAAACCATTTCTTTAACGGCGCGAAGCTCTTCGACACAGGTTACAAGAGGAATCATTATCTTGACCTTACCAAAGGCGCTTGCTCTCATAATGGCACGCAGCTGCAGCATATATGCTTCTTTATTTCCAAGACAGTATCTTACAGCTCTATAGCCAAGGAAAGGATTTTCTTCTTTCTTCATTCCAAGATAAGGAATATCCTTGTCACCGCCGATGTCCAAAGTTCTGATAATAACTGGCTTGCCACCCATAGTTACGGCAGCTTCCTTGTAGGCATTAAACTGCTCTTCCTCAGTAGGAAGGTGACCGCTGTCCATGAACAAGAACTCTGAGCGGAAAAGACCTATGCCTTCGCCGTCGCACTCAAGAGCCTTCTTGGCATCCTTGGGAGTTCCGATATTACAGAAAAGCTCAACGCTTTCACCATCTGCTGTCAGAGTCTCTTTTCCTAAGAAGCCCTTGAGCTCTGACTGCTTACGAATGAAATCTTCGCGTTTGATAAGATATTTGGATAAAACATCTCCTTCAGGATTGATGTAGACGATGCCTTCAGTGCCATCAACAATAGCTGTGTCCTTATCCTTAACAAGAGTTGTGATGTCAGGAACGGACAGAACAGCAGGAATTTCCAGAGCTCTTGCCAGGATGGCAGAGTGGGAAGTCTTGCCTCCCACCTCTGTGATTATTCCGGATACATTTTTATTGTTGATCTGAGACGTCATTGAAGGAGTGAGGTCTCTGGCAACGAGAATAGTGCCAGGCTCAACCTTGCTGATATCTATATCTTTGATGCCTAAAAGGAGCTTCAACATGCTCACTTTGATATCGCTGATATCAGAGGCACGCTGTTTCATCATCTCGTCATCCATCTGTGAGAACATGCCGATGAACATGTCGCAGACTGCCTCAACAGCAGCTTCTGCGCACTGCCCTGCATCGATCATCTTGGTCATTTCGCCTGCCATGGAAGGATCAGAGATCATCACAAGGTGACCCTCGAGGATTTCAGCCTCTTTGGGACCGATTCTCTTTCTGATGTCCTCAGCCATAGCAGAGGTTTCAGCTTTAAAAGCTTCTACTGCCTCGTTGAAACGCACTTTTTCAGCGGCAGTATCTTCAATCTTTTTCTTTTCGAAACTAAGATCGTGCTCGACTATTACACAAATGCTTCCAATGCCAATACCACGGGATGCAGCTATTCCTTTGAACATATAATAATCCTCCAGCTAATATCAGTCGCCAAGTCCACTTTCAACGAGCTCGATAGCCTTCTTGAGGGCGTCTGCCTCATCTGGACCATCGCATACGATTTCGATTTCGCTTCCGCACTTGATACATGCGCTCATGAGCATCATAACGCTCTTAGCATCGTAGGTTGTGCCATTGAATACAACCTTAACATCGCTTGCAAAAGGGGTAACGGTCTGGCAAAAGAGACTTGCTGGACGCATGTGCATTCCCTGTTCATTAGTTACTGTAATTTTCTG
>JAEEGL015869869.1_pt1 | contig 13789 bp, 11 predicted proteins | sample 9134231 | NCBI WGS metagenome assembly JAEEGL01 (sample SAMN16246548, study PRJNA631951) | gut metagenome | biome: gut microbiome; feature: rumen; material: fiber-attached | host: Bos | place: Iran: Karaj | collected 2018-10 | reverse complement strand
TATGTTCTTCCAATTCTTGTTGACGGGAATGACCTTGACTTCATCAATGCATAGGCTTTATCACGACCAATGCCAAGGATATCCATGAGATCCTTAGTGTATAAAACCTTAAAATCATCCTGATTCTCTAACATCTTGTCCACCTCCTCTCAGTTTGTGATATTGTTTGTTTACTTCACTTCTACGAAGGCAGACCTCGTCATACCAGATTTTGTTTACTTTTCCTGCAATAATAAGTGCTGAAGGATGTTCATTTTTTAACTGTTTATTCAGCCTTTTAATAATGTTATAGGCCGTTGCTTTAGATACATCCCAATCACGCATTATTCTTTCAGGACCAATGTAAGCTGTTTTTTCCATTTTTCGCCTCCTATCTTTATTAACCTTAAAGGTTTGTAATCACATAATAGCCAATCTAATCTATTAAGTCAAGTATTAAGCTATAAGTTTTATCTAATTTTTAAAGTTTATTTCAAAATCTTTTGTTTAATCACAACATATTTGCTATAATGTGGGTAAGTTACATACGAATGTATTCCAATAACACTGATGCGGATTACTTTTTTTCGAAAGGACATATCTATGGCTAAGGATTTAAAAGATATTTTACTAGGTAATTCTTATGTTACTCCCGGTTCAATTGGTGGAAAGATTAAAAGATATCGCGAACTGAGGGGATTAACTCAAAAAGAACTGGGTATATTATGCGGATTCTCTCCTACTACAGCAGATGTGAGAATCGCTCAATATGAAAAGAATAAAAAAATCCCAAGAGAAAAAGCGCTAAAAGACATAGCGCATGCGTTAGATTTGGATGAACATGCTTTATATGATGCTGACCTTACTTTAAGTGAACAAATGTATCACATATTATTTGACTTAGAAGATCTGCACGGGCTGCACCCAGTAAAAGCTCCTATTGGATATCAGCTTGCATTTGGCGGAGCAACTATCCGTAAGAGAGAGCTTAATAAGTACGAATATGACTCATTTCTTGAAGAGTGGTATGAAATGCGTCGGAAATGCCTTCCTGAGGATACCGATTCCCCAGAGACCATTGAAGAAAAAAGCAAAGAATATGCCCTATGGCGAGGCGAGTATCCAACTAATCTTATAAAAGAAGCATATGAACGCAGAAGCGATGCACTCAGAATGGAACAACTTCAATCGGAAATGGATGCATTAAATGCTAAAATGAAGTCTTCATCAGAGTTTGAAAGAATTGACAGTGCTATGAAAACTGTAATCTCTGAGCACAAATCATCTTTCACCCCTATTGAAAAGGAATCTGATCTGATATATCTGGTTAAGAAGCTTTTAGAGAATGGACTTAATATTGAAGACGCTTCTCCTGTAAGACCATTTGAAAATGACGAAGATACATTTCATATCTTATCTGTAAAAACAGAAGAATTCTTAATTGATGAGGCTAAAACAGTTCTTTTTGCAGAACTTTATGTTGCTCTGAAACATCTTCAGGAAACGGGAATAATTATTAACAGCAGAATAAATTCACGTGATAATGAACTCTATATATCATATTATGGAGACATGTCGCAATTTAATTGTTTTCGTAATCTTTTCCATTATTGGAACGATATAAGATTCATCTTGGAGAGGCAGCCATATTGGAGTGATCCTGAACTGGATGAACTTGAACAAAAACTCCGTTCTGAGATAACCGGAGAAAACGACGTTATATATGCTAATATTAAATAATAAGAAGTGCGTGAGTTTATCAATACCAAACTTACGCACTTTTTCCTCATATACTATACATAAACATAAACAACTTTAGAAAGAGAAATGCAAAAATAGGTGAGACTTATGAACAATATTTTGTCAGTCTCACATTAGTCTCACCATCAATTTGAGACTATGAGACTATCTATCAAGTAATTATTCATTCTTAAAATCGCCTGAAATCGCCTTTTTTAGAGCATTTGCAATATTTTTTCTTTATTGCATAACCGCAAGTCTCAAGATAGTCTCATTTAAGTCTCACTACGTTTTGAGACTATGAGACTATCCTATCGTCCATGTTCCTGTCTTCTTGCTATAATTTGCTCCAGTAACCTGCTTTATCTTATTATATTCACGGAATACTGTCGCTCTAGATATATCAAAGGCTGTCATAACCTGTTCCACTGACAATGTCTGATTATCACAGATCATATTATAAATCGCCTGCTGTCTATCAGTCAAAGTAACTTTATCTTTTATTTCATCAACTGCAGCCTTACTTAATGGTATAGATATCTTAAATACATCATCCTCATAAAGCTCCGGCTTTCCACCATCTGAATAAATCGGCGTATACTTATACAGATTCCTTACACCTGAACCAATTGAATCTGTTCTTCCTATATTAGCAAAGAAGCTTTGAATCAATGGATTCTTTGGATATGGTGTAAATTCATCACTCATTATATTCCCATGCCTACGTGGCAAGCACCAATTCTCAGTTCTCAACCAATCCTTTTCAATAATAATTTTAGCAGGAAATGCGCTCGTATATTCTCTATGAACAAGAATATTTCCCACAACCTCACGAGCTATAAGATTTCTGATACTTGTATTTACATTATTTATCAAATAAAACTTATCTTCTGTATGCTTTGCCACAAAATCCATTAACAAATCATAGCTTTCTATAAGATTTGTTTTTACCTGTAATCTATCATCATATCTGTCAATATTATCAACTCTATACAAAGCATCTGTCACATACCCCGGAACACATGACTGTATCACCTGATCTTTTCCCAAAAGAAGTATTGCAGCTAAATTATATCCTTCCTCTCCGGAAGCATAATCCTTCTCAAACAGACCTGCACTTGTAATTATTTCTTTATCAGACATAGATACCCATGGATGATTTGCATCATGAGATTTTACAAGCTGTCTAATCTTATCAAACAAATCCATTCGCAGGTCATCTTCCGTAACATAAGGGAAAATGCGTTTTTCAGAAAACGAACCGCTCTTAAGTTTATATAAATTTTCAACTTGAAGTGGAGAATCCGTAATATCCATATCTCCATCTTCGTTTCTGTCATAAATGCGATTAATGCACTTAACCACTGTAGCCGCCGGAGGAACAAACACACATAACAGAGTAATATCAGAAGAATAATCAATTTCCTCTATTTCCAGATACAAAGTCGGAGACATCTTATCCGAACTATTTAGAGTATTTACAAAATCCGTCTTCATCTTCTGAATTAAAGATTTGTTAACTCCTAATGGATTGCCATCATCATCTGCCCCCATAATAATATAGCCTCCATATCTGTTGGAAAATGAACAAACTGATTCATAAACATCACCATAAATACCATTCTGACAGGCTTTGTATTCAATTGTTATTCCTTCTCCTTTTTCAAGGAGCTCTTTAATCTTTTCTACAGTCATTTCAATACTCCTGGGGTTATTTTTTTCTATAACTGGTATTACTATTCACGGTCCAATGCAATACATTACTTTGTTCACCATATCTCTATACTGTACAACAAATTGAAAAATAATATGTCACATATTATAATCGATATTATCATCTTAAAATAACCAGTTTTATTATTTTGATATGTTCGGATGATTACAGATAATCTTTAATGGTAGTTTCGTTGATAATTTTACCTTTAAAGCATCTTTCAAAAATATTGGCAAAACTCCCTCTGATGCAGGTCGAACTCCCATCGTCGTAACCCATTTTTCACACCATACATCTTTACCAAATCCATTCTTTGTCCGGTTTCAAAGATCAGCTTACATTGTTGCAGTCTAAATTCCATAATTGATGAATCAATATGATACACCTACGCACAATTTTCAGGTGGCATAGTTGAAGAATATTTTAAAATATGACATCTTTTTCCCTTATATTGCATAAATTTCTCAATGTTTACTTATTAATGAAACTCTCCCATTTTTTAGCTGATAAATATAATCAAAATTCCTATACATAATATTTTTATGAGTTATATAGACCATCGTTAATCCTTTAATATTATAAATAATATCATTCATAGCTTCTTCAATTTCTTTATCTAAACTACTCATCGATTCATCCATTATTATAATCTCGGGTTCTCTTACTATTGCCCTAATTAATGATATAATTTGCTTTTGTCCCCCTGATATATTGTTACCGTCTTCAATTAACATATAATTATATGACAAATTTATCCTCGACAATATACTATCAAGTTTATACTTTTTAATTAGGATTTCTGCTTTTTCACTCGAATAATCATCAGTTCCCATAGCTATATTATTTATTAAGGTATCATTCTTAATAAACACCTGTTGTGGTAAATAAACAATTTTCTTTCTAATTGATGAATGACTATATTCATTAATATCTATTCCATCTATTTTAATTGATCCTTTTTGTGGTTTGTACATCCCAACTATAATTTTTGCTAAAGTAGACTTTCCTCCCCCACACTCTCCTATAATAGCTATTTTTTTGCTTTTAGGAATAAATAAGTCCAATTTTTCTATTATATTTGGTCTATAACCATATGCATAAGATATATCATTCAACTCAATTCCATCATTTATACATTTCAACTCCTTTCCATTATTATTTTCAATACTTATATCAAGAATATCATCCAACCGCTCAAGCGCCACTTCAGATATCCGAACTAATGGTTGAAGTTTAATCAATGCCTTAGCTGGAGAAATAAAAAAAGTTGATATGTAATAAAAGGAAAACAAACTTGCAATATCTAATTTTCCATTAATAATATTTCTTATTCCGATATAAAAAATAGCAATAACACCTATGGATTCAATAAAATCTATTATACAATTTAAAACATTTATATTAATATTACTCTGCCTATTTGTTTCAGCATATTCTTTATATATACAATTGACAGAACGCTTACATACTTTTTCAAATATAAATGATTTAATTGTTTCAGCACCCTTTATGCATTCATTAAACGCTAATAACACTTTTGATTGATTAATCATAGATTTATGATTTATCTCTATAATCCTTGGTTGTAATAATGCTAGAGCGACAACATCAAAAAGCACAACTATTAAAAGTATAAAAAACAATACTTTACTAATATTATATAATATAATACCGCTTATTATAGCTACTAAAATATCCAACAATACCGAAACTGATACTGTAGAAATCATTTCTCGAATAATCGATATGTCTTCAAACCGAGCTAATAGTTCTCCACTATTTCTCTTATCGAATGCCTCTATAGGTAAATCAATTAAATGTTCAAAATAGGTCATTGAAATATCTATATCTATTTTTTTTGATGCTTTTGCAAGTATATTCCCTCGAATTATCGAAATGATAAATTGTAATATAAATGCAATTGACAGTGCAAGACACAATTTATCAAATGATAAAAATGTTAAATGCAAATCTGACAACACTGCTTTAAATAATAATGCTCCACATATATTAATAACAGAAATAATAATTGACATCATACTGATAGCTATAAATGTCTTTTTTGAAATGCAAAACATTTTCAAAATTTTATTTAGTATATGAGGACGCTTAGTAATTTTAAACGACTTATTCTTACTAAAAGTAATTATATTATTCAACCAGATTTCAAGAAACTCGTTTAATCCACATATATAAACACTATTTTTAGCAGGATCTGCAATTTTCAACCCTCTATTACTTAAACAATAAACTACAACAAAATGTTCAAAAGCATTATCTCTCAATACGCGTGCTATAAACGGGAATTTGATATCACCATTAACAATACTTTCATAAAAATCATTTTTATCTCCCTTTAAAGCAATCGCAGTTAATCCAATTTCTTCAGCACCACTAACTATTCCATAAATATTTGCACCATATTGGTCAACTTTTATCAATTCTCTTGACACTGAAACAGGTAAATACCTTCCAAAATATTCTGATATCATAGAAAGACATGCCGCTCCACAATCTTTTTCATCATGCTGTTGGATATGAATATACTTCAATAATATTCCTCCTATTGGTTGATATCTTTAATAATGTTCATTTATATAAACCTGCGCTCTACTCTGTATAATATTTGCAGTTTCATCCAATCCTCTTTCACCATTAAAATAGTATGCTGATTCTTCCATTATTATATTCATTAGCATCCAATCCTGACCATATATCTTATCCGTTTTATATATTAAATCCTCAAATTGCTTTACTTCATCTTGGCTTAATGGTTCAATACTAATCTCAAATTGTCCCCATTTCCATGTTCCTTCAACAGGTTTTATTTTTTTATTATTCTTATCATAGTATGGTTCTGTGGCACACATAGCTCTTTCAAGTTCTTTTAAACAATCCTTCCGAGTTGGTATAATATCTCCATCATAATCAAGATTATTATACTGATATTCTTCAGAAATCATTAATTCTAATAATTGCCACGCTTCCTCCTTATTGGCCGAATTTGAATATATTCCTAAACATGATTGAAAATTAAAATAATGTCCATTTCTATCTTCGCTCGGATATCCTACATATAACGTATTTGCTCCAAATACATTTTTTAAAACCTGTATATTATTAAACGCAGTATGCCCTGCATGAAATAAAACTTTACCATCATTAATGTCTTTAGCCACTTTATTAACGACCTCCTCAATGTCATAATCGCCATCCACTCCCTTCTCATTGCATAACTTCATTAACATTTTAAAATTATCGCCATCAAAAAAGCATTCATTTGTTGAATAATCAACAAATGTAATGGCGCCTCCCCCCATAAATTCTTCAAGCATAACTGATTTATTTTCAGAACTATAAAATGGCATAGCATTATCTCCATTGTAGTCAATATATGAACACATTTCTTCTGTATTCCACCCTGAAAAGTCATTAATATCATTTTCTTTTGCCGTAATTGTAAAAATATCAAATGCTGATGCTACATAATATATTTTACCATTTCTCTCCGTTACAGATAAAACTGAGTCAATAATATCATCCTTAGAAACTATACGACTATTCTCCATATATGTAGATAAATCTTCTAACAAATCTTGATTTATACACATATCAGGATTAAATGCACGTACATCTATTATATCTGGTGCATTTCCGGTTGCTATGTCAAGATTAAACTGTGTTAACGGGTCGTCTGATATTTTAATATATTCTTTTATCACCACCTCAGTATCCCTATTTTTTCTATTATAGTCAGATACTATCTGTTTTAATGCTTTATCAGCATACAAAGTCCCCACATATATTTTCTTTCTATTACAACGTTTTTGTTCATCCATCACACTAAATAATACTATAGTCGGATTATTATTTATATTTCCAACCTTAATATATTTATTATCACCTATATACTCTATATTTTTTGCGTAAGATATATCAATATATGATTTCTGAAAATCTATCAACTGAATATTATCAAAACTCTCTATATTGTATGACCATAATCCTTCTTCAGTTTTGTACATTATTATATTTTCATCACAATTCACCAAATAATCATTATTTGACATATAATCTAAAGACACGTTCAGCTTTTTTGCAACCATTTTGTCCAATGTTTCTATGATAGAGACCTCTAAATATGCCATTGCTCCTTCATATACATCTCTGACACACACTATTTTATCACCACTAACGGCTGCATCGATGAATATTCCGTTATCAGCATAAAGAGTATCAACAAGTTTAATATTAAAATCAAATAAATAAATTGCATTATTATTAAATATATAAATTCCAAAGTCATTTTGAATTATTTTATAAAACCCGTTATCTTTCGGATATTTAATAGATTTATCCATATTATGTTCTGTTTTTACCTTCGTTTTAATATCATACTCATTTAATTTAACCAAATTATTTTCTTCAACAGAAACATATAATATTTTATTATTAGAAACATAAAAACATGTAATAACTTCTGATGTTTGTTCTATAATCTGATGTATTTCAGAGCCACTATAATCTGATGAATAAAGAGAAAACTCCTCCTTTGTATCATTAATTGTTCTTACAATAAAATATATTTCACTCTCTGTTATCTGATAATCTGTAATTGTTCCAGATATATTATTAAGAATGGTTTCTTGATAATCAAAAATAATATCGGAATCTATTTCTTCAACCATTTCCATTGTACTATTATTTGTATCATCAGTTTTATAATCTAAATTTCTATTACACCCAGTTAATATCACCATCAAGAGTAGAAATAAAATGCATCTCACTACTTCCTTCACTATTCATTCCTCCAAAAAAGCTTTTCTAAATTATTAAGTTTATTAAAAAACCGAACGTACTTGCGAATATTTCATACGCACCTCACGTTCGGTTTTGTTATTATGGATTATATAAGATATTATACTTCCTCAACCCTATATCGGTGACCACTTGTATATCCACCCATACTATTACAATGGTCAATCATTTGTTGTTTCACATACTGTAAGTTATATCCCTGTGCATACACATTGCACCCTGGATATACACAATATGCATAATAGTATCCACCATTGGCACTCATCTGCTCTTCTTTTGACATTTCATTCATGTTGCACCTCCTTCTCCACTAAATACAAAAATGATGAAACTTTATATTATCCACGATTACTTTCCTATTTTTTACAGCTCCAATCAACTTTGTCTCGAATCAGCTCCCAATAGTCTTATCATATCCTACTGATTCCAATCCTTAATATAATGATATCACTTACCATCCAAATTCATTCATCTGTCATTTTTATTATTACAGACAAAACAACTGATTATTACAATTATGTACTTATATCATTATAAATTATACATCAAAACAGCTTGTCGTTCAACTTATTTTACTTGTAGTATTCAAATATTATTTTATACATATCTTTTAATTCTCGCATTTTTCTGAATAAAGCTTCTCACGCTGATATATGCTGCATATATCAGAATTCCTATCCCCGACCAGTTCAGCATTGAAGCCGGAAGCAATGCTGATATTCCAAACAGTACCGCCGCCGTTACAAGTGACGTCATATCCCACATATTGGTTTTCTTCCAATGCTTAATAAGCTTTTTAATCAACTTTCTCAGTACTATAAACCCCGCAGCTGTAACACCGGCTAATACCGATACAGTAAGAAGTATCTGAACTATCATAGCTGCTGTTTCATTTGATATCCTTTCTGCAAAGCTTCCTGCGTATCTCGCACCTCTCCAGATTCCTAATACTGCTATCACTGCACCCTTTACTATTATGTGTATTATCTCTTTTATATTGTCAGCATATCCATCATTCCATAAAACCGCTGAAACAGACGTATATACTATCATAAATACCAGAAATACTATATATGATCCGTCATGTTTTAGATGCCATAGTTTCTTCTCCTTACTGAACCTGGCATCTGCTTCTGATATCCTTTTATCCAGCAATTGCTTATTATACTGAATCTCTTCACGGACTTTTCTTTCAGATTCTTTATTAATCTCTGCTGAAAGATACTTTTCCTTTGTACTTACACTCCTCTCTCTGGAATCAAGATTAAACTCACGTGTATCCAGCCGGTGCTTCATATCACAGAGACATTTCTCCTGCTCTTCTATCTGCTTCTCTCTTTCTTCCAGCTTTTTCTTTTCTTCCCCGGCCTTCTTCAGCTCCAGGTCGCTCCTGCTCATCCTCTCTATTCTCTCGCTCTTCGATTGCAGTTCTTTCCTTAGCTCTGAGTTCTCCGAGGAAAGCTCCTGTATCCTCTGATTCAGTTCTTGATTCGCTGACAGCAGCTCTTGATTTAATGATTGCAGCTCTTGATTCTGCGATTGAAGTTCTTGATTCTGCAATTGAAGCTTCAGAGATGCTGCTTCCTGTTCCTCTATCTGAAGACTCTTCTCCTTCCGGACTTCTTCTATCGCCTGCTGTACCATTAGCTTTTCCTGTTCTGTCATTACCATCACCCCTCACAAGACTTTCCAGGAAGTCCTTTGTATCCTTTAAACCTTCAACGATCTTATTTTTCATATTTATGATCATAGCTTTTATGTTTCTAATCTTATCCTTACAGAATGACATTATCTTTTCCATTGCTGCCATTTCCGAATTGATATCCTTAATCACCTTATTAACTGTTATCCTTTCCGGAGTCATATAATCTATGGTCTTATCCGAAGTAACAGGCTTTTTATTCATGGCAGATAAATGTCCTGCTACACCTTCATGGATTGTCGGTATCTTATCCACTCCCTGTCTCTTATAGCTCCTGTGATCAACCCTGCTGGCTGAATTGATTCTCTCCAGCAGAGCATTTTCCTTATCTGCCCAGTCACATCTCCACTGCTCAGCCAAAGACTGCTCATTCCATCCTGTACTGTCTACAGTCTCCCTCTTCCACATCCTTCTGTTCTTTGCTCCAAGCTTCTGAACTGATAGGATGATCTCATCTCTTTCTTCGGGAGTTGCAGCTCTTCTAAGTGCATCCTCATATGTCTCCCCGTTATTCTTTTCAAACTTCTTAACCTTCGCAGCATCCAGTATCGGAACTCTGTTGCCGAAGTTATCAAGCGTATATGCCTTCTTCTCTTTATCTCCCCATTCACCATTCTCTTTTATCGGTCTCATAGTAAGCATTATGTGACAATGAGGGTTATGATTATCCTCATCAGGGTTATGTATATTCCAGTCTGCACACATACCCCTGCTTACAAAATTATCCCGGATGAAATCTCTGAGAAGATTCTTTGCCATCTCAAGCTGATCCGGATCCTTCAGGTTAAGCTCTATGGGAAGTGATACCTCTACCTCCCGGGATGTCTGTGCATTCTTATTCTTTTCTATCTTCTCCACTGCATTCCATAGCACTGCCCTGTTCTTATATTCTGCCGGAGCATTTGTGCATAACATTACCTCTCCATATACATGACCGCCTTTTCTTGTAAAGTCGTGTGTGATCCCGGTTCTTTCATCCTCTATGGATTCACACGCACGATATGCTGCAGCTGCTACAGATGATTTGCCCCCGCTTCTGCTGGAGCATACTTTTATACTGAGATGAAACATTGCCATATCACCACCCCCCCTTCTTACAAATGTTCATCGAAGCATTATCATATGAGGCAGGGATTACGAATGTTTCACCGAAACTGAGTAATCCACTGAATCATATGATGCCGTCTGCCAAGACCTCCCTCCGAGGAGGAGCAGGTTGTCAGGACAGCGTCATGACTCCATCCAGGTGAAATCTGGTGCCGTCTGCACAAGACCTCCCTCCAAGGAGGAGTAGGTTGCAAGGGCAAAGCCCTGCTGGGTTGTCAGGGTGAAAACCTGGCCCCTCGGAGAGTGCACGGCCCGGAACGAAGTGACGGGATATAGACATACCTGCGAAGCTGAGTGTGTCTATAAGTGCGCCTTTGGTCTTAAACGGTTGTCACAAGCCCATAGCCTTCGTGTAATAATTTCCTCTATGCTCCTGTCCCAGAAGAAAGTTCTGAAAGGGCTGCAGATCCTCCGGACAAAGAGAACGCCCTAATACTCTCTCTGCTATTCTTCCGATCTGCAGACATACATCCATAGATTCACTGTCTGCCTTCACCGTATAAAGCTGCTCTCTCAGAATATCCAGATCATCTGCACTGTATTCCCTGCCCATCACAGATTCCACAAGTCCACCAATCTGTATAAGTCTTCTGGTCCTTGCAGCACGCTCCTCTTTACTCTTCCTCGATTTAAGATCCTTAAGCCTTGCTTCCGCCTGGTCATAGAGCTTCTGCATAAATGCAAGCTGTTCCTCAGGCTCAGTCAGAGCATTAAACTCTTTCTTTATCTTTTCCTTGTTGATTCCGTCAACATCGGGAATGGAGTCTAAAAACTCATCTATACTCACATCTCTCATCCTTCCGCCTCCGTTTCTTCTGTATCCTTATCTGCTGAAAATGAAAGCCTATATTGCTCCATATCCACACCATTTCTGATCACATCAAGAATCCTCTTATACTCTTCGGAATTCTTCTTATACTCAAGGATCGGGCTGTTAGAGAGAGCCTTCTCTACATCCTTCAGAATGCTCTCTATCTTCTTCTGCTTACGTTCTTCTTCATCTTTTCTTGCAGCTTCCTTAAGTTCCCTGATCTGCCTTGCTGCCCTCTCCATGATCTCCTGCTGGTTACGTATCTTATCCTCATATGATTTATTTGTTGCCATACCTTGTTCCTCCTCTACGTTAACTGTCATCCTGATCTATCCTGTCATATATCTCCGGAGAATTGATCTTAAGCTGCCTGTCCAAAGCTGTAAGATAATAGGAGTCAGGTTTATCCACAGGTACATTTGAAGCAGCCATGTTCTTTGCTACCGCATAGACCTCTTCATACCTGTAATTAAGAACATGGGCCATTATCTCACCTCTGGGGATATACCTTCCGCTTATCTTAAGATCATTATTCCCTTTCGGATTGCTCTTTTTATGAGCTATAATCGTCAGCATCCTGTCTGCGTACCTCATCTCCGCTTCTGTTAAGTCTTCCTGCAGCTGTTCATACTGGATCTGCTTTCTGGTGTTCTCCATGAAGATTGGATTGATTACTCTTTCATTCTGTCTGTCATTCCGTTTGTGATTCGGTTTGCTATTCTGATTTTCTCTCTGAACTTTGTTTACCGCTTCTTTTTCTCCACTATCCATCTGATCTGTTTTAATGTCTGATGGATTGATAGAATGATTGATAGATTTTATATCTTCTTTATTACTATTAAGTTTTATATCTTTATTATTATATTGTCGTTGATTATCCGCGGTGGGTTTTCCGCCATGGATTTCCCGCCGTGGATTATCCGCCGCGGGTTTTCCGTGGCGGTCATCCTTTCTTCCCTCCGGAGTTATCTCTATAACCGATTCAAACCTTCCGTCAGGTCTTCTCTGCTTGGTTCTCGTGAGATATCCCAGCTCCTCAAGCCGCTTAATGCTGCCATGTATTGCCTGATATCCGTCAGGAAGAATCTTTGCCAGCCCCTCTATACTGAACTCCCAGTCATTTGGAAGCCCTATCAGCGTGCATAGCATGCCTCTATCCTTTATGCTGAGTTCAGGATCTCTGAGAACTGAATTATTGATAATTGTAAAATTAGCCTGGGTATTGTTTTTTAGAATAGCCATTCAGTTATCCCCTTTCTCAAAAAAGAAAATGTTTTAATTTTATGTTTTAATTTGCGGCTCCTTTTTTTCATTTCGACAAATAGTCGTATACTAATTTGTATACTAATTTGTATCGAAAAAAGTCGTTTTGAGACGAATTTTCACGAATTCTATTACTGATTTTTTCTTGAAAAAAGTGGTGATAAATACCTTGAAATGAGTTCTGAAAAGTCCTGAAATCGCCTAAAAATAAAGGGATTTGACGTAAAAAGACCTCGGTAGTTTTACCGAGGTCTCAGACTGGGGTACTAGGATTCGAACCTAGAAAATGACGGAGTCAGAGTCCGTTGCCTTACCATTTGGCGATACCCCAATAAAAATATTCAGTTTGCGTTGCTTTTCACAGCGCAAACTGAATTATATTATAATGATTCACAAAATGCAAGCACTTTTTTAAAAAATTTTTTTCTATGTTTTTTGACTTAAATATAAACCTTAGATGTTGTCATCCTGATCTGCATCTTCCTTAGCTTCTGATGCTGAATCAGCCTTAGTCTCTTCTGATGCTGCAGGTGCTGAATCTGACTGTGCCTTTGCGTCTGCTGCTGCGTTCTGTACGCTCTGTGCGATCTTCTCACACTCTTCCTTAACCTTAACAGCTACGTCGCCAACCTTATCCATTACCTTGTTTGTTCCC
>JAEEGL014109751.1_pt1 | contig 13789 bp, 8 predicted proteins | sample 9134231 | NCBI WGS metagenome assembly JAEEGL01 (sample SAMN16246548, study PRJNA631951) | gut metagenome | biome: gut microbiome; feature: rumen; material: fiber-attached | host: Bos | place: Iran: Karaj | collected 2018-10 | reverse complement strand
TCGGCAAACCTGCCAAAACCTCGTCAAGGCCGACCAGGACTTCCGGACCGCAGCAGCCGGACACGCCTTCATAGGCGAACTTGATCTCGCCTTCCGCGTTCGGTGCATAGGAAGCGATGGAACCCTCGGTGTAGACGTAACTCTGCTTCAGGTCACGGTTCGGGGATAGGAACATCTTGGAGATGTGGGTGGAGGAGGCGCGGACCATGCAGTCCAACGCGCTGGGGATGGTCTCCATGCCCTTGTTGGACAGATCGGTCAACGTCTGGACCAGAGCGGCCATATCTTCCTCTTCCGGAAGACGCTCCGTCTCTTTCTCGACGAACAGGGTCAGCGGCTCGTCGTCCAGAAGACCGGTCTCATAAGCCTTGGTGCCAACGAGCTTCAGCAGTGCTTCCTGCTGTGCCAGGGCGGCACGGATCTCTTCCGCCAGCGCATGCACGTCCTCCGGGACTTCGTTGAAAGCGTACTCACAGTACTGTCCGTTCCGGTAGGCACGTACGACGTTGCCACGCTCGGTGGTCATATTGGTACTGGACACGCTCTTGCTGCGCTGGGAAATATTGACGCTGAAGCCGACGGAGTCCGTTGCCAGGATACTGACATATTCATAAGACTGCTTCAGATCGGCCAGAAGCGTCTTCAGGGCAGGTGAAAGCGCATCCAGATAGGTGGAAAAAGGAGCTTTCATGATGCTTATCATCCTTTCTTAGAGATTTAGTTACACAAAAAATAGTATACTACAAAACTTTAAATCTGTGAAGCACTATTTACAATTCCGCATCGATATAGGCAGGAAAATGATCGGACAAGGGCAGGTAGCTGTCATCGATATAACGGTCCATGCGCAGCACCGTCATGTCCCCCTTGATCAGAATGTGATCGATGGCTTCTTTGAAGGGCTGAGGCACGTAGGGTTCGTACCCGTCCCCACCGCACCAGTGGTAGCCATGATACGGATAGGCATAATCGCGGGCGATATCGTTGGCATGACGGTAACCGGCAGCGAAGGCCGACGCAATAGGCCGGGATTCGTACGGGCAGTTCAGGTCGCCGACCAGGACGATGGGAGCCTGATATCTTGCGTGATAGAGCTCAAGACGCTCCATCAGGATGCCCAGCTGATAGATGCGGGCTTCCGTGGAACCGGCTTGATACTGTTCGTAAGGCTTCAAAGGACGGTCGTCGATCATCCACCACAGATGGGTCGAGGCGAAGATCCAGGGCTTTCCGGATTCCTTTTCCCGGAAGACCGCGATGCTCCAGGATTTGGTATCATAATTGTTGAAGCAGCCCTCATAACCGGGGCACTCCGCCGGGTAGATGCCGAACTCGGAATCGATCAGTTCCAGCGTGTCCGGGCGGTAGAGGATGGGCGTATCCCGCCCCCAGAGCGCCGCGTAACGCACACCTTGCGCCTGCAGCTCGCGCATCAGCCGATCCAGCATGACGGGCGAGACTTCCTGAAAGCCGATGGCATCGGGCAACAAAGCTGTATAGATCTTGGCAAATTCCTTTTCACGGTGCTCAGCGGAGCAGTCCTCGCCCTTGGCCTCCCATTCGGGCAGATTCCGGTCGCAGGACCACTGATTATTCGACATGATGCGCATGATGGATACTCTCCTTGCATTCGGTTTGCATCATTGTAGACTCGATGGGAAGGATTGTCAAATGCCGGACCGTATATGATCCGGGAGAATCCACGATTTCATGTCTTGCATTTATCTGCCGTTGGGAGTACGATATCCGCAAAGAAGCTTTATCATCGAAAGCGAGGTCCTGAAACTATGCGTGAATTCCTGAAAAAGATCAGTGCGACACTGCTGCTCGCAGTCGCCGAGATCGCCTTAGGTATCCTGCTGCTCATCAGTCCATCCGGTTTCACCATGGCCGTAGTGATAGCGGTCAACATCATCCTGATCATCAGCGGACTGGTCAATGTTGTGGAATATCTGCGGCTTCCGAAAGAAGAAGCCATGCAGACCTGGAAATTCTCGTCCGGAGCCGCCGGCATCACTTTGGGTGTGCTGGGGATCATCTATCGACAGCAGATCCTCCAGGAGTTCGGCATGCTGGTGGTCGTCTACGGGATCACGATCCTGTTGTTTGCGTTCCTGAAACTGCAGATCGCGGTGGATGCGATGCGTGCGCACATACACGTCTGGTACCTGATGTGCTTCAGCTTTCTGGCAACGACGGGGATCGGCCTGCTGCTGTTCTTCAAGGTCATCAAGGAAGAAAAGACAGCCTGGTTGGTCACGGGCATCGCCTTGATCGGCATCGCGATCTTCGATGCGGTATATTTTATCCTGGGGCATAAGCCGGATGGCAAAGGATCCGCAAATGTGCCCGCTGTTGTCCAAAATGACGAAAATAAGCGTTGAAATCGTAGATAAAAAGTTGTATAGTATACATAAAATAAAGAAACGTGAAACATCATCAGTTTCTATCTCAGGAGGAGATCATGGCAGAGAAAAAACCCCACAATTTTGTACAGTCCGGTACGAATAATGTGACATCGGAAAAGCCGCAGCAGGTACCTCATACGTTGCAGCAGGCACGGCCCGTCGGCAATGCGACCGGCTACCGCCTGGGCGCCATCGGCCTGTGGGTCGCCGCGTTCATCTGCGAAGTACTGGCAGTGCTGATCCTGTTCGGCAAGATCAACCTTAAATTCATGCCCACCCTGGGCCAGCTGATCCTGTTCATCATTCTGGACCTGGTATTTCTCATCATCGGTTCTCAGCTTTGGAAAAAGGCCAACCACATCAAGCCGATGTCCGAGAAGAATCCTACCTTGTTCTGGATGTGGAACAACATGGGTGTCATCGTCGCAGTCGTCTGCTTCTGCCCGCTGATCATCCTGCTGCTCACCAACAAGAATCTGGACAAACGCACCAAGACCATCGCGACGGTCGTAGCTATCATCGCCCTGCTCATCGGCGGTGTCAGCGGCTACGATTTCAACCCGGTCTCTCAGGAACAGCAGCAGGCTGCGATCGAGGAACTGGAGGGAACCACCGTGTACTGGGCACCGTTCGGTAAAGTGTATCACACGCATGAGGATTGCGGCGCTCTGAACCAGACCGATACCCTGACCTATGGTGACGTCGAACAGGCCATTGCTGAAGGCAGAACGCGCATCTGCTCATTCTGCGCCAAGCGCGACGAGATCACAGATCTGCCGACAGACGAATAATACCATCTACAGACATCGAAAAATGCCGCAGAAGCCTATTCTTCTGCGGTATTTTTTCCATAACAGCTCTATATCGAGGAGGACATCATGCAGTACGGATATTTCGATAACGAACATAGGGAATATGTGATCACCGATCCGAGGACGCCCGCGGCATGGGCCAATTACCTGGGTTCACCGGCCTACGGCGCCATCATCTCCAACAACGCCGGCGGCTATAGTTTCGCCCGTTCCGGCGCGGACGGCCGCATTCTGAAGTATTTTTTCAACGACGCGGATGAGCCGGGCAGATACTTGTACATCAAGGATGATAAGAGCGGAGACTTCTGGTCCGCCTCCTGGCTGCCGGTGAAAAAGCCGCTGGATCAATACAAGATCCGCTGTCGGCATGGGCTGGCCTACACGGTGATGGAAGCGGACTATGCCGATATCCATTCGGAAGCCCTGTACTATGTGCCGCTGGAGGCCGAGTATGAAGTTTGGGCGCTGAAGGTCCGCAATGATGGGGCCTCAGCCCGGTCTCTGACGCTGACCGGTTATGCGGAGTTCACCAATCATAACAATTACGAGCAGGACCAGATCAATACCCAGTACTCCCGGTTCGTGACCTGCACCAAGATGAGCGGGCAGCGTATCCGCCAGCTGGTGCATGGCAATCTGGACATCGGCGAGGAAGTGGACAGCCACGAGGATTTTGTGGAGCGGTTCTTCGGCCTGGCCGGCGCTCCGGTCGCAGGTTTCTGCGGTGATAAGGATGCCTTCATCGGCCGTTACCGCGGTTATGGGGATCCTGCCGGCGTAGCTGAAGGTCTGAACGGGGAGATGAACTACTGCGACGTGCCCTGCGGTGCGTTGGCGGCGAAAGTGGTGCTTCAGTCCGGGGAAGAAAAGATCATCGCATTCATCTTAGGAATGCATAAAGATGCAGTTTCCAAGGAGATCGTGGCGCGGTACGAGCAGGACACGGCGGCCCTCGTCCAGAAAGAATGGGACGCCTTGAAGGCCCATTGGGGCGACAGGCTCTCCGCTTTGCAGATCCATACCCCCAGCCCGGAACTGGATACGATGATCAATACCTGGAACGCGTACAACTGCTTCATGACCTTCATCTGGTCCCGTGCGGCGTCCTTCGTATATTGCGGTCTGCGCAATGGATATGGATACCGTGACACTGTGCAGGATATCCAGGGCGTCATCCACCTGAAGCCAGAGATGGCGGCGGAGCAGATCCGCTTCATGCTGTCCGCACAGGTGCATCATGGCGCCGGCCTGCCGCTGGTCAAGTTCACGCATAACGCAGGTCATGAGGATACGCCGGAGGATGATTCCTACGTGCGTGCGACCGGCCATCCCGCCTATCGCGCGGATGATGCGCTTTGGCTGTTCCCGACTGTGTACAAGTACATCGCGGAGAGCGGCAACGTGGCCTTCCTGGACGAAGTCATCCCCTTCGCGGATCAGGACGAAGGCACCGTGTACGAGCATCTGAAGCGGGCCATCGATTTTACCATGCACCATCTGGGACCGCATGGCATGCCGGCTGGTCTCCATGCGGACTGGAACGACTGCCTGCGCCTCGGAGCCCAGGGAGAATCCACCTTCGTGGCCTTCCAGTTCTATTATGCGCTGCGGCTGATGCAGGAGTTCGCCGCGCATGAGAAGGATGAGGACTACATCGCGTTCCTGAAGGAAGAGCAGGAAAAGCTGGGTACGATCCTGAACGATCTGTGTTGGAACGAGGATCGCTTCATCCGCGGATTCAAGGAAGATGGAGAGGTCATCGGACGGCGTGATGATCCGGAGGCCAACATGTGGCTGAATCCCCAGAGCTGGTCCGTGATCAGCGGCCTGGCAAGCCCGGAGCAGGCGGAGACGGGCCTTCAGACCGCACATGATCGCCTGAACACCGACTACGGCCTGGTCATCATGGACCCGCCGTATCAGAAACATTCCTTCGAAGGTGCTTTGATGGTCATCTTCAATGCCGGCTGCAAAGAAAACGGCGGCATCTTCTCGCAAACGCAGGGCTGGATCATCCTGGCGGAAGCCTTGATGGGCCATGGCGACCGGGCTTTCACCTACTTCATGGAGAATGCTCCGGTGGCGCAGAACGATCGGGCGGAGATCCGCAAGCTGGAGCCCTATTGCTATGGGCAGTTCACGGAAGGCAAGACCAGTCCGCATCTGGGACGCTCCCACGTCCACTGGCTGACGGGCACGGCCTCCACCATGATGGTCGGCTGTGTGGAAGGTATCTTAGGACTTCGTCCGGATCTCGGCGGCCTGAAGATCGCCCCGTCCATCCCGGCGGCTTGGGACAGCTTCACCATGGAGAAGACCTTCCGCGGCAAGAAACTGTCCATCCGCGTAGAGAATCCCGACCACGTACAGAGTGGCTGCAAGAGCCTGACCGTCAATGGAGCAGCAATAAAAGGAAATTATATTCCGGAAACCGTGCTGAAAGATACGAACGATATCGTTCTCGTACTGTAAAAACACTGAAAGGAAAAAAGTTATGGGCAATATTTTCGACCTTGAGGCATATAAAGCCTGTGCCAGACATGCAGCCGCGGAAGGCATCGTCCTGCTGAAGAACGAGGGCGGATTGCTTCCGATCGCGGAAGGTACGAAAGCGGCGCTGTTCGGACGCAGCCAGTTCAATTACTACAAGAGCGGCACCGGGTCCGGCGGTATGGTCAACGTGGACCATGTGGTCAGCATACCGGAAGGCCTGGAAGAAGCAGGCATCGTGCTGGATGCGGCGGTCCGCAGCGCGTATGAGGACTGGCTGGTGGACCATCCCTTCGATGTAGGACAGGGCTGGGCCGGTGAGAAATGGTTCCAGGAAGAGATGCCGCTGGATGAAGAGCTGGTGCAGCTTTCTTCCAAGGCCAATGATCTGGCGATCATCGTGATCGGCCGGACCGCCGGTGAGGACAAGGACAATCTGGTCGAGGAAGGCAGTTTCCTGCTGACGCAGCTGGAGCAGGACATGCTGGATGTGGTCTGCCGGAACTTCGAGAAGACAGTGGTGCTGCTGAACGTGGGCAACATCATGGACATGAGCTGGCTGGACCGGGTAGATCCGACGGCGGTGCTCTATACCTGGCAGGGTGGCCAGGAAGGCGGCAACGCGGTGGCGGACGTGCTGCTGGGCAAAGTGCCTGCCGGCGGCAAGCTAAGCGATACTATCGCCTATGATATCAACGACTATCCTTCGACACCGTATTATGGGGATCCGGAGGAGAATGTGTACACGGAGGACATCTTTGTTGGCTATCGCTATTTCGAGACCTTTGCGAAGGACAAGGTGCGTTTCCCCTTCGGTTTTGGTCTGAACTATACGACGTTTGAAGTCAAGACCCTTGGGTTGACGGCGGACGCGGTCAGCCTCAAAGGAAAGATCACGATCAGCGTACAGGTGTCCAATACCGGAGACAAAGCGGGCACGGAAGTGGTGCAGGCCTATGTGGAGAAACCGCAAGGCGCCTTGAGCCAGCCGGCGCGCGCGTTGGTGGGCTACGTCAAGACGCCGGTACTGGCGCCGGGTGAGTCCTGGAAGGGCGAGATCGGCTGCACATGGTATGATCTGGCATCCTATGACGACAGCGGCGTGACGGGCCACAAGTCCGCGTATGTGCTGGAAGCCGGCGCGTATTGTCTGTATGTGGGTACCGACGTTCGTTCCGCGGAAGCGGTCGGCGCATTGGAACTTGCGCAGACCGAAGTGCTGGAGCAGCTGACGGAAGCTTTGGCACCGCGCCGTCCGGCCGAACGGTTCGTCCGCAATGCGGATGGAACATTGGGCATGGAAGCCATGCCGCTGCGCACCATCGATCCGATGCAGCGCCGAGCAGAAAACTTGCCGGTTGAGATCCCTTACGCGGGCGATCTGGGCTATAAACTGGACGACGTCCGCCAGGGCAGGATCTCTTTGGAGACCTTCATCTCACAGCTGAGTGATGCGGATCTGATCACCATGGGACGCGGCGAAGGTATGAACTCTCCGAAAGTCACGGCCGGCTCCGGCGGAGCGATCGGCGGCCTGTCCAAATCCCTGGATCACTTCGGTATCCCGATCGCCTGTGTCACGGACGGCCCCAGCGGCATCCGTCTGGACTGCGGCACCATCGCTGTCGCTATGCCCAACGGGACATGCCTGGCCTGCACCTTCAATGATGCACTGTCCGAGGAGCTGTATCAGTGGGAAGGTCTGGAACTGCGCAGAAATCGTGTGGAATCCCTGCTCGGCCCCGGCATGAACATCCACAGAAATCCTTTGAATGGACGTAATTTTGAGTATTTCTCCGAAGATCCGTTGCTGACCGGACGTATGGCCGCAGCCCAGCTCAAAGGCATGCATAAATACGATGTGACGGGCACCATCAAGCATTTCGCAACGAACAACCAGGAATTCAAGCGCCGCATCGCGAATGCGATCGTATCTGAACGTGCTTTGCGCGAGATCTATCTGAAAGGCTTCGAGATCGCTGTCAAAGACGGAGGCGCCTTCTGCATCATGAGCACGTATGGTCAGCTCAATGACTGGTATACTTCCTGCAGTTACGATCTGCTGACCACCATCCTGCGCGGAGAGTGGAAGTATGAAGGTCTGGTCATGACCGACTGGTGGGCAGCCGGTGCGGAAGAGGGCGGTGTCGGCAATGCGAAGAATACCGCGCAGATGTTCCGTGCGCAGAACGATCTCTTCATGGTCGTCGAGGATTCCGAGACCAATTCCCGGCATGATAATACCGCAGAAGGCCTGGCACAAGGCATCGTGACCCGTGCGGAGCTGCAGCGCTGCGCGATGAACGTTTGCCGTGTTCTGATGCGCCTGCCGGTCATGGATCGGTATCTGGGTATCGAAAATGATCTGGACCGTGAACTGGAGGAGACCTGGAGCCAGCTGGACCAGGCGGTCGCCAACGTGCGCGAACTGACTTTGAGCAGCACAGAACCGACGATCATCCCGGCGGAAGAGATCGACAATGGTACGGGTGGTACCACGATCTATCAGGTGACGACACCGGAGCGTGGCGACTATATCTTGACGCTGAAACTGCGTTCGACCTTGGACAATCCGCTGGCGCAGCTGCCGGTGTCAGTGTTTATGGAACGCAATGTGATCCAATCCGTCACGTTGACAGGTGCGGATACCGAATGGCGTACGATCGAGATCACGCTGCCGGCACACATGATGGGCAGATTCTACCTGAAGTTCTTCTTCGGTCTCGGCGGTCTGGAGATCCAGCCGGTGGAGATCACCCTGAAAGAATCGAAAGAAGAGTACTTTAAGGAACTGATCAAAAAGTTCTTCGGATAATTATGTGAGGGAAAAGAATGAGTTATATTTCCAAGCCATATATCCTGTTCGGCGGGGATTTCAACCCGGAGCAGTGGGACCGGACAACGTTGGAAAAGGACCTGATGCTGCTGAAGAACGCGGGCGTCAATACATTGACGCTCCCGGTCTTCGCCTGGGCCAAGATGGAGCCGGAAGAAGGCCGCTATGAGTTCGAGTGGCTGGACGAGATCCTGGATCGGATCGAAGCCTATGATATGAAGTATTTCCTGGCGACACCGACCTGTGCGCAGCCAGCCTGGCTGTCCAAGAAGTATCCGGAAGTCCTGCCTGTGGATATCGCGGGACGCAAGCGTACCCATGGCATGCGGGTCTTCTTCTGCTATAACAGCCCCAAATACCGGGAGCGCGCCGCGGCCGTCGCCACGGCCATGGCAGACCGGTACAAGTTCCGCAAAGGTCTGTCCGGTTGGCACGTCGCCAACGAATACGGTACCTACTGCTATTGCGAGAACTGTCAGAAGAAATTCCGACAGTGGCTGGTGGAGCGCTACGGCACCATCAACAGCCTGAACGAGCACTGGCACACCACCTTTTGGGGGCGCCAGGTCTACAGCTTTGAAGAGGTCATGCTGCCGACCGAACTCAATGACGACTATCGCTTCAACCCGGCGGTCTCGTTGGATTACATGCGTTTCGTCACGGATTCCACCATCGAGTGCTACGAGAATGAAGCAAAGATCCTGAAGAAGGCGCGTCCGGACCTGCCGGTCTTCACCAACATCTCCGGCTATATCAAGAAGCTGGACCAGTTCAAGATGGTGCCGCATATGGACGTGGCCGGATGGGACAACTATCCCTGGCCAACGGATGATCCCGGGTTCCCGGCCATGAAGCATGATATCATGCGGGCGGCGAACGGGGGACGTTCCTACTACGTTATGGAGCAGTCGCCCAACCAGCAGAACTGGCAGCCCTATAATAAGATCAAGCGGCCGGGCGAAGTGCGCCGCATCGCTTATCAGGGACTGGCCCACGGGTCGGACAGCAGCATGTTCTTCCAGATGCACCAGTCTGTGGCGGGGCAGGAGAAGTTCCATGGCGCCATCATCGGCCGGAACGGCGACGGCAACACGCGTATCTACCGTGAAATCATGGATCTGGGCGAAGAGCTGGCCCGCCTGGAGGATCGGTTCGTGGGCGGACGCACACCCGCGGAAGTCGGCATCCTGTTCGACTGGGACAACTGGTGGGCGCTGGAACTGACCAGCGGCCCCACTAAGGACATGGACTATCTGCAGGAAGTTTTCCGCTACTACAAGCCCTTCTACGATATGAACGTGCCGGTGGACATGGTGAAGTATCAGGATGACCTTAGCAAGTATAAGGTCCTGATCGCGCCGATGCTGTACATGATGAAGGACCATATCGCCGAGAAGATCGATCGGTTCGTCCAGGACGGCGGGGTCCTTATGGCCACGTATATGACCGGCTACGCGGATGAGAACGATCGCTGCGTCTTCGGCGCTTATCCGGGACCGCTGCGTAAAGCTCTGGGCCTTTGGGTCGAGGAAACGGATGCGCTGCGGCCGGAAGAAACGAACACTGTTTGTATCGGGGACCGGAAGCTTGGCACCTGCGGTTTCCTCTGTGACCTGGTCAACCTGGAGACGGCGAAAGCCGAAGCAGTCTATGGGGAGGATTTCTACGCGGATCATCCGGTCATCACGAGCAATAAGTACGGCCGTGGCCGCGCCTGGTATATCGCCTCCCGCCTGGAAGACAAGGTGCTCAAGCAGCTCATCAAAGGACTTCTGAAGAGCCGCAAGGTCGAGCCGCTCTTCGAATCCAAAGGACAGGTCGAGATCACGATGCGGGAAAGCAAAAAGGGCAAGACCTATTTCCTGATCAACCATGGAACAGAGACCGCGTCTGTCGATCTTGGCGCGGGCTATTACGGCAATCTGCTGAACCATCACACCATGCAGGGCGAGATCTTCATCGCCGCGGGGGACGTGCTGGTACTGATGCCGGTACATAACTAAAGGACATGTGCCATCAGATTAATGCTTAAACATAATACTTGAGGCACATGACAAATCGCCTCCGGCGATTTCGTAATCTATCTAAAAGGGACATGTCATGTTAACAGATACAAGAAGATCACCCTATGCTAAAATGTCACCGGTGGATGGGACCCGTTGGACAAAAGGCTTTTGGAAGGACGTTGAGGATACCCTGTTCCAGGTCACGGTCCCGCATCTGCGCGCCATGTTCGACGCACCGGACATCAGCCATGTGGTGGAGAATTTCCGCATCGCGGCCGGAGAGGCGGAGGGAGAGTTCGATGGCACCGTCTTCGGTGACGGAGATTTCTACAAGTGGATGGAGTCCGCCATGTATGCCGCAGTCCGTACACAGGACCAGGCACTGCTGGATGCGCTGGACAAGTATATCGAGCTGATCGAAAAAGCCCAGCTGCCGGACGGGTACCTGTCCACCAAACAGATCATCGGAGAGCGGACCGGCAAAGCCCAGCGTATGGGCGATATCAACGATTTTGAAGTCTATAACTTTGGTCATATGTTCACGTCGGCGGCCCTGTATTACCGCTTAACGGGTAAGGATCGGTTCCTGAACGTAGCCTCAAGGACCGCGGATTATCTGGACCATCTGTACGAGGAAGCACGACGCACGGGCGAAGTACGCACGGCGGTCTGTCCTTCCCATTACATGGGTCTGATCGAGCTCTACCGTGCGACGGGGGATCCGAAATACCTGCGTCTGGCCCACACGGCCATCGAACTGCGGGATTCGGTCCGGGATGGTCTGGACGATAATCAGGACCGCATCCCGGTGAAGGAGCATCGGAAGATCATCGGCCATGCGGTGCGGGCGAACTACCTGTACGCCGGCCTTGCGGACCTGTACATGGAAGAGGGCGACCCGGAATACAAAGCGGTGCTGGACAGTGTCTGGGATGACCTGGTCCGCCATAAGATCTACATCACGGGCGGCTGCGGCGCGTTGTACAACGGTGCCTCGCCCTACGGCAATTTCTTCAGCCATCAGTTGATCCATCAGGCCTACGGATACCCGTACCAGCTGCCGAACACGACAGCCTACAATGAGACCTGTGCCAACGTCGGTTTGGTCATGTGGGCGTACCGCATGTTCCTGGCGGATCCGCAGCCGGAATACTTCGATATGATCGAACGGGTGATGCTGAACACCAACCTGGCGTCCATCAGCCTGGACGGCAAGCGCTTCTTCTATCAGAACGCCCTGGCTCGTGCGAAGAAACTGGAATTCGAACTGGTCTGGCCGTTGTCCCGTACGGAATATATCACCAGCTATTGCTGCCCGCCGAACCTGGCCCGCAACCTGGCACAGTCCTCGGAGTACGCCTACACCATGTCGGAGGACACCATCTATGTAGGGCTGTACGGCTCCTCCAAAACGAAGATCGCGTTGCCCAACGGGACGACCTGTACCCTGGTGCAGGAGACCCACTATCCCTTCGACGGGCATGTGGATTTCATAGTCAGCGACTTGACCGGCCCGGGGAAACTGGCGGTCCGCATCCCGTCCTGGGCACATGGTGCCTGGCTGAATGGTGACCTGGTGGACCAGCCCTGTTATGCGGAAGTCGACTTGAAAGAAGGCGTCATCGACCTGGATCTGCCCATAGAGTTTCGTCTGACGTCGGCCAACGATATGGTAGAAGAAGACCAAGGACTGGTCTGCGTAGAATGTGGGCCGCTGGTCTACTGTATGGAGAGCCCGGATGCGGACGTGGGGACACTGAACCAACTGCGTATAGACGTATTTCCGCATCTGAAACCTCGATGGATCAGGATCTGCGGCCGCGAGATCCTGGCTTTGACCGGGGAGATGCGCTGCAAGCCTGCCGCACCGGAGGACACCTTATATCATCCGTTGATCGTGGGGCCTGAAGAGTATATACCTGTACAGTGGATCCCCTATTTTGCCTGGGACAATCGCGGCATGGGCGAGATGAAGATCTGGTTCAGTACCGGACTGTAAGGTATAGCAACATAAGGATCCCTCCGGTTTTCTTCCACAAGAGAAGACCGGAGGGTTTTTACGCACTTTACAAACCCCGGGAATTTGGTATAATAAGTCATGTACCATGAATATGAGCTGTGAAAGAGGTTTGTAATGAAAGAGAATTTCCATATCATCAGCGACGGTTCCTGCGATCTGCCGGACGAGTACGTTGCCGAGAACAATGTGACCGTAGTACCGTTCTACGTCGCTTTCAACGATGGTGTGTATTTTAAAGAAAAGCAGGGCATGACCGTTCGGGAGTTTTATCAGAAGATGGTGGACGAGCCTAAGAATTTTCCTAAAAGCTCCATGCCGTCCGTGCAGGATTACGTAGATGCTTTCATGCCCTATGTAGAAGAAGGCATGCCCATCATCTGCATCTGCATCTCCTCTAAGTTCAGCGGTTCTGAACAGTCGGCGCGTGTCGCACGGCAGATGATCCTGGAGGATACACCGAATGCGCAGATCGAGGTCATCGATGCGCGTATCAATACGGTGCTGCAGGGCCTGTACACGGTCGAAGCAGTCCGCCTGCGCGATAAAGGCGTACCCTATGAGGAAGCGGTACAGCGTCTGTTGGACGTCCGTTCCACCGGCCGCATCTTTTTTACCATCGGCAGTATGGATTATCTGCGCATCAACGGCCGTATCGGAAAAGTGGCATCCATCGCCACCAGCCGCCTGGGCATCCGGCCTGTCATCACTTTGAAAGATGGTGAGATCTTCCCGTCCGGCATCGGCCGTGTCCGCAAAAAGACGGTGGCCAAGAGCCTGGATCTGCTGCTGAATTATATCAAAGAGGTCAAAGCGACACCGAAAGATTACGAACTGGTCATCGGCTATGGTTATGATATCGAAGAGGCCAAAGAGTGGCGTCGTGAGATCGTGATCCGTCTGGCGGAGATCGGGTATTCCATCCATGAAGCCGCGATCAAAATGTGGCAGATCGGTGCGGCGATCAGTGTGCACACCGGTCCGCATGCTTTGGGTGTGGCCATTCTGAAGCATGCCTGAGCTTATACATCATTGTTTCATATCGTTCTAAAGGAGTTAATTGTTACTGATGCTTGAAAAGGTCTTTCAAAAGGGTCAGATCTGGACGATCCCCAACATCATGAGTTTATTCCGGCTGATCCTGATCCCGTTTATCATTGTGTACTATTTTACCGGTCATTATACCGTAGCCATCGTTCTGATCGCGATCTCGGCCTTGT
>JAEEGL013632320.1_pt1 | contig 13789 bp, 14 predicted proteins | sample 9134231 | NCBI WGS metagenome assembly JAEEGL01 (sample SAMN16246548, study PRJNA631951) | gut metagenome | biome: gut microbiome; feature: rumen; material: fiber-attached | host: Bos | place: Iran: Karaj | collected 2018-10 | reverse complement strand
TTGGCTTGAAAGCACGACCATTGAACAGTTCTGTAATGAATCTAACTCTAATCCATTCCCATGTATCCGGAATCTCAAACGGCACTTCATCAGCGAGACTGACCGGCTCCGCATTGCCGACTTTCTCATAAGGAGTATTATTGGTAACGATAAAGATACGCACTAACTACTTATTATACACTATAAATTTCCATTGTCTTGACGGAACTTTCGTGGAGAAACCCCTTCTTTTTCTCGGAACATAATCGAAAAATGAGATGAATCAGTAAAACCACATATAGATGCTATATCAGCGATTGAGTAGCTTGTATTTACGAGGAACTGCTTCGCCTTTTCGAGACGCATCTTTTGAATGAATTGCTGAACGGATTGATTCATTGTATGCTGAAATACCTTAAATAAGTGAGAACGATGAATTCCAACGTGTGATGCAATCTCTTGAACTGAAAGTGAAGGATCAGATATGTGAGTTCGTATGTAACATGTGGCAGTGTAAAGATGGCTTTGATCCATATTAGTATATCGAGATTCGTTATTCTCTATAATCGCAGAAAAAAGATGATAAAGCAAGCCTAAGATATAGTATTCCTGAGATGGAAGAGCAAGATGAGTTTCGCTTATTTTTTTCATAATTGTTAGTACTACATCGTCCTTTTCATAGTGAATAGTTAGATGAGTATGATCAAACCCACTTTGAAGCAATAATTTTTCTGCTTCAGTTCCATTAAAACCAACCCAATAATATAAATAAGGTTCAGCTTCGTCCGCTTGATAACGCACTCGTTCAAATGGCTTTATGAGAAAAGCATCACCTTTTTCAAGAGGAATGCTTTGATTGCCAACATAATAGGTGCCTTTTCCACTTGTTATGTAATGAATAATATAATGATCATAAATTGCAGGACCAGACATGTAGCCAGGAAGATTTTGCTTTTTTACACCGCTTTGATAAACAACCAAAGGTTCATGGGAAGCATCTCTTGAGATATAAGCATTATATTGAATGTGTTCTCGATTAATCCTGTTCTGTATACTGGTTAGCTGTAAAGGTCTCTCATGCATAACTCTTCCTCCTTCAAAACCATTATACTTCACATTCTTTCATATTGCAACATTTATCAGGTTTTTGGAAACATCTGAATATTTCATTTTTCGGATGTTTATGATATAATTCTGTCAAAATACAGGCCAGAATTTACATATTCATTTGGTGCTTAGTTGCAACAAAAAATGAGTAAATTCTGAATGATTCCAGGGCTGGAAAGCCTAAATAATAAGGAGGTAAGACCCATGAAGAAGGTAGTAGCAATCATCTTATCCCTGGCCCTGCTGCTTGGATGCGCTGGTGCATTCGCAGAAACAACGATTGAGTACTGGTCAAGCTGGAGCGAAACGGAAAACCAAGCCCTTGTGCTTCAAGAAGCTGCAAAAGCCTATGAAGCAGCACATCCTGGCGTTAAGATCAATTTCACATTCAATGGTCGTGATAATCGAAATCTAGTTGTCTCTGCTATTGAGGCTGGAACACAGATCGATGTGATGGATGCAAACATTGATAACATCCAAAAACTATGGGCGAACAATATTATGGATCTGTCGGATTATATGACAAGAACCTATGATACGACGAATGGTAAAGCCTACATTGATTCTGTCATGCCCAGCATGACCTCCTTGGCTTCCTCTCTGTTTGGTGGAAAGACCATGTGTATCCCGTATATTCCCCAAGCGTACATGATTTTCTGCAACCAGAATATCTTCGATGAAGTAGGTATTACTGAATACCCTGCCACCTGGGAAGAATTCCTTGCTGCTTGTGAAAAGATCAAGAGTGCTGGTTATACTCCTATTACCAGTGATACGGCATACATTACCAGCTGGATGGGCTATTATCTGAGCCGCTTGATGAGTGATGCAACTGTTTCTGAACTAGTAAAAGATAAGACGATGTGGAGCGATCCCCGTGTGTTAGAAGCCGCCAAGGCTATCGAAAACCTTGCCAAACTGGGTTACTTCGATGAGAATATTGCTTCTAACGTTTATCCTGTAGCACAACAAGATATGGTTATTGGTGAAAACATTGCTATGTACATTAATGGTACTTGGCTTCCCAATGAAGTTGCCGCGACAACTCCTGATGATTTCAAATGGGGCGCTTTTGCTTTCCCTGCCGTTCCGAATGGGGTTGAAGGAACCGAAGCTGGCTGCTACAGCACATATGCCATCGCTGTGAATAAGGATGCGTCAACTGAAACTGCAGATGCTGCTGTGGACTTCATCGTCTATTTAACCACCAGTGAATATGACCAAATGTTTGCTGATGTGGCAAGTGCTATTCCTATGGGCAATGATGCGACATGGCCTGAGGATCTGGCCGCAGCAAAGGAGGCATTGAGCAGCTACACTATTCGTTATCCTTCTCAGACCTCTCTCACCACCAACAGCGACAGCAAACAGATTATTGCCGATGCTTGCCTGAAGCTGATGAGCGGTCAGATCACTGCTGAAGAATTTGTTGAAATGGCCAGCAATTTCTAATAAATCTGGAAAGCAACCTTATGGGGTTGGGGATTCTTGCCCCAACCCCATTCTTGATGGGAGGAAGAAATTATGAAACAAACGAAAACCTCAATCCTCATATTTATGGGGCCAGCAGTCCTTCTGTTTATGCTGGTCTTTGCATACCCAGTTATCCGCACGAGTTTAATGAGCTTGTTTAATGTTCAAAGTGTAAACAGTGCAGTCTCAACTTGGTCATTTACTGGAATAGGAAACTATTCAAAATTATTTAATACCAGACTATTTCTAATCTCGCTCGGCAACATAGGGAAGATTTGGCTTTTTTGCGGAATAGCAACTTTGGGATTGGGCTTGATTTTAGCAATTATCCTAACTCAAGGAATCTATGGCCAAAAATTTTTCCGTGCTGCTATTTATCTTCCCAACGTAATCGCTGCCGTTGCTGTTGGTTATATGTGGTTACTTTACGTTTTTAATAATCGCTTTGGATTGATGCGATCTTTGTTTACTACTCTTGGCATGAAAGAGATGGCCGGCTATCAATGGTTATCAGCAGAGCATATGTTTCTTTCAATGTGCATTGCGTATGTATTCAGCAATACCGGTTACTTTATGCTGATGTATATAGCAGGTATTGAAAAGATTTCTCTTGATTACTACGAAGCTGCTACGATTGAAGGAGCAAATGTGTTTCAGAAGTTCTTTCACATTACCCTTCCTTTGCTTTCTGGTGTATTAGGAACGAGCCTTGTATTGTGGACAACAAAAACAATGGGATTCTTTGCCCTTTCTCAGGTTTTCAGCAACGTGAGCACAATAACGCCAATGGTATACACTTATCAAACACTATTTGGAAGTGAGATAAGTGCTGATAGTGTAAATGCTGGTGTTGCAGCTGCTTCCGCTGTAGTCATGACTGTAGTTGTCATGGCAGTATCTATGATTTCAAAACGCACTGTAAAAGACGAAGGCTATGAGCTTTAAGGAGGGTAAGACAATGTCTACAAAGCAAAAAATCCATGAGCCTTTTAAGCTCCGAAAAGAACTTCCAAGACTTCCTGGTTATCTGGTTGTTATTATCTGGGTTACTTTCACATTCTTTATGATTGGATGGATTATCTTAGCTTCATTCTCCACAACAAAAGAGATTTTTACCGGAAAACTGTTGTCAAACGGTGTGAACTTTGATAATTTTGTCAAAGCTTTCACGAAAAATAAAGCATTATTGAACCTTGGAAACTCTGTAATATATACTGTGCCTTCATGTATCTTGATCATCTTAGTTTGCGCACCTGCCGCATATTGCTTATCTCGTGTAAAATTCAAACTCAATCAGGTGTTTGAAAAGCTGATCATCATAGGTTTAGCGATTCCAAACATCATGATCGTGATGCCTTTGTTTTCTGTTGTCAACAAATTAAATATGTCTGGTTCCCGTTTGACCTTAATATTCTTATACACAGCCTGCTCTGTTCCCTATACAACATTCTTTCTTATGACATTCTTCAAGAGTATATCTACTACTTTTGAAGAGGCAGCGGCAATAGATGGTTGCGGCCCAGTACGATGCTTTTGGGAAATAATGTTCCCACTGGTTCAGCCCGCGGTTGTAACAGTTACTATCTTCAACTTCATTGGAAAATGGAATGAATACTTTATGGCGCTGATTTTTGCCAATCGCTCTGAATTGCGACCCATTGGTGTTGGCTTGTATCAAACTGTAACATCAATGATGAATTCGGGTGATTGGGCAGGCATGTTTGCCTCTGTTGTTATCGTTTTCGTGCCTACTGTTATTATTTACATTTTCTTGTCTGACAAGATTGTGTCTGGCGTAACAGCTGGCGGTGTGAAAGGTTAATGGAGGAGAACATGCAGTTGAATTTTTTGGGAATTGGTGCTGCATACTATCCTCCGTTTGGAAGTACAAGTGCATATTTTGTCGTTCAGGGTCATTTCTATTTGATTGATTGTGGAGAAACGGTCTTTTCCGCATTATGGAATAATCATGATCTTAACGAATGTAAGGACATCTATGTGCTAATCACTCATCTTCATGCTGATCACATAGGTAGTTTAGGATCATTTATTTCATACAGTGTGAATATATTAAAAAAGACCGTAACGATTATCACGCCAGATAAAACGATCACAACAGTTTTGTCTTTAACTGGCTTGCAAAAGGATTCGTATGTTCTTCTTGATAGTTTCGTTGATTGTTTTCCGGGCAATATCAAAATTATCCCCCATGTTGTTCCTCATGATTCTTCCATGCAATGTTATGGGTATATGTTGTCGGACACTAAAGAATGGGTTTATTACGGTGGAGATTGTTACGGAATACCAAGCGATATCCTTCTTGGCTTACAAAATGGTACAATAAGGCGAGCTTATCAAGAAGTTACCTACGAAGAAGGTGATCATGGAGGACATAGTTCACTTGAGCAATTGTGTAACATTGTTCCTGCAGAAGTTCGGGAAAAAGTCTTCTGCATTCACTTGGGAGGTAATTTTATTAGTGCTGTCCTAAATGCAGGTTTTCGTGTGGCTGAAAGGGTAAGTGGAGAATGAGGAAATAACATCAATGGAACGAATTAAGTTCGCAGCATTTAGCGATTTGCACTTGGACATCATGCATGATGGAGAAAGGCGTTTATGTGCTTTTCTGCAAGCTGCAAAGCAAGAAAAAGTAGATTTTGCTGTGCAGTTAGGTGACTTCTCGTATCCAGAGGATACATCATATTGTGCATGCGCTCCAGAGAAAATGCCCATAAATTTAAAACTTGCGATGGAGTGTCCACCCAATGTTCCGAAAAAAAGACTTATGCAGCAATACAATTCTTTACCAATGCCAACGTACCATGTATTAGGCAATCATGAAATGGATTTTTGCTCAAAGCAATCTGCAATGGCATTTGATGGAATTACAAATCCATATTATTCATTTCGGTGCAGAGGGTGGCACTTTATTGTATTAGATGGAAATCACTATCGAAACAATGATGGAATAATTCAAGATTACTGGTTTGGAGATTATTTTGAAAGCAAAGATCTTCCATATCTTGGCACAGAACAGATAAATTGGTTGGAAAAAGAACTGTCATTGGACAAAGCGCCAACAGTGCTGTTTTGTCACCAACCAATGTGGCAATGTGATCGGGGACTAAAAGATAGAAAGCGCATAATGGATATTTTTACATTTGCAAGCAAGAATGGGAAAAGTATAAAACTATGTATGAGTGGTCATCTTCATCGAGATTATCTAACAATTGAAAATCATATAATCTACTATTCACTGAATAGCATTTCAAATTATTGGGCAGGAGAACAGTATGCTTCACTAAGATATAATAAAGATGTTGATCATGATTACCCCAACCTTCGTTATACTCTACCTTACGGAAAGCCTTTATTCGCAATCATTACATTAGATGAACATGGAATGCTCATTAGAGGGAAAACTGGTCGTTTCGTGCAGCCCGGCCCAAAGAAAATGGGTATTATGCCCATGCCAAGTGCAAGTATAAAGAGTCGTTTCATAACTTGGCCTGAATAAACTTCAGGAGGAAAAGTGAATGTATCACATTGAAAATCATCCTCACGATGAGTCTTTACTACGGAAAACTGCTCTCCGAATTGTCAAAAACAAGCCGGGAATTTTTGGAATGCCTAAGATTGAATTTGATGCTGACTTTTATTGCAGACAGTTGGAAGACGCGAAGTATTTTTATGAAACCGAACTTGAATACGTAATTTTTTTAGAACATTTGGAACTTATAGATGCCTGCTTAGTTACAGTAAACATACTGAAGAGTGAACAATGGCGGATTCAAGCCATTCTTTGTGAAGGACATCACATACATTTTCAAGAAGAAAAAGATAAATATGAGTTTACTTTTGAGATAAGTGGTCTTACTGGAAAAACACGGACATTATACATACATACATTATTAAAAGAACCTGGCTTGACTGTGCGTATTGAGCAGAACGATCCAGGTCGTTGTGCCGGGAAATACCGTCATGAAGAATATCCTGAGAAACAAATCTGTGCTGCACAGCATTATGTGTTTGCCATGCGTGAAATACTTCGGATTATGCAAATACCACAGTATTTATCGCAATCTGGATTGGGATACATGTTATTATTAGGATTTGAAACAAACAATGAAGAACATGGCGACTATCCACCTCATTGGCACATGATATATCGATGGCCGACCTATTGTGGTTCACAAGCACCCCATATCTATTTAGACAACTATGGGAAAATGACTCATAACCTTATGTGTATTGATCGCATTCCGCATGTGCGCCACGATTATCATCCAGGAGAGTGGTGTTGTTTTGTAGATATGTATGGCCGTGAAATCATGCAATGTAGAATAAATCAAGACGGCGGAATGTCTGTCCAAAGGGAACATCATCCAATATACTCAATTAGTCCATATACTGATAAAGGAATTTATCTTTTTTGCGAAGAAGAGAATATTGGTTTGATCCGTGTTCAAAATGATGTAAAAGATGGAAAACTTGAAGTAACAAATAATAGCTGCAGTTCTATTCCTTACAGCGAAATAATCTTATATGATACATTGAATGGAAGCATTCTTGAACATAAAAAGCAAAAGGAGTGATACCGATGAATATGTTACTTGATATGCATCAGAAATATGGTATATTAGTTGCAGCCCATCGTGGGGTTTCAGGGGCCAATATTCCATGTAATACCATCGCTGCATTTGATATTGCGCTCAACAGTGGTGCGAAAATAATTGAAATGGATTTGTTTAAGACGATAGATGAGAAGATTTATATTTTTCATACGGGAAAAGAACCATTTCAATTAGGAAAAAGCATTGACCTAACAACGATGGATTCCCAGGGAATATCAGATTTGCGGCTCGTTAATATTGACTTTAATCCGACTAAACACGGGCTTAACTCGTTTGATGATGTTTTGGAACATCTAAAGAATCGAGATTGTTTATTGAACCTGGATCGCTGTGGTGCCTTTCTCAGAGATGTTATAGCTTGTGTTGAACGACATAATATGAAAAATCAGATATTATTAAAATCCGCTCCAACAAATGAGATGCTTGAAGCGGTTCAAGCGTATGCTCCTGAATATATGTATATGCCTATCTATATGGAACGGGATAGCGCAACAGAAAAAATAGAACACATGAACATTCACTTTGTCGGGGCAGAATTGGTTTTTGAATCCGAACAATCCCCTGTTATACAAGATGAATATATTAATGCTATGAAGCAAAAGAAATTGATGTTATGGGGTAACGGTGTTCTCTATAACGAAAAAATACCTCTTGCAGCGGGACATAGTGATGATGTGTCAATGATTGAATCACCCGCATTTGGTTGGGGATGGCTTGCTCAAAAGGGATTTGATATTATACAAACTGATTGGGCAGTACAATGCTGTCAATATTTGAAACAGATTGGTTTTTCAAAATAAAGCAATGCATAGGAGGTAAGTATGAACGATATTCTCAATCAATTTATGATTGATGGTGTTCCTATTAGCTGTGGGAAATATGGAAATGGTCATATTAATGAAACATATCTTGTTGTTACAAACAAACCACATTTATATATTTTGCAGAAACTAAATAGACATGTGTTTCATGATTTAAAAGGTGTAATGAACAATATCATTGCTGTAACGGCACATCTTCGAAAGAAAATCAGAGATTCCAATCAATTGCTTACGCTTGTTCCAACAAGGGAGAACCTTCCGTATCTCATCACAGGTGATGGTGATTATTGGAGATTATACGAATTTATAACCGAGAGTATTTGTTTAGAAAAAGCACAAAACATTGATGATTTTCGACAAAGTGCAATTGCATTTGGTGAATTTCAGAATCAACTTTCTGATTTTCCGGCAGCCTCATTAATTGAAACTATTCCTCGTTTCCATGATACGCCTGATCGTTATCAAAAACTGCATGATGCAATTAACATAGATAAGATTGGTAGAGTAAAAGAAGTTGAAGCAGAAATAAACTGCTTTCTTTCGCGGGAGAGTGAGGCTTCTATACTCATGAATCTTCTTAGAAAGAATGAACTTCCTTTGAGAGTAACGCACAATGATACAAAATTAAATAATGTGATGCTGCGGCAGAGTGATCATTCACCGCTTTGTGTGATTGATCTCGATACGGTAATGCCTGGACTTGTCGCAAATGACTTTGGTGATTCTATTCGTTTTGGGGCCTCAACTGCTGCAGAGGATGAAAAAAACTTAGATAATGTGTCTTTATCTTTAGATTTATACCGTTCATACACAGAAGGTTTCCTCTTGGCTTGTGGGTCGCGCCTATCCAAGTGTGAAATAGAGACATTACCCATTGGAGCAAAATTAATGACATTGGAATGTGGTGTTAGGTTTTTGACAGATTATATAAATGGGGACACGTACTTTCACATCAATTACCCTGAGCACAATCTTGTTCGTTGTAGGACTCAAATAAAGCTCGTTGAAGAAACGGAAGAAAAATGGAATTCCATCAAATCACTATTTTGCTAAATGAAATACAAAGTATCCCATTGATTGGAATGATTGAAAGAAAAAATGAGGCACTCATGCTTTGGAGTGCCTCTGTTGATTCTTTTGAACTTACTCATCTGGCTGTGCCATGAAACGTCGAAATTCTGCTTCCAGTTGTTCCCTATTGGGGAGGTAAAGCTGATACTGACTAACAAATACTTGATTCGTGATATTTTGTAAGGCATATTGCATTACTAAACGATCACGATTGCTGCCAAGGATGATGCCAATGGGTTCAGTATCACCAGGGGTGTTCAATTCTTCCCGATAATAATTCAGATAGAAATTCATTTGCCCGATGTCCTCATGTTGAATCTCACCACGCTTGAGATCAATCAGAACAAAACATTTCAAAATTCGATGGTAGAATACCAGATCAACCATGTATGTTCTTCCGGCTATCGTCATGCGCTGCTGGCGTCCAATGTATGCGAAGCCTTTTCCCAATTCCAAAAGAAATTGGCTCAAATTCGCTACAAGGGCTTCTTCCAAATCGCCCTCTTTGTAAACGGGAAGCTGCGGCAAGCCGGTAAACTCAAATACATAGGGTTCTCTCAGAATGTCCTGTGGCTGTTCGATGATCTGCCCCTCCTGGGCCAGACGGAGAACGGCCTTTTTGTCCGTGCTGAGTGCAATGCGCTGAAACAGCATACTTTTCATTTGCCTTTTCAGTTCGCGGACGCCCCAATGCTCCTGCGCGCATTCTTTTTCGTAAAAAGAGCGTTCAAGCGGATCTTCCAGCTTCAGCAGTTCCACATAATGGCTCCAGGTCAAAAGTTCAGACAGCGTCTGAACTTTTTGATATGTCAGGTAGAGCTTGCGCATATAGAATATATTTCCCCGGCTGAAGCCCTTTCCATAGCGCGCGGACAGATCAGAAGACAGCCGATTGAGAACATTAGAACCATATTCCGCTTTTTCAAGCCCCTTCTGCTCATGTTCAATGATGCTCTGCCCGATTTCCCAATATGTTTCCAGAATCGTATGGCTGACAGCATGGGCTACTTGATCGCGTCCACGCTGCAAAGTCTGGTCGATGGATTTCAGAAGCAAATCATATTGATCCGCTGGCATATCACCTTTTTTGATGATCTCGCTCATATCTTTGTTTACCTCCGATACGCAATGTGCGGGCTTCGGGGAATAAAGGCGGCTCTCAGATAGAACAATACCATTATACCCCGAAGACCCATTTTAAGCAATGTCATATTCGTGAAGGACATTTCCATCATCAGCCAATGGCCGGGGAAAGCTGCTCAATCTCCGGGATCGGCTGCAAATTGAAGTGAATCTCCACCGTGATGTGACGCTGCTTTGCCTCGTCGATCTGCTCATGGACGATGATTTCTTTCACAAGGCGGTTGAGCGTGGTCACGTCCAATTCCTGAATATCGGCGTACTCCTGAATGATCTCCGTCCAACGCTTGGTGTCGATCACCATTTGCGTTTCTTCATCGGCCTGCTGCTGGGCAGCCTGGATGCGGGTTTGAAGATCGCTCTGCTCCTGCTGCACCTTTTGAAGCATGGCGGCGAAGTTACTATCGCTGATCCTCCGCATCAGGCGATCTTCATAAAGCTGCTGCACCATCATGTTGAGAGCGGACAGCCTTTCCTCGTCCTGGGCCAATTCCCGTTTGAGCGTTTCCGCCTGGCTGCGCTCTCCGGCCTTGTGTGCTTCGATCAGACGGTTGGCAACCTCATCGCTGTCAATGGCAGCGGCCTTGGCGCAATCTCTGATCTTGTCAAGAACGATCTTGCTTAAATCTTCTTCCACGATACGGTGCTGGGTGCAATGCCCCATGCCAAAAGCATTGTAGGTTTTACAGCAATATACTGCGCGGGGTTCACGTCCAGAGGCATAGCGATGGGTCAGAGCTTTGCCGCACTCACCACAGCGGATCAACCCTGCATAAAGGCTGAATTCACCATTGCCTCGCGGACGCTGCCGATATTTCAGCTTCTCCTGCACAATATCGAAGGTGGTCTTGTCAATGATCGGGTCATGCGTTCCTTCCACAAGTACCCATTCATCCGGCTTCTTTTCGCTGAGCGTCCCGATCTTGAAACGGTAGTTCTTCTTCTGCGACGCCATAGCACCATAATACACGGGATTGATCAGTAAATCTTTAATGACACTGAAATCCCACATATACTTCCCGTTCACAGGATCAGCGACTTCCCACCTGGTCAGCGGCATTTTTCGCAATCCACGTTCCCTGTTCCACCATGCCGGGCAGGGAACTTTCTGCTCTTCCAGTCTGCGGCGGATATAGTTCGGCCCATGCCCTTCCACCGCCATGTCAAAGATAGTGCGGATGATAGGCGCGGTTTCCTCGTCAATCAGTAAATGCCCATGTTGGTTGGGGTCTTTCTTGTAGCCCAGGGGAGCGACGGTGCCTGTGAAGCTGCCTTTCTGTGCGGAAACCACATAGGACGAATGCACCTTCTTGGAAATATCGCGGCTGTACATCTCGTTGAGGATATTTTTGAAGGGGGCAATTTCGTTGCTGTCCATCATGGTGTCAATATTATCGTTGAGGGCGATATAGCGCACGCCATGGCGGGGAAAGAAGTCCTCGATCAAATGACCCGTTTGCAGATAGTTACGCCCCAGGCGGCTCAGGTCTTTCGTCATTACCAGATTGAAAAGGCCCTGCTCAACATCCGCCAACAACTTCTTTAGGCCGGGACGCTCCATGTTGAGGCCCGTATATCCGTCGTCCTGATATACCTCAACAATGTCCCAGCCGTTAGCCTTGCAGACGGAAGTAAGCAGTTCACGCTGATTGCTGATGCTGGCGCTCTCGCCCTGCAAATCATCGTCCTTGGACAAACGACAATAGAGGGCTGCCCGAAACAGTCCCGTCTGCTTTTTGTAGTTCATTGCACTCATTCCGTACATCATGGTTGGTTCACCGCACAATCCAGACGGCCATGATTCATCGGAATGCTGTCTTTATTATACAGCACAAAATCCGGCTTGGGAAGGGGTTTCCTGGCCTGTCTCAAATATTTTTCGATAATCAGATCGGCAAAGACATCCTTTGCCTCCAAGCCACCATCAAAAAAGGTGGTGACTCGGATTTCAGGTTCTTTCTTAACGGTTTTCATATTTCCTCCAGATTGATCGTTCTTGGTGCTTTAAGGGGCAGGACGACCAATATATCGTCCTGCCCCGATAGGGTGTCCGGGAAGCGTTGATTTTCCTGGACTTTTTTCTTTCTAAACGGTAACGCTACAAGGCTGCTTTCTGCCGTTCCCGATAGCGGCGCTGTTTTTCCCTGCTTCTGGCCTGATTAGCTGCTTCGCCGCAGGATGCGCAGTAGCGTTGTCGGTTGCTGCCGGGGATGAAGGGCTTGTGGCAGCGGACACACTCTTTCCATCCTTCGCCAGCCTGATCTTCCTCTCGGTAAATCTCATGCCATACGGCGGTGTTCAGTTCCGTATCCAAAGGCAGGACGGTGAGCAGGAAATAATCACAGTCAACAGCCCCGTCATGGATCGTCTTATAGGCCGGGTTGAGAACGTGGCAGGGACAGTCGGTGGGCAGGCAGAAGCCGTTAGCATAATTGGCACATTCTTTCTTCGCAAGCTGTTTCACGCTGCGCATGATCTCGGCGTCTTGCTGACTCATGTTATCTGCCTCCCGGTAGCTGTTGCTTTGGTTTTCTCTGTTTTTCCTGCTGCTGTTCCTGGATGGGCTGCTGCTGCCTCGGCTCCGGGTCTGGATCGTAACGCAAGGCCCCTTCTACCGATTCCTCTAAAAGCTCCCTTAATTCCTTGGCGTTCTGAATTTCCTCGGAAAAGTCCTCAAAAGATTTCCTGCCATCCTTGGTCTTGAAAGCAAGCAATTCCGGCATGACCTTTCGGATATGGGAACGAATCTTCATTTGCTGATCCAGTTCTGCCTTCATGCTTTCCAGTTCGGGCATCATGGACTCCACTTCGCCCCGCAGCTTCGTGGATTCGGCTTTCAGGGTTTTGCCGTTGATGGGCAACGTGACGTTCAATTTGTAAAGCAGCCTCCTGGCTTTCTTGATCTTCTCAAGCTCCTCGGCGTGCTCTTTCCCGTACTTCTCCTTTGCACTCTTGAAAAAGGTATGGTCATACTTCTCCTGGATGGGATTCAGTTCCTTCAGCGTATTGACAGCATTCAGGATCGCATCAATATCCCGGATGCGCTGTTCTTTTGACTTGCGGGCAGCGTCCAGCTCCATGAATCTGTTATTGGTATTGTTGATAAGCCTGCCAAAGTCATTGACGGAATAAATGTCATGCTCTTGAAGGAAAGCGAAGAGAGAAGTCTTTTCCTTGAAATCCTTTAAGCCCGCTTTGCTCCTTGCGCTGGGATGCCAGTCCCAGCGTTGTTTTTCCCGCAGATCATAGTAAGCGAAAAGCACCTCATAAAGTGGAAAGTCGCCAGGGCTTTCCAGCTTCTCATGGTCGCTGATGATCTCTTTCAATTCCTTCAGCCAGTCCAGCATGGATTTCAGCTTTCGCCGGATTGCGGAGAACAGATTGTTGATATGCTTCACAGCGTTATTGTGATTGCCAAGCTCGGTGCGGATGCCCTGCTTTTCCAAAGCAAAAGCGGCAGGGCCAAGATGCACCTGGGGTGCCATATCAATGCCTTGCCGCTCGTAGGATCGCATATCAACACGTTCCGTTCTTCCTGCCTCCTCCAAAGCTGCGTTCTGCATG
>JAEEGL013384776.1_pt1 | contig 13789 bp, 7 predicted proteins | sample 9134231 | NCBI WGS metagenome assembly JAEEGL01 (sample SAMN16246548, study PRJNA631951) | gut metagenome | biome: gut microbiome; feature: rumen; material: fiber-attached | host: Bos | place: Iran: Karaj | collected 2018-10 | reverse complement strand
GTTCCAGCGCCTTGGACAGTGATGTGTTCTTATAATAGAGCATGGACACGGTACATGCTTTGAACCCGGGCATGTCAAGGTTTCTTATCTTCAGCAGATCAACTCCCGTAAGGATGGGATGGTTTATCTCCATGACCTTGCAGTTGCTGCTCTTCTCATTCAGCAGGTCTCCGTCGGAGCCTATATACACGGTCGTATCCGTGACAATCTTTTCTCTTAAGGAATCTATGGGAGGATTGGTGACCTGGGCGAAAAGCTGTTTGAAATAATTAAAGAGCAGCTGATGATCCCTGCCCAATACGGCCAGGGGTACATCATGTCCCATTGAAACAGTAGGCTCGGCCTTGTCATTGGCCATGGGGAGTATCTGCTTCATAACGTCCTCATAGCTGTAACCGAAGGCCTTATAGAGCTTATCCCTTGTTTCCTGGTCATGGGTCTCTATCTTCTTATTGGGTATGGAAAGGGTTGAAAGATGCAAAAGCTCCCTGTCGATCCATTCTCCGTAGGGTCTGCTTTCTATGTATTTCTTCTTGCATTCCTCATCGGATATGATCCTCTTCTGCTTTGTATCCACAAGCAGCATCTTACCGGGCTCGAGTCTTGATTTTTCTATGATATGCCCGGGGGCTATATCCAGGACCCCTACCTCTGACGACAGGATGAGTCTTCCGTCATCCGTCACATAGTATCTGGAGGGGCGCAGTCCGTTACGGTCAAGAGTCGCTCCCAGTATCTCTCCGTCTGAGAATATGATGGCTGCGGGTCCGTCCCAGGGCTCCATCATGGTGGCATAGTAATGATAGAAATCCTGCTTTGCCCTGTCCATGTACTCCATATGCTTCCAGGGCTCCGGGATGGTTATCATCATGGCCAAAGGCAGGTCCATGCCGTTCATATAAAGGAATTCCAGGGTATTATCCAGCATGGCGGAATCAGAACCCTGACTGGATATCACGGGGTAGATCCTGTCTATGTCCATGCCGAGAAGACCCGGCCTCATGGTCTCTTCTCTGGCTAACATCCTGTCCGCATTACCGCGGATGGTGTTTATCTCACCGTTATGGGCGATAAAGCGGTAGGGATGGGCCCTGTTCCATGAGGGGGTCGTATTGGTGGAAAATCTTGAATGTACTATGGCTATGGCAGTCTCATAGTCGGGGTCCCTCAGATCGTCATAGAACTGCCTGAGCTGTCCCACCAGGAACATGCCCTTGTAGACTATGGTCCTCGAGGACAGTGAGCAGATATAGGTATCCTCCGATGACTGCTCGAACTCTCTCCGGACTACGTAGAGTCTTCTGTCAAAATCTATGCCCCGGGGGATATCCTCCGGTCTTTCCAGGATACACTGTTCTATGGCGGGCATGCAGTCAACGGCTGCCTTTCCAAGGATGCCGCACCTTGTGGGCACCTTTCTCCATCCCAAGAATCTCATGCCCTCCTTCTCGGCTATCACCTGAAGCATCCTTTTTGCAAAGGTGCGCTTCAGGTTATCTGCCGGAAGGAAAACCATTCCCACTCCGTAGTCCCCTTCGTCTGCGACCTTTATGCCGCATTCACTAAGGGCCTTCTTAAAGAATCTGTGGGATATCTGGGTAAGTATCCCCACGCCGTCACCGACCTGACCGGTGGCGTCCTTTCCTGCCCTGTGCTCCAGTTTTTCAACTATGGACAGAGCATCGGAGAGGACACGCCCGTCTTTGTGTCCGTCGATGTTGACGATGGTGCCTATACCGCAGGCATCGTGTTCCATGGTATTAAGGGCCTCTCTATAAGACCTTGCATCATAGTTCTTCATCACTCACATTCCTCCTGATCATGCGATGAGTGTTCAGATATGCTTCTTTATTCTGTTATCAGGTATCCCTCACCTTAATGAGAAGAGTATCTGTCCGTATGTGGGATAGGGGAGATATCCGTCGGGGATTATCTTTTCGGCTTTATCCACGAAAGTTCTCAGTTCCTCCATATCCTTCAATATAACGTCGTGATAGAATCTGGCCGCCTCTAAGCTGTCCTCTATGCGCTCCGCTCTTTCGGTATCGTCTCTGAGCTGGTGTATCTTATTCCCTATGATCTCGCTGGTATCATCAAGGGTATTGATGATATCCGACTCGTAGGAGCAGGCCAGGGTGGGAAGAAGCTGCTTTTTCTTAAGCGCTTCGTTCGTAACGTCCTTCATATATGCCACGAGACCCTGAGTGAAGTCCTTTCTTATCATCTCCTGCAGTGTCAGGGACTCGATATGTATCTCCTTGTTGTAGTTCTCAAGGAAGATCTCATATCTTGCCTCTATCTCCGCGTCGGTCAGCACCTCATGCTTTTTGAACAGCTCCCTGACCTTGTCGGTGAGGAGTCTGGGCATTGCATCCGGTACGGATTTAAGGTTGTAAAGTCCTCTCTTTTCCGCCTCCTCTATCCACTCATCCGAATACCCGTTGCCGTTGAATATAACCTTCTTATGCTCTTTAAGCATTGCCTTCAGCATGTCATCTATGGCCTTATCAAGGTCTGCTTCCTTCACATCCTTAAGCTGCTCATAGATCTTGTCCAGTTCCTCGGCTACGGCAGTGTTGAGTGCTATGTTGGGCTGTGCCACGGATATGGAGGAGCCGGGCATCCTGAACTCGAATTTATTACCGGTAAAGGCAAAGGGTGATGTCCTGTTCCTGTCGGTGGTATCCTGGGTGATATGAGGAAGCACATGGGCCCAGCTCATGCTTGCAGCCTTTGATCCGTCGTATTTTACGCCATCTTCTATGGACTTAAGCACTCCCGCAAGCTCATCTCCCACAAATACGGAGATGACGGCCGGAGGTGCCTCGTTGGCTCCGAGCCTGTGATCGTTTCCTGCTGTGGCAACGGACAGTCTCAGCAGATCGGCATACTCGTCAACCGCGGATATGACAGCCATAAGGAAAACAAGGAACTGCTTGTTCTCCGAGGGGGTCTTGCCGGGATCCAAAAGGTTCTCACCGGTATCTGTACTGATGGACCAGTTGTTGTGCTTTCCGGAACCGTTTATCCCGTCGAAGGGCTTCTCATGAAGAAGGCATGCGTATCCGAACTTATCTGCCACCTTCTTCATTATCTCCATGGTGAGCTGGTTGTGATCCACTGCCACGTTTGCCGTCTCGAATACGGGAGCCAGCTCGTGCTGGGCGGGAGCCACCTCGTTATGCTTTGTCTTAGCCGGTACTCCCAGCTCCCATAATTCCTTGTCCAGCTCGTGCATGAACTCGGCTACCTTGGGCTTTAAGACTCCGAAGTAATGATCCTCCATCTCCTGTCCCTTGGGTGCGGGAGCTCCGATGAGAGTCCTGCCGCACATCATGAGATCCTTTCTCTTAAGATACTTATCCTTGTCCACCAGGAAGTATTCCTGCTCGGAGCCTATGGTGGTGTTTACTCTTTTCACATCATCCTTGCCCAGGAGCTTAAGAACCTTCACCGCCGACTCCGAAAGAGCATCCATGGAGCGAAGGAGAGGCGTCTTCTTATCCAGTGCTTCTCCGGTGTAGGAGCAGAACGCTGTGGGTATGTACAAGGTTCCGTCCTTTATGAAAGCAGGTGAGGAGGGATCCCATGCCGTATATCCTCTTGCTTCAAAGGTTGCACGAAGTCCTCCCGAGGGGAAGCTTGAAGCATCCGGCTCGCCCTTGACCAGTTCCTTGCCCGAAAACTCAAGGAGCACGCTGCCGCTTCCTGCAGGGAAGATAAAGCTGTCATGCTTCTCTGCTGTAAGTCCTGTCATGGGCTGGAACCAGTGAGTGAAGTGAGTGGCCTTATTCTCCAGTGCCCATTCCTTCATGGCCGCTGCCACGGTATTGGCCACGTCCAGAGCAAGATGCGTGCCGTTTAAGGCCGTATCCTTTACTGCCTTGTAAACATCCTTGGGGAGTCTCTCCTGCATGACTTTGTCACCAAATACCAGACTTCCGTAGATCTCTTTGATCGATTCCTGTGTCATAACTGCCACCTCCTTATTCTTAAAAAAAGAGAGTCGTACCCAGCGTCATGCTGAATGCGACTCCTTTGTCGGTACTGTATTTACGATGTATCCTGCTGCCTTTGCAGCCCGGCGCCTGTGATATTGCCCCTTGATATCCTACTGACCGCTCGCGCCGTAATTGGCCAGGACTCTTGCGGAAGGATCGTTGACGTTGCAGCCCTCCCAGTTCTTATTAGGCATCCAGAAATCCTTCACCATCTTTGACTGGCCGGGGTAATACTTTTCAAATATATCCCGGTAGAGAAGAGATTCCTTTGTAAAGGGTCTGGCATGGTCATATACTGCGATCCCCGCTTCATATGCCTCCTGTGTATATGTCTCCTCTGCCTTATCCGCCAGGTCATCCTTAAGGGAGTGTCCCACGGCGTCAGAAAAGGCTGCTTTCTCTCTCCAGAGTATTTCCTCGGGAATAAGACCGTCCTTTTCGAATGCATGCCGTAAAAGGTATTTGCCTTTCCCGTATTTATTCATCTTCTTTTCGGGATCTATGGCCATGCAGTATTCCACAAATGCCAGATCTCCGAAGGGAACCCTGGCCTCCAGGGAATTAACGCTTATGCAGCGGTCAGCCCTCAGCACGTCATACATATGTATCTCATGTATGCGCTTTTCGGCCTCCTTCTGGAACTCTTTCGCATCCGGAGCAAAGTCGGTGTATTTATATCCGAAGATCTCATCCGATATCTCACCGGTCAGGATGACTCTCACATCGGAGTCCTCGTGAATGGCCTTGCATACGAGATACATTCCTATGGAAGCTCTGATGGTGGTTATATCGTAGGTTCCAAGGGCTTCTATCACATGGGGCAGGGCATCCAGCACGTCCTCCTTTGTGATGATGACTTCATGGTGATCGGAGTGGATATAGTCAGCTACCTGCCTTGCATATTTAAGATCTATGGCATCCACATCCATGCCTATGGCCCAGGTCTTTATGGGTCTGTCACTCATCTTTGCGGCGATCCCGCATACCAGTGAGGAATCAAGTCCTCCCGACAGCAGGAACCCTACGGGAGAATCGGAATCAAGACGTTTCTTCACTCCGTCTATCAGCAGGTCGTGGATCCGGCTGCATACAGTCTCGATATCATCGTATATGTATCCGGACACCTCAGACATATCCCTGTATTTTACGAACTCTCCATCCTTAAAGTAGTGTCCGGGAGGGAAGGGGCTTATGCTGTCCGTAAGGCCTGTGAGGTTTTTGGGCTCAGAGGCGAAGATGTAAGCTCCCTTGCTGCTCACTCCGTAATACAGAGGTCTGATGCCTATGGGGTCTCTGGCTGCCACATAGCTTCCCTCTTTTGCGTCGTAGAGGATCAGTGCGAACTCCGCATCAAGCATCTTGAACATGTCGGTTCCGTATTCTTTATACATAGCCGGAAGGATCTCGCAATCCGAATCGCTGATAAAACTGTATCCTTTATTTACAAGCTCCTCCTTGATGGGTCTGAAGCCGTAGATCTCACCGTTGCACACAACAGTCGTCTCTATATCACCTTGGCCCTCTGCTTCCCCGAAAGGAAGGGTTGCCTTGTCCTTAAACAGGAAGGGCTGCATGCCTGCTTCGTTAAGACCCATGATGGAGAGTCGGTTAAAGCCCAGATAACCCTTGCCCGTATCATAGACCCTGCTCTGATCCGGTCCTCTCGAGTGGGTCTTTTCAAGAGCCGCCTCGAAATCCTCCTGCGATATATCTTTGTCACAATAGCCCATTATAGAACACATATTGTCTGTCTCCCTTCGGACACCGGGATCATAGTCTGCGCCGTGTAAGTATTTCCTTGATAACCGGACCGGATGCCCTGACGCTTCCTGCACAGTGCGTATCCGGCAGCCCGGGCGCAGCCCGTTTGGCAAATAAAAAAGGCGTCTCGGAGATATCTCCAAGACGCCTTTGTCTTTACATCGTCAGAGTTTACATCCAACCATCGGACTCTGTCAACTGTTTTTTTCAATCCGATCCCCATGAAGGTCAGCGGGCTGTTTTCCGGGCCCGATCCCATGGAGATCTGCGGGCTGTTTCCCGAGGCCCGATCCCATGGAGAGCAGCAGGCTGTTTTCCGGTGCCTGATCCCATGGAGGTCAGCCGGCTGTTTTCCGGTGACTGATCCCATGGAGGTCATCCGGCAGTTTTTGCGATCCTCACCCCATGGCAGCTCTGTAGATATTTTCTATATCCTTGGATGTCAGGGGTCTGATCCTTGAGAGCTTTACTGTATCATCAATGGTCGCATGCATGGCAAGCTCATGGATATCCTCGTCGGACAGCTCCGTAAGTCCCAGTTCCTTAAGGGACGTGGGCATGCCTATCTCCCGGAAAAAGGCCTCCGTGGCATTTATTCCCAGTATGGCAGCCTTTTTATCATCGGCAGTATCTATGCCCCATACGTTCCTTGCGTATCTTGCAAAACGGTCTATGGCATCTTCATACAGATATCTGGCCCAGGATGCCCATACTGCGGACAGAGTGGCTCCGTGCGTGTGATCATATTTTGCAGACAGGGCCATGCCCACCTTATGTACGGAGAAATCCTTGCCTCTCCCAAGCTCCGTAAGGTTGTTGTGGGATATGGAGGATGCCCACCATATCTCAGCCATGGCATCGTAATCGCTTCTGTCCGCAAGGACCAGGCGTCCGTTGTCCCTGACTGTCTTTATCACGCCCTCGGCTATGGCGTCCGTCAGATCGCATTTGATATCGCTTATAAAATACCTCTCAAGAGTGTGCATCATGATATCCACTATGCCGCATTTAAGCTGATAATCGGGAAGGGAATCCGCAAGGGAGGGATCCATGATGGCAAATACACACCTGTTGAACTCTGTATTTATACCCATCTTCCTGCCTGCCTTTTCGTTGGTCAGAACAGCCGAGTCACTCATCTCCGATCCTGCCGCCGGTATGGTAAGGACTGCCGCCACCTTAAGAGACCGGGTCAGGGGTACCTTCTTAGTCCATATGTCCCACAGATCACAGTCGGGATTTGCCGCGCCGTGAGCTATGCCCTTGGCAGTATCTATAACAGATCCTCCTCCGACTGCGATGATGATATCCGCCCCTGTTTCCATGGCTTTTTTCACGCCCTCCTCGGCATGTGACAGTAAGGGATTGGCCTTTACTCCTCCGAAGGAATCGTAGGCTATGCCTGCTGCATCAAGGGAAGCTTCTACCTGTCCCAGAAGACCTGATTTTCTGACACGGTCGGAGCCATATACCAGGAGAGCTCTGGATGCGCCTGCGCTTTTGGCCTCCTCTCCCGTCTTATCTGCCGTACCCTTGCCGAATATCACCTTGGTTGGCGTATGATATGTAAAGTTCTGCATGCTTGTACTCCTTTCCCGGATACAGGGCCCGCTACAGCGTTTGATCCGGTTATCCGGCACTGTACAGTCTGATCGTAACTGCCTGTTAATTTTAACATAATCCTCCCCTCTCATAACAGTATTACGGGAATAAAATCATGAATAAAATCGTGAATAAAAACCGGTATAAGATCGGGATAAACAGACAGGATCAAAACAACGATCCCCTTAAGTTTTGACGATAAACGTCTTCTTAAGGGGATCATCGTGATATTCCTGCTATAATGTAAAACGCGTCACTCCATACGTCTTGCAGGCTTTTTTATCTTATCCAATATGGCTCTGGTACGGGGATCACACTTTTTATCGCTTACGGAGGCACAGCTGCTGCAGGACGCACATCCGCCTTCCCTGCCCTTGCATCCGGCACAGGGTCCCTTTGTAAGCTCCTTTATGCATGCAGCCACCAGCAAAACAAGTGCCGCTATGACTATTACATATCCCATACCTTGACCTGTTTCCGGCTTATGCCCTGGCCTGAACGCTTGTGAGGGTCTTTACTTTTCCCTCGGGGCTGTAGCCTTTTCTGAAAAGCAGATATATGAGCAATACTATGAGCGCTATACCCGCAACCGTTCCAAATCCGAAGCCGATCTCTCCCGTCAGCAGACCTCCTATATTGTAGAAGATCAGTGCCAGTGCATATGCCCAGACTGTCATATAACCGATAGCTGCCCATGTCCATGCTGCATTGTTCATCTCACGCTTTATGGCACCTATTGCTGCAAAGCAGGGTGCGCACAGGAGGTTAAATACCATGAATGAAAGTGCTGCCATAGGTGTGTAATCTGCCGCAACACGGCTCCATATACCTTCACCTTCTTCGCCAAGCTCTTCTCCTGCCACTTCCTCATCATAATGGTACAGGACACCGAAGGTGCCTACCACCTCTTCCTTGGCCACAAGTCCCGTCACTGTGGCGACTGCAGGTTTCCAGCTGCCGAATCCCAAAGGTCTGAAGACTACGGACAGTCCTTTACCGATTCCTGCAAGCAGCGAGGCATCCATGGGAGTCACATCACTTTCAGGTATGTCCATTTTTTCCGCAAGGGAGGCCGTGTACTCATCCGTCACTACGCTCTCATCCTCGAAAAGGTCATCAACCATCCCGAATCGCCCGTTAACCATCCCGAAGGATGAGAAGAACCAGATGATTATGGAGGAAACAACTATGACCGATCCTGCCCTCTTGATAAAGGACCAACCTCTCTCCCATGTTGCTCGTAACACCCCGCCTGCATTGGGAATATGATATGCCGGAAGCTCCATAACGAAAGGAGCGGGTTCGCCTGCAAACTGTTTGAACTTCTTAAGTATGATACCCGAGAGTATGATGGAGCCTATGCCGATAAAATATGCTGAAGCAGCGATCCAGGGAGAACCCCCGAATATGGCTCCTGCGATAAGGCCTATGATGGGAAGCTTGGCTCCGCAGGGCATGAAGGTGGTGGTCATCACCGTCATCTTCCTGTCCCTGTCATTCTCTATGGTACGTGATGCCATGACACCCGGGACACCGCATCCTGTCGCTACAAGGCAGGGAATAAAGGATTTACCCGAGAGTCCGAACTGTCTGAATACACGGTCCATTACAAATGCAACTCTTGCCATATATCCTATATCCTCAAGTATGGACAGGAGCAGGAAGAGTACCAGCATCTGGGGAACAAAGCCTATCACCGCTCCGACTCCCGCAACTATACCGTCCTGTATAAGGCCGTACAGCCAGCTGCCTTCGGCTACGCCGAGAGCTCCGAGGATCGAGTCAAACAATCCCGGCACCCATTCGCCGAATATAACATCATTTGTAAAGTCCGTTGCCCTGGTACCGATGGATACTGCCCATCCTCCCATGGAAATGGCATATATGAAAAACATGACTGCGGCAAAGATGAAAAGACCCAGGACCCTGTTGGTCACAACCTTGTCTATCTTATCGGAGATGGTAAGCTCTCCCTTTGCCTTGCCTCTGACTACACTGTCACCGACGACACCTGTGATATATTCATATCTCTCATTGGTTATGATACTCTCGGAATCATCGTCTGCCTGCTTTTCATAGGCTTCGATCATGTCACTGATCTTTGAAGCGTCGGGACCGAGGCTCAGTTTCTTAAGAACCTTCTCGTCGCGCTCAAAAACCTTGACTGCATGCCATCTAAGCTGAGCATCATCAACCCTTCCCTTGAGGATCTCCTCTATCTTGGAAAGGATGGTCTCCACATCCTTAGAGAACTCGATACCTTTATCATCCGCAGGCTTTCCGGCCTTTGCAGCAGCTATGGCTTCGCTTGCTGCCTTATCTATTCCCTCGCCCTTCATGGCCGAGATCTCCACGACCTTGCAGCCAAGCTTTTCGGAAAGCTTCTTAGTGTCTATCCTGTCCTTGTTCTTATTCACAAGGTCCATCATATTTATGGCGATAACGATGGGAATGCCCGTCTCTATAAGCTGTGTGGTGAGATACAGGTTCCTCTCTATGTTCGTTCCGTCCACTATATTAAGGATCACATCAGGCTTTTCTTCTATCAGGTAGTTTCTGGAAACCACCTCCTCCAGGGTATAGGGTGAAAGTGAATAGATACCCGGAAGATCCTGTATGATGACCTCGTGGTCGCTCTTAAGCTTTCCCTCTTTCTTTTCTACAGTAACTCCGGGCCAGTTTCCCACATACTGATTGGCTCCGGTGAGTGCATTGAATAGTGTGGTCTTGCCGCTGTTGGGATTGCCGGCAAGTGCGATCTTAATTGCCATTTATTTATTCTCCTCCTTGGCTGATATCCTGCATCCCTCACCGATCCTCATGTGGGAGTGCAGGGCATGCGATACCTGTTAATGGTTGTTTACTTGTGTCAAAGAACCTACTCTACCTCTACCATCTGAGCATCAGCCTTACGCACAGACAGTTCGTAATTACGTATGTTCAACTCCATGGGATCGCCCAGGGGTGCAACCTTGCGGACAAAGATCTCAACTCCCTTGGTTATGCCCATGTCCATGATCCTGCGCCTCACAGGTCCATCTCCATGCAGTTTGACAACCCTAACTGTCTCGCCCACAGGTACGTTTCCTAACGTCTTCATTACAGTCTTCCTCCATAAAAATATTTCACAGGATCACAGATCCCTTGATCAACTAATCAACCAGGATCTTAGAGGCCATCTCTTTAGTAAGAGCCAGCCTTGAATCCTTGATATTCACTATAAGGTTCCCTGCCTGAGCCTGTATCACGGAAACTTCCGCGTTGTTCACGAATCCCAGATCTGCCAGATGATTCCTTGTCTCCTGGTTTCCTCCGACCCTCCTCACGACGGCCTTTTCTCCTGCTCCAAGTACGGTAAGCGGCATCATCGCACCTCCTTATCAAATACTGCCATGCAGTTAGCTGTTCCTAATTCGATTGTATGTTAGCACTCGCTAACTTGACTGTCAAGAATATTTTTGAGTATAAAAATATGACCCGGAGCGGCATAACCTGCCAAGCCGGGTCATATAGATCTTAACTACGGTATGATAACGGACCGGACATCAAGTGGTCAGGCCTCTATGGTGCACGCTTAACATACACTTCGTCCGCACGGTTCCTATCCTTGAAGCTCACGGTATATGTCTGATCTCTGTCCACACCGAACACAGCCTGATTTACCGTGCTGTAATAATCCAGTACCAGATCGGGAACCAGTTTCTCTATCTCCTCCGGGTCCACTATGACATCAAGGGTCATTTCGTCAAAGGCTTCCTCATCCCATGAGCTTACTTCTATGCTGCGGATCTGATCTGCCCTAAGCACGTTATGCGTATCGGCTCCGAAATCACTAAGGAGTGACAGCGTCCTTTCAAATGACGGGTAGACGTAGCCCAGCTCCAGTTCACCCGAATCGGGGTTGCCCTGCACGCTCTTGAACTCCACATTGGCACTAAGCCTGCCTACAGGTGCATCCGCCTTCAGGTCGTCAAGAGTGAGACTGCGTATGTCTGCGGAGATGGCATCTATCAGAACCTGTTTCTGTCTTTCATCCAGATCAGATATTATCTTCGCATTATCAGCTGTTTCATATGTAAAGTAGGTAATGTCCTTGAGATCCGGCAGTCTGTCCTCTGACAGGGCATAGTAGGCTGCATTCTTGTATTCTTCGGTGTTATACAGTTTCTCAAAGATACCGTACAGCTCCGGATCGCTAAGATCCAGATAGTAGGAGCGTTTGAAATCCTTTCCCGACTTAAGCTTCAGATCAAACGAAACGAGGCTGCCCATGATGGGTCCGCCGTCCTTCATACGATAGAGTGCGGCATTATCCCGACCGGCCTTTGCAAGGGCATAGGCTGATCCTGTATCATTAAGATCCATCTCCTTAAGTATACGGTCCGACTCGGAAAGAGTCTCCAGATCCCAGCGATAGGACCGTGTATAGGGACCGTTGTCCAGGCCCTCCACATATACAGCGGCACTTTGTATCTGATCCTCCTTTGGAAGCCTTGAGTCATATCCGAAGGGGTCGAACACGAATATGCATACTATGATCGCTGTGATGACAGCCGCGATCAATGCAGAGCGCAGATGTTTTGCACACGCCTTGAAATCAAATTCGTAGATTATCTCAACCACGGCATGAGAGAGTATGAGGCCTATGATGATGCCAAAGGCAAGCCACCTGTATGCACCGTGTTCGGATATGCTTGAGAACATTATCCCGAAGGTAAGGGATACGGGTATCATGATCAATACCTTTATAATGGGCTTGGTGCCTGCAAAAGCCATGGCTCTTCCTGCCGATTCCGCAGGGCGCTTCTTTATGAGATACATGCAAAGGCCAAACAGCAAAAGTGCTGTAAGCAGTATCCCATAGGCTGCCCTGTAACTCCAGGGCAGATAATCATATGCGTAGGGTATGGGATCCAGCTCATCAAGCGAAAACGTCAGCAGCGTAAAGGGGCAGAGATACATAAGGAAGGTGGGATCCTCGGTACTGTACTTCGTAACCCAGAAGTTAGTACTGAATCCCTCTGCCAGCATGGCATATATCTCCAATCCGAAAAGCAGGACGAAGGATGCGCAGACAGTCACTGCCCCGTGTCCGGTCAGGATGGCCGCCAGTACGATAATGGTATATATGAGCAAATACGAGCACATCAGGATAAAGGCAGTCTTAAGACCGTACAGATATCCTGCCGGAGTAAGGCTTCCCTTTGCAGCTCCCAGGATCGCTGCTACAAGCTGCATTACAAGATACGGCACCAGTGTGATGAGTATGCCGTTTACATATGCTGCGGCAAATTTACTGCTCCGTAACACCGGTATGGAACCGTAGAAGTCGGTTTCTCCCTTGTTGTGAAGATACTTCATGCCCTGCATGGAGGATATCACCGCCATGATGACCAGGCCGAAGATCACCAGAAAATTAGTGGGGCCGAGTATGTTCTTTGCAAAGTCATATTGCATAAACTCCAAGGCGCCGGCCATATCTATCCTGTCTTCAAGCTTTATAAGAGCCGGTACCGGCAGAGCAAAGAAGAACCCTACCGTGGCAAGGGCCAGAGGCCAGAGCCTGAGCTTCATGTCTTCTTTCATGATATTAATAAATGATCTTTTTGATGTCATATCCTTCTACCCCCGTTGATGTGATAAAGATCTCTTCCAATGAGAGGGGAAGAGCCTCCATGAATACAGGATTGGATTCACGTAGAATTCCGTTGAGTTCGTTCTGCCTGCCCCTGGCGATGATCGTATAGAGCGAGCCACGCTTTTCCTGTTCCAGGATTTCCAGTCTTTCAAAGATCTCTCCGGGATCGTAATCCGAATGAAAGACAACCTGCACCTTGTGCACGTCTTCCTTGATATCATCCAGATCCCTGGATAACAGCATGCCGCCCTTGTACAGGAGTCCTACTGTATCGCATATGTCCTCAAGCTCCCTGAGGTTGTGGGATGCTATGACCGGCGTCAATCCGTTGTCTGTCATACCCTGCGCGAAGAGGCTCTTCACTCCCTGCCTCATCACCGGATCCAGTCCGTCAAAGGTCTCGTCACAGAATATGTACTTTGTTCCTGCAGAAAGACCCAGTATGATGGAAAGCTGCTTCTTCATACCCTTGGAGAAGGTGGTTATCTTTCTGCTCCTGTCGAGCTCAAAGCGCTTCATCAGATCCTCATAACGTTCCCTGTTGAACGCGGGATAGCATCTTTCGTAGAAGCGGGCCATATCATCCGGTGTGGCATTCAGGAAGAAATACGCCTCGTCGGAAATATAAAAGAAGTTTTCCTTACATGAAGGGTTCTCAAATACAGGGCTTTCGTCTATTGTGATGGTCCCCTTATCCGGCTTCAGTACACCTGATACCATCCTAAGAAAGGTGGATTTACCTGCACCGTTGGTACCGATGAGGCCAAAGACCTTGCCTTCCTCTATC
>JAEEGL013024039.1_pt1 | contig 13789 bp, 6 predicted proteins | sample 9134231 | NCBI WGS metagenome assembly JAEEGL01 (sample SAMN16246548, study PRJNA631951) | gut metagenome | biome: gut microbiome; feature: rumen; material: fiber-attached | host: Bos | place: Iran: Karaj | collected 2018-10 | reverse complement strand
GAAGATGGCCTCCATGCTTGAAGCTGGTGCTCCCGACCTACCCCAATTCCCCGTCCCTGCCATCATTGGCGACTTGGCTGAAATGGAAGTTAGCGTCACCAAGAGCGATTTCACGGATTACCAGAACGTTGAGATTGCCCCATCCAAAGGCAATTTCAGCCGTCAGATTAACCCTGAAACCGTTCCTTACACCTATGGCGAGATGTACAGCCAAAACGCTTTCTATCCTGCCACCCAAGCCTATCTCGAAACGCCTTACATCATCCGCGACTTCCGTGGCCAAAACATTATGGTGCGCCCCTTCGCTTACAACCCCATGACGAAGACGCTCCGTGTGTATCACAATATGACCATTGAGATGCGAAAGGTGAGCAGCAATGGTGTCAACCAAAAGGCAAGCCGCAAGGCCATCCAGAAAATCACTCCCGAAATGGAGGAAGCCTACAACCACCGTTTCATCAACTTCACGGAAAACGCTTCCAAGTACAACTTCATTCAAGACCAAGGTGAGATGCTCGTCATCTGCCCCGATCAGTTCCTTGATGCCATGCAACCCTTCGTTGATTGGAAAAACCAATCCGGCCGTCCCACCACTATCGTGAGCCTCTCAGATGTAGGCGGCAACAACGACAACCAAATCAAAAACTACATTCAAAGCATCTATAACGACCCAGAACACAACCTTGAGTTCATTCTCCTTGTCGGCGACTATTCTCACCTCACACCCCATGCTATGAATGGTGGCCGTTCCGACAACTGGTTCGGTCAACTGGAAGGTAACGACTACTACCTTGAAGTCCTCACAGGCCGTTTTTCGGTGCAAAGCATTAACGATGTGGAGACCCACATTGAGAAGGTATTGTATTATGAACGTGACATGCCTGAAGGCCTCACTTGGCTCAACCAAGGCATCGGAGTCGCTGCCAACGAAGGTGCGGGCAATGGACATAACGGCGGCGAAGCCGACTATATACACATGAACTACATCCGCGACACTTTGATGCACTACACTTACGAAAACGTCACCCAACAGTATAGCGGCGTAGGTGGCGGCACCAGTGCTAGTGCCATCAGTGCTGACATCAATGCAGGCAAGAGTATCTGCAACTATTGCAATCACGGTTCCCAAACAGGCTGGGCTGTGGCTAGCTATAGCAACAGTGATGTAAATGCCTTGGTGAACGATGACAAATGGCCTTTCGTTTGGTCCGTGGCTTGCAACAATGGTGAATTCGATGGCAACTGCTTCGGAGAAGCCTGGCTAAGAGCCACCAACAACGCCACAGGCCGTCCCACAGGAGCCGTTGGCGGTATGTTCAGCTGGATCTCACAACCTTGGGTGCCTCCAATGACAGGTCAAGATGAGATGGTGGACATTCTCACTGGATGGAAAAACGGCGACAAATATTGTCACACCTTTGGCGGTGCCTCCCAGAACGGTGGCATGTACATGCTTGATATGCACCCGAACGATTACGGCGACACCCACAACACCTGGATACTTTTCGGCGACCCGAGCCTAATGCTTCGCACCGACAATCCCGTCAGCATGAACGTCACCTGCACACCTTCAGCTCTGATGATCGGCATGACCGAATTGGATGTCTTTGCTGAAAACACCGCTTATGGCATTGTCACCCTTATGATGAATGGAGAAGTAATCACCTCGGGGCATATCACTAACGGCATCTGCGACCTCAGTTTTCCACCGATGAACACTGTCGGCAATGCCACCCTCACCGTCATGGGATATAACAAGGTAACTGAAGTCCTATCCATGGAAATCCTTCCCGCTGAAGGTCCCTACCTCACCATGACCAACTATACGCCCAACTTCACCCCTGTCAACGAGGAAACAAGACTTACCTTGAGTTTCAAGAACGTGGGTGTTGACCCCACCAATGGCAATACCACCGTTACCTTAACTTGCAATGACCAACGTCTAAACATCATTGATGGTTCGGCAGAATTTGGCGTGTTGAACGCCGAAGAAACAGCCACTCTTGAAGATGCCTTCAGCTTCATCATTGCAGATGGTGTTGAAGACGGTACACGTTTCCAAATCGATGTCAACATGACTGATGGCGGAGAAACTTGGAGCGGAAAAGCTTTTATCACAGCAAGGCAAGCCATCCTCGAGTATTCTGGTACTGAATGGGCGGAGAGCTTTGTGCCAGGCGAGACAGTAACTTTCGTGGTCAATTTCAGGAACACAGGTCATTATATGGCTACTAATACTGTTGCCAATATCACTTGTGAGAATGAATATGTCACCCTCCTCAACCCCAATGTTGAGATGGGCACTATTGATCCAGAAGGTGTCGGCATCTGCGTGTTCACTATCCAAATTGACGAGCGCTGCCCAGAAACCGAACAAATTCCCGTGAGTTTCACCGCGCAAGCCGACGGCGGCTTATCTGCAGCAGGTTCCATCACCATGAAGAATTCATGCAATGTCATCTTCGAAATGGCTGACACTTGGGGTGATGGTTGGAATGGAGCCTCACTGACAGTCAGTTTCAGTGACGGCACCCCCAGTGTAGACCTCTCTTGTAGTTCCGCTTCTCAAACAGAAATCCTTGAGATTGGCAACGGCACACATGTCACCTTAAGGTGGAACCGAGGAACTTATGACTCTGAATGTTCCTTTGTCGTCAAGTACGAATCAGGTGAAACCATCTATCATGTCAGCAATCCCAGCCCTGGTGTGCTCCATGAATTCGATTGCAACTGCGCCAGCGGACAGACCACCAACACCTACGCCCCTGTTGAAAACCTGGACGCTGAAGTGGAAATCGGGTCCATCACCCTCACTTGGGACGCTCCAGATGGTGCCGTCAACTACATCATTAATCGTAACGGCATTGAGATTGGCCAATCGAGAGAGCCTAGCTATACTGACGAAGTCTTCAACGAGATCTACTTCACCTATTGTGTTGTCGCTGAATACGCCGATGGCTCCAGCATTCCTGAATGCATCGTTGTCAAATCCGACCTTGGAATCGATGAAAACGAAACAGAGTTTGCCATCTATCCTAACCCTGTCAATAATGTCTTATACATCAATTGTGGCAATGCTGAGTACAGCTATATGATGTACAACAACATGGGTCAAGTGGTGGCTAACGGCAATGCCAAGGGCACTGAACAAATCAGCGTTGATGGCATGACCAAGGGCATCTACTTCCTCCGTCTCACTACTGGCACGCAAGTGCTTGTGGAAAAGGTTGTGGTGAAGTAAGCAACACCCTATAAATACGCGAAAGGCGACCTCGTTTAATGGGGTCGCCTTTCGCATTTAATAACATGAAAACTATTCTTGTGGAGATTGAAACATATCCTCGTGATAAATCCCTTCGCCTGAAATGACCGATGTGGCATTGAACCAACCTATCGCGTTGCAGTTGGATAAAAGGTTGGAGAACATGGCAGGGAACGCACCCATTACCGGGTTGACCCCAATAGCCAACTTCTGCCCAATAAGAAAATACTCATAATCCTCCGAAATGCTATAAAGCTTCACTCCTATCACATCACCCTCGTGCAAATACGATTTATTCATTACGCCAACCGGAATCTCAATATTGTTTTGCAACATCTCAGGGCCATTGAAGTAATAACCGGCATAACCCTGCATGGGATAAAGGTTGAACAATTTAGATGGTCTGTTCTTGAAGAGCCTCCCATTCAAATAAAGCTCCACCAGATAAACAATATTCGGATTGGAAAGTGTCTGGAAATATGGGCAGACACATACAGCAGCCTGCTCATCGATAAAAGGTATGCCTTGCTCATTGCGTAAAGGCAACAAGCCGACTGAGTCAATACCACCACTGGGGTTGTTCGACATTTTGGTGTCGGCATAGATAATGAGTGGCGTTGAATACAAGCTATTCTCCTCTGCTCTAACTTCAAAATGATACCAGCGGTTCTTCACGCCTGCCACCGAATCAGAGAGATAATGACCAGGCTTGTTATCCTGCTCGTAATACCAAATGGTATCACCACCATTCTTGCTCGTCACATACACCTTGGCGCCTGAAATCATCTCAGCACCTTCCGTACTGTACAATTCTGATGAATAGCTGAGCTTTACCTCATGGCGCTTGTATTCATCCGTAAGAGATCCTTCCACCACAGGTATTTTTCTTCCTTCAGGCAATTCCATAATGATATCCTCTGTGCAAGACACCATAAACAGGCCGAACACAGCCATTAAAACAACATATAGTTTCTTACTTTTCATGATTCACAACTATTTTCGAAAAACCGTCTCTGACGAGACAACTGATGCTGTAAAGAACCACCCGACACCTTCGCCCTCGGGTTGAATGTTGGTACTTACATTGGCTGGCGCACCCAACATGGGATTGCTGCCTGTCGACATCAAAAGACTATAGAAGTAAAGATAATACTCTGGCGTGATGCTATACAAATCCGCATAAATCCTGTCTCCATCCCTCAGCTGTGACCTGCGGAAATAGGCAATCGGAATCTCTTTATTCGACTGGAGCATCTCAGGACCGTTCACGTAATAACCGGCAAATCCGCCTTGTGCAATCATCATGCGCATTTTCAAGCTATCGGTAATCAAGGTGTCGTTCTTCGAGACCATAGGCATATAGATGATGTTAGGGTCTGGAAGACTCTGGAAATAAGGATAAAGCCACTCGATGGTATCCATGAAAAACACAGAAGGCACCGTGTCGTTCATCCCGTTGAAATGCTTCAACACCAAACTGTCGATGCTTTCCACATTGTCGGGTATCAGGCTCTCGGCAAAAACCTGTTGTATAGTACCATCAGCTTCGGGAATCTCAACACAAAGGCGATACAATGTATTCTTTTTTCCAGCGACACTGTCCGTGAAATAATGCCCCCTTTGCTCAGCAACCTCATAATAATAAGTTGTATCCACGCCATCTGTGACATATACAGTGGCGCCACTCACCATACGGATTTCATTTTGGTTGTAAAACTCGGATGTATAACTCAAAATGGCCTCATGTCGCTTAAACTCATCTGTAAACGAAGCCTCCACACCTATCATAGGCTCACCCTCCTCCACATCAATCACGATGTCCTCGGTACACGAGGAGAAAGCCACGAAAGCCATTAGCGCCAAAACCTTATACAGCCTTTTCATTTCGATCAGTATTTGAAGTTGTACGAAATGGAAGGCACAGCGGAAAACAAATACATATTCTTTGTCTCAATGCTACCATTTTTACCTTGTTCGAAGGTGATCGCCCAAGTGTTGTGACGGGCGTACGCATTGTATACCGAAACATTGAGTTCGTGTTGCCAACGCCGATTGTCGAGCTTACCCAATTTGCAGGTGAACGACAGATCAAGGCGATGGTAATCGGGATAGCGGCTCTCATTGCGTTTGCCGTTATACACAGCATAAGTCATGCCATTGAGAGTATATTGTCCGTATGGGAAAGTCACTGGCTGCCCTGTGTTGTAAATCCAGTTGGCGGCCAAAGTGATACGCGGATTAAGCTCATAGTTACCTACGATAACGATATTGTGTGGTCGGTCATAAGGTGAACGGTATTCCTTACCATGACTGATTCCTTTAATGGTGCGGAACGTGCGCGAATAGGTGTAGGAAATCCAACCCGTAAACTTACCCACATTTTTTCTGACAAGAAATTCTGCGCCATACGAACGGCCCTTACCGGCACGCAACTCACCATCAATCAGAAGATAACCGAAAGTTATGGCATTGTCCTCGAAGTCGATGACATTCTGCATGTTCTTGTAATACACCTCCGCCGATGTCTCAATGGCATCATTGTCGAAATTGCGGAAATAGCCAAGGGCAAACTGGTCACACTTCTGAGGTTTTACGTTAGGACCTGTCGGGAACCAAACATCAAAAGGCAATCCACCTGTTGCCGATGAAGCCACTTGGGCATATTGCACCGTGCGTGAATAGGATGCCTTGACCGATGAATGCTCGTCCAACTGATACATGGCGGCCAGTCGTGGCTCGGGATTGATAACCGTATTGAACACCTCCCCCTTGTCATAATGAAGGGTGTCAGTAACGATATAGAGGACATCGTCAAACACATACAAATCTTCCTCGCCAATATTCTGGAAACACGACAGCCTCATGCCAGTACGGAAAGTAAGACGTGGTACAGGTGTGTAGTCATGGGTGAAATACAAGGCATGCTCCAAGCCTTTGCGCGCCACCGACTTCGACTGGTCTATTTGGAGGTATTGCGAAAGAGCTCCTCCCCTGTCATCGATTTCGCCTTGCAGATAGGATTGAAAGCCCGTGCTAAGACCAAACTTCGAACTATGTTCGTCATTCCAATGCATGGCAAAGTCATAGTTGAGGCTGACTGCATCCGTACCCGCTTTGATAGCGAAATCGTAAGGGCTGTAATTCATGTCAATGCTATAGCGATACCTCGACCCAATCAAAGAAAGGTTCGAGACGAGCCGGTCAGAAAAGATATGGCTCCAACGCAGGGTGGCGCTGCTGTTTCCATAGCCCAAGCCAATCATTTGCTGCATTGAGAACAGGTCGTGGCCATTGTAGAGTGAAAGATACAGTCTATCGTTCTTGCCCAAGGTGTGCGTCACTTTGGCGTTTACATCATAGAAATTGATCTTTGACTTATCCAAATCCTCGCCCAGGAACGGGAGGATGAGTCCCGCGTATGTCCTACGACCCGCCAACATTACCGAAGTCTTATGGTCAAACAAAGGGGTTTCAAGCATCAAGTGGCTCGTCACCAAGCCAATACCACCTTGCATTCCGAACCGTTTCGGCATCTCGTCCTTCACCGTCACATCCAGGACAGAGGAAAGGCGGCCACCGAAATAGGCGGGAATATCACCCTTGTAAAGTGTCGCATCTTTCACCACATCGTTGTTGAACACCGAGAAGAAACCGAGAAAATGTGAGGCATTGTAAATCGGGGCACCGTCAAGGAGGATGAGGTTGTGGTCGGTGGCGCCGCCGCGCACGCTGAAGCCAGATGAGCCTTCCGATGCCGACTGCACTCCCGGCAGCAAGGTAATGGACTTGATGACATCCACCTCGCCCATCAAAGCCGGAATCTTCTTGATGGTAATCATATCGAGTGTTTGCACACTCATCGACATGGCCGTCACATTGCGGTCCTTACGTTCACTGGTGACTTGCACCTCCGAGAGCTTCTCCGACTCAGGCTGCAATTTGACATTAAGTGTAATGGGCTTGGCTCCAATGCTTACCTTCTTGGAAAGCGTGGTATAGCCGACATAGGAAATGCGCAAAGAATGCTCTCCCACGGGCAAGTCCAATTCATAATGCCCTTTTTCGTCCGTTGTGGTGCCCAACTGCAATTGCTCCTCATAGATGGAAACGCCTATCAAGGTAGCATTGGTCTCAGCATCCTTGACAACACCTGTCACTTGCCCTTTTTGTTGGGCAAACGCGCTGATTATCAAACTAAAAAGGCATATTAATAACAATAATGATTTTCGATACATTTTGAATTCAATATAAAATTGCTGCAAAGATACGAAACATTACGCACTTTTCATGTAGATTTTCACGCAATTAGGACAAAAGTTCACCCGCATCAAAGTATCCCCTTTATTTCCAACAAATCGTGCACTTCAAACGATCTATCGCCTTCAACCACTTCGCTTTTGGGATTGAAAAGTAGCTGGTCCATCCTAGCGGCGCGTGCTCCATCAATGTCGACGGCCATTTCATCGCCAATCATGAGACTTTCTTCGGCGGTAGCATGGGCCTTATTCAAAGCAAAAAGGAAAATCTCCGGATTGGGCTTTTTAACACCCACTTCTTCCGAAACGGTCAAGGTCTCAAAATAAGGCTCCAATCCCGAAACACTCAATTTGGTATGCTGTACTTCTTGAAAACCATTGGTGATCAGATGCAAATGGTATTTTGGTTTCAAATAGTCCAATAATTCTTTCGTTCCTGAGACTAATCGTACGATGCGCGGTGACCAATACATATAATCCACGCTAAGATGGCCGGCCAAGTCGATGTCATGGATGCCGTAATGCTCCAAAGGCAATACAAAACGGGTATGGTTCAGATAGTCCTTAGTGATTTTATTCTCACGATAAAGTTCCCAAAGGTGCTCATTCAGAGGATGGTATATTTCATGAAACTCATGCGCATTGGGAATGCCAAGGTTTTGCAAATCGTATTTCTCGTAAATACGCTCAAAAGCTACTTCAGCGGCAGCGTCAAAATCCCACAAGGTACGGTCTAGGTCAAAGAAGATATGCTTGTATTGTTTCATTGTAACAGCATCTGTCGTTGCCACTCAAACAAAGCCACGGCTGCAGCATGGCTAACATTGAGCGAACGGGTTGGACCTGGAACGGGAATGTAAACCACCATATCACATTGAGCGAGCAACTTTTCATCGAGTCCATGTCTCTCACCACCAACAATAAAGGCTACATTTTCAGGAAGTTGTGTGTCATAAATGCAAGTGGCATTGTCAGCAGTCTCAATTGCGACAATGGTCTTGCCTTCAGGAACGATGTTGCGCAAATCGCTCTCCTCACTGAAATACCAATGGATGTTATCACGACTGGAGGCTGCCGCACGTCGCACCTTGCCTAGCCGATGCTCGTCTTCATTGCCCAAAAAACAGATCTCGCTGGCTCCGATGTTGTCGGCCAAACGAATCAGAGCACCCATGTTGTCAGGAGTCAGCAGATGGTCGGCGATAAGGATAGGACGAGGCACCCGCTCATAAAGCGTTTCGGGAGCGAGCTTGCCAAACAAATCGTTGGATTTCAAGTAGGCCATGGCCTGTCAGGTTATTGAACGATAATCTTCTTGGTATATTCCTTCGCCTCCGTGGCAATGAGCAAAACATATACACCTTGGGGTAGTGCATGACAATCCAAATGGACATCTCCTGAACTTTCGCCTACCCATATTTGCTGTCCAATGCTGTTGAAGAGCTTATAAGTAAACGGAAGTTCATAACTGATGTTCAAATGGCCATGAACAGGATTGGGGAAGACATGTAACGTATTTTCGATGCTGTCGACTCCGAGAACGGTAATCTCCACCGTAACGAAAGCTGGGATGGATTGCAGCCCTTCGCTGCTAATGGCCGTAACGCTGTAGGTGTGAGTGCCCAAATTGAGCCACTCCCTAAATGTCGTTTCGTGTTGCATGGCGATGGGGGTCCCGTTGCGCCTAATGAGATAGTCATCGGTCGGGTTTTGCGCCTGCCAAGTCAATGTCACCTTGCTTTCTTCCACTTGGGATTCCAATTCCAATGCAGGCAAGAACATGAAGGTTTGGGCTGAGGGGAACAACACATCATCTATCCAGCAACAATCATCGCCATAACTACTACTACTGTCTTTCATGTAAATCCATCTGAATCTGCGCAACCCCGAGTATACTGGGAAGGATACAAGAGTCCACTCCGTCTCCCCTGACCATACGCCCTCGGCCTCATTGTCGATATAGAAAGTCAGTTTGTCTCTATCACCTTCAGTACTTGTTTTTATGAAGAAACTGATTTCCCCATCTTCAACGACATCAACCTCGACTTGGATTGTGGTAAGATTGCCGTGAGTGATGGCTCCCGAGCGAGCACTATAGGTGCCCGAATTGGCGGTGCTGTTGTCGATAAACCAATGCGCACTACCAATAGATTCCCATTCAAAAGCGCTAAAATCTCCCGTCTCAAAGGTCTCTTTGATGGGGCCGATGTTGAGGAACTTAGTGCCATTGTAGGAATACGGTGCAGCGTCCATAGCGTAATACACCTCAAAGTTTGAGCCATTGGGGATATTAGATGAGCTGCTGAATAATGCCGTCACGGTCGTATTGCCACCTGCGGGAACCTCACCCACATTGTATGAAATCGGGTTGAAAATCAAATCAACAGAGCTGCTGTACAACTCTATCTTGACCTTGCGAGCATCGGAAGAGCCCACATTTCTGACTCCGACCACCAAGTCACCGTCTTCACCAGGGTGAGCCGTGTTCATAGGCCTAAACTCAGAAATAATGAGAGACGGAGCATGCAAGGTCACGCGGAAACGACTGGTCCAAGTATCAGTGCCATCGGTGCAGGTAAGGACAAACTCGGCTTGATTGCCATCGGGAATCAATTCTTTTACAGCGATTTCAAATGCATTGGCAATGGTATATTCATCCAAAGAAGGAATATTAGAAATAATGGCAGTACCATGAGTGACTTCCACATAGGGCGAATCGGTACTGAGTGTGGCTTGAACGTTTGTAGCAGCTTCATTACCTATATTCCTGACTGTCACATTGATGCCCACTGTATCACCATAATCGGCCTGACCGTTTTCATCATTTATTTCAACGCTGTTGTAGATTAGATAAGCACCACTGGAGGGGATAACGGCAATGTCGCGGACTTCCGTGACTTTGTTGTAACTGGTCACCACAAGTTGCAAGTTGCCGACTTGAGTCGGACTGACAAAGGTGAGCGTGCCTTCACCATTGACAATGGGCGTGCTAGCAAGGATTTCACCATTATGGGAAAGGGTGGCGATAGCGTAATCCACATCAGCGGTAACGATGAGTTCAGCCTGCCCAAGGAAAACGACCTCTGGCTGACAGGTGACATTAAGCTCGGACGGAGCTTCCGTGCGCAACAACAAGCTGGGGTCACCGAAAAGGATCCAGGTGTTGTGGGTCTTGCCTTGGTCGGAAGGATGCAAATCGAGGATTCTCATATTGCCATTGAGGGAGGCGCCGCCAAAGGTATGATGAAACTGGTCGGCAGAACGCCATTCACAGAGGATGTCCACCATCTCATCTTGACCTGTCATGGGCGGCTGCCAGGGTTGAGAGGTCCAGCTGAACATACCGCCAATGGCACCCGTAGGTGCACCCGTCACGTTGTTGGTGGCACGCAACCAAGCCTCAGCAAAACAATTCACATCAAACTGGCCATTGTAACAGGCCGTCGACCAAATGAACGGCCATTTGTAGTCGTTGGTCAGCCTGTTCACATGATAATTGTTAAAGCTCCCCACATACCAACCCGTTGTGGAGCCATGGTTGCAATAGTTACAGATACCAGCACCTTCATTGAAGTTTTGGCTCAACATAGATGCATTGGTACCTGCGCCCACACCGTGATAATGTTGCGAAACCTCAGTGTAGGTGTAATGCATCAAGGTGTCGCGTATGTAATCAATATGCTGATAATCAGCCTCACCACCATTATGTCCACTGCCCGCGCCTTCCACAGAGCCAATGCCTATACCTTTGCTCAGCCAGTCGGCATCAGCAGCGATGTCGCGCTCATAGTATATCACCTTGGCCACTTGGTTTTGGACGTGAATCACATTCTCCGCTGAAAAACGGCCTACAAAGACCTCAGGATAATAGTCGTTGCCTTCCAATTGTCCGAACCAAATGTCAGAGTAGCCCTCACTCATGGCTTTTGGAGTGAGTTGATCGTAGTCACCCACAAGAAGCACATAGCACAAGTTTTCATTAGGGTTGTTGTAATGGCTGAGGATGAAGGACTTGATTTGGTCCGTATGGTTGCCACCGATGTCAGAAAGATTGACCAAGGTCGTTGGTCGACCCGACTCGTTTTTCCAAGCCACAAAGGGCTGCATAGCATCGAGGAACTCAGAAGGACAAATGACCAGCATCTCGCCCTCGTCAGGAACGAAGTTATACTTGGCCGCCCGCTCCCGATAGTTCACGAAACGTTGCTGGTACATGGCCTTGGCCTCGGGTGTCATTCTTGTATGGCACGCCTTGCGGCTCAGCTTGGGATTGCTGCCGTTTTCGCCCGTTTTGCGCATCTCTAAGGTCAGTTGGGTGTAGACTCTGAGGGTTTTCGTGACGGGATTGTAGGCAAAGGGATAGACCAAGATGTTCTGTCCACGGAAATCGCGGAGGATGTATGGCTTGTCCAATTGTGCCTGAAAATCGGGGAAGAAGCGGTTCTGGTTATAGGCATCGCCATAGCGGAATGGCACCTTATCGGGGTCGATTTCGCGGCTGAAATTGCCTTTAGATGGGGCAACATCAATGCCTTCAAAATCCTGATATTTAACCTCCTTGACTTGAACTTCCATCGCGGCCAGGTCATCTATAAGCACGGGGATGGCATATAGCGGTAGGTCGGGCGAGCCTTCCTCCAACATTGAAGCCATCTTGGGCACTTTGATGATGTATTGCAAGCCTTTGGGCGTATTGGCCTCTTCCTTGAAGAAGCCGCCCAAGGTGAAGCATATTTCAGTCTTTTGCTCCGTGTCGGAAATCAATTTGACTTTAGGAGCAGTAGGGTTCTGTTGGCGACAACCCACCCATTCCTGCGCAAACAAGTTGATGGATGCCAGACAGATGATAAGAAACATCAATCCTTTTTTCATTTCTCGAATGTATTTTGCGCAAAAATACGGAATTTATTCGAGAACAGAATAAAAAGGGGAGATTTATTGATAGGTGAAGGGTTGTAGGTTTGCCGCAATGTGACAAATGTTATAACAGATTCCCATCGGGAATGGAGTATGTTGTTTTAGTTACCAGCGGCGGCTTGTGACGTTTACGATTCGTTAGCTCTTCCTGCCGCCGCAAGTAAAGCATAATTTCCACTCCATTCCCGAAGAGAACCTCAACCCTTTGTGCATCATTTCACACAAGCACCCCAACATGACGCAGCCATAGATCCCAGCCACCGCACAAGCCCACGTGGGGATGACATAGCTGCTCTGCCCACCCCGACAGACTCTCACTGGGCTTCGCCCCCACACGCGCTTCGCGTCATTGCGAGGAGGAACGACGAAGCAATCCAGAAATGAAGCTGGCTGCCTGGATTGCTTCGTTCCTCGCAATGACGCAAAGCGGCAGTCCGGCGCAAAGCGGCTGAACGGACTCGTCGTATCCTGTCACCCCTTCGGGGTTCCGTCCTATGTCATACGTTTTATCCGCAGGGGTTGAAACCGCCTGCTTATCATCCCGTCACCCCTCCGGGGTTCTGCTTAGTCCCGTAGGGACGTTGGATGATAAGCAGGCGGTGGAGCGCAGCGGAACCCCTACAAAAAAAACGGAGGCCGTGCCCAAAAAGCGCGCCTCCGCCTTAATCATAATAATATGCAGGGCTATGCCACTGCCCGTAACGGGACAAGGGTTAGTTCTGTGAAGGACGTACTGGACGAATTGACTGACCAGCCGAACGACTGTTGTTGTACAAGCCGTAAACAGCAGCTTGGTAGAAATAGAAGGTCATCGCGGTGTATGAGTTGCCCGTATGAAGAGAACTCGACCAGTAGAGACCGTTGGAGCCTGCGTTGTTGAGGTTGCTAAAACTACGGTTGCCTGCTGCAGGCAGGAAAAGACTGTTGCCATTACTTGCAGTGAAGAGTCGTCCACTCACACCATTCCTGGTTGTCCAAGTGCTGGTCGTATTAAGTTGAAGTTCCCGCCATTCCTCTCGTGTAGGCATACGCCAGCCATTGCCCCAGTTAGCTGTAGCAGCATCGTGGTCGGACGGGAGCACTGCTGGATTATCGCTGTAAGTATAAGAGTAACTTGAATATGAGCCCTTCGGCGTGGTCTCGCCCCAGGCGAAGTAGTCGCCGTATTCCTCGGGACTGTTGGCACCCACATTGCAGGTGGCCCACAAGAGGCCGCTCGGTAGGCCGAGGTCGACATACTCGTGCTCGTCGCCACCGCCCACCGTCACCTCAACGGGCTGGAAGCTCTTTATCGTGTTGCGCACCACTTGGGCCGCGTGGCCCTCCGGGTAAGGTATCTGGCCCACCATGGTCT